>Ga0193953_1000680_pt1 | contig 17333 bp, 14 predicted proteins | sample BB_4_MG_FD_140325 | JGI IMG/M metagenome (GOLD analysis project Ga0193953, IMG submission 140325) | Microbial mat bacterial communities from the Broadkill River, Lewes, Delaware, United States - BB_4_MG | ecosystem: Environmental > Aquatic > Freshwater > River > Microbial mats | place: USA... | reverse complement strand
ATTAATGATGTGAAACCAATTTTAAGAAAGGATTTCATTGTAGATGGATTTCAAATTGTTGAAGCAAAATCTATTGGGGCAGATGCTATTTTATTAATAGCGTCATGTTTAACTAAACATGAACTGTACAATTATGGAAGATTAGCAGAAGATTTAGGTCTGGAGGTTTTGTATGAAGTTCATAGTAAAGAAGATTTGGACAAGATTGAATTGGATAATAAAATAATAGGAATCAATAACAGAAATTTAAAAACTTTTGAAGTAGATCTTGAACATTCTATTAGATTGGCCGATTCTATACCAGATAGTTGTATTAAGGTTTCTGAAAGTGGTATTAGTAATCCAAGAATTATTACAGGATTAAAAGAATATGGATTTCAAGGGTTTTTAATAGGTGAGACCTTTATGAAAACGGAAGATCCTGGTTTTGCTTGTCAGGAATTTATTTCTCAAATAGGATAATTATGAAAATTAAGGTTTGTGGAATGCGAAATCGAGAAAATCTTTCAATCTTATTGGCTTTGAAACCAGATTTTGTTGGGTTTATTTTTTATGATAAATCAAAGCGATTTGTTGAAGATTTTCCACAAATTAAATTTCCTAAGAATGTAAAAAAAGTAGGGGTTTTTGTAAATGAAAGTGTTGAAGAAGTTTTAAGGAAAGTGAAGGTATTTCGATTGGACTGTGTTCAATTGCATGGAAATGAATCTCCAGAGTATTGTGGGAAATTAGCAAAGATGCTCACTGAGCGGAGTCGAAGTGACAATTCGAATGAAGTGATTTCGACTTTGCTCAATCACCAAATTGAAATAATAAAGGCCTTTTCTGTTGATGAAAGTTTTGATTTTAATACTACAAACGCTTATGAAGATATTTGTAATTACTTTTTATTTGATACTAGAGGGAAGGATTATGGAGGCAATGGAATAAAATTTAATTGGGAAATACTTCAAAATTATAATGGAAAAACACCTTTTTTATTAAGTGGCGGAATTTCGAAACTTGATGCTGAAGAAATTAAAAAAATAAATCATAAATATTTTCAAGGGGTTGATGTAAATAGTGGTTTTGAAATTGAGCCTGGGTTGAAAAATATAAATGACATTGAAGAATTTAAAAAGAATTTAAAATGAGCTACTTTGTAGATAAAAATGGATATTATGGACAGTTTGGAGGAGCTTATATTCCTGAAATGTTATATCCCAATGTTGAAGAATTACGACAAAATTATTTAAAAATAATGCAGGAAGATTCTTTTAAAAAAGAATTTGATTCATTATTAAAAGAATATGTTGGTAGACCAACTCCTTTGTATTTTGCAAAACGATTGTCTGAAAAATACAATACTAAAATTTATTTAAAACGAGAAGATCTTTGCCATACAGGTGCTCATAAAGTGAACAATACAATTGGTCAAATTTTAATGGCGAAGAGATTGGGTAAAAAAAGAATTATTGCTGAAACAGGAGCTGGTCAACATGGAGTTGCTACAGCTACTGTTTGCGCTTTAATGGGAATAGAGTGTATTGTTTATATGGGTGAAATTGATATTGCTCGTCAGGCGCCAAATGTGGCTCGAATGAAAATGTTAGGAGCAAAAGTGGTTCCAGCTTTATCAGGAAGTAGAACTTTAAAAGATGCAACTAATGAAGCTATAAGAGATTGGATTAATAACCCTGTTGATACTCATTATATAATCGGGTCAGTAGTTGGGCCTCATCCATATCCAGATATGGTTGCACGATTTCAATCGGTAATTTCAGAAGAAATAAAAAAACAATTGTTTGAAAAAGAGCAAACTGAAAATCCGGATTATGTTATTGCTTGTGTTGGAGGTGGAAGTAATGCTGCGGGTGCTTTTTATCATTATTTAAATGAAGAAAAGGTAAAGCTAATAGCAGTTGAAGCTGCTGGATTAGGAGTGAATTCAGGAGAAAGTGCAGCTACAAGTGTTTTAGGAAATGAAGGTATTATCCATGGTTCTAAAACCTTGTTAATGCAAACTAAAGATGGTCAAATAACTGAGCCATATTCTATTTCAGCTGGATTGGATTACCCAGGTGTGGGGCCCTTACATGCCCACTTATGTGAATCTAAAAGAGCAGAATTTATTGCAGTGACTGATGATGAAGCAATGCAGGCAGGATTGAATTTATGTGAATTAGAAGGGATTATTCCAGCAATAGAAAGTTCTCATGCTTTAGCAGTATTTAATTCAAAAAAATTTAAACCTAACGATATTGTAGTTTTAAATTTGTCAGGACGAGGTGATAAGGATTTAGATACTTATATAAAATATTTTAAGCTATAAATTAGATGTTAGATTTGAGATTAGTGAAGTGAGGTGGTTTTTGCTGAGCAAAAGTTACTTATATCACGTATCTCATTACTCAATACTTAATACTCAATACTATTATAATGAATAGAATTAATCAAAAATTACAAGAAGATAAAAAGCTATTGTCTATTTATTTTACAGCAGGTTACCCCGAAATCAATGACACAATAACTGTATTGGAAGAATTAGAAAAAAGTGGAGTTGATTTAGTTGAAATTGGATTGCCTTTTAGTGATCCTCTTGCAGATGGACCAACTATTCAAGCAAGTTCAACCCAAGCATTAAATAATGGTATGACTACCGAATTGTTATTTGAACAATTGAAAGATATTCGAAAATCGGTTACAATACCTTTAATTATTATGGGATATTTTAACCCGATGATGCAGTATGGTATCGAAGAGTTTTGTGAGAAATGTGCCGAAATAGGAATTGACGGATTAATAATTCCAGATTTACCCGTTAAAGAATATAACGAACATTATAGAGTAATTTTTGAAAAGAATAATTTAATTAATGTCTTTTTAATTACACCTCAAACGTCAAATGAGCGTATTCGTTTCATTGATGAAATTTCAAGTGGTTTTATTTATATGGTAAGCTCTGCAAGTGTCACAGGTGCTCAAAATTCATTTGGAAATGAGCAAAGCGAATATTTTGAACGTATTGCTAAAATGAAATTGAAGAGTCCTCAAATTATTGGTTTTGGTATTTCAAATTCTGATACTTTTAAACAAGCCACAAAATATGCAAAAGGTGCAATAATTGGATCTGCTTTTGTAAAACATCTTACAAAAGAAGGAGTAAAATCAATTGATAAATTTATTGAGAAAATCCGTTAAATGTTAATTTACATTTAGCAGTTTAATATCAAATAATAAAACAGAACCTCCAGGTATACCGTTGTATGTTTGGCTTCCATAACCTAAATGTGAAGGGATTAATAACATTCCTTCTCCTCCTTCATTAAAATAAGTTATTCCTTCTGTCCAACCGGCAATAAGCTGGTTTAGACCAAATGTAATTCCATCAGAACCACTTTGATCGAAAGTAGATCCATTTAAAAAATATCCTTTATAATTAACTGTAACTGTTGAAGTGCTTGTAGGTTTGTCTCCATTGCCTTGTTCTTCAATAACATAGTATAAACCAGAATCACTTCGTTGTGCATTTAAATTATGTTCTTCAATGTATTTTTTAATATCAGCTTCTGTTTGATTTACATTAGAAGAATCATCTACACTACATGACATTATAAGAAATAATAAAAGAATTGATAAATATGATTTCATGATTTTTGAATATTTGTATTTTAGTTTGCGAATATACTATTTATCCTTTTAATTTTAAAAATTGAATTAAGGTTCACCTAAAAAAATGAGTTTAAAATAAATTTGTTTGAGGAATTTTAGATTTCTATCTTTAGTAAATATCTAAAAAAATTAAAATATGAAATTACCAATTAGGGCAGGAGATAGCCCATTAGCAGTTGAGTTAGAAGAAGGAAAAAAGTATGCATGGTGTACTTGCGGGTTGTCTAATAAACAACCATTGTGCGATGGAAATCATAAAGGTAAGGGGATGAGTCCTCATGTTTTTGTAGCCGAAAAATCTGAAACAAAGCACTTGTGCTGTTGTAAAGAGACAAAAAATGGACCATTTTGTGATGGTTCACACAACAAATAATTAGTTAAAAAAACTTTTTATACTGTAAAACCCTAAAATCAAATGTATTGAATTTAGGGTTTTGTTGTTTTATAAGTTTGTATTGTGCATTGCTTCCAACGGCTCTGTTTGCTGCTCCAGATGGTGCCGTTAATGATACAACTTTTATTTGTCTTGAATTTTCAATAGTAAATTCGTGTATTTTTGGAGTGTCTAATGAAATTGGACTTAAAGAAATGTTTTGAGTTTTGAGTAATCTTCTTAAATGATATTCTGGACCATTTTTACTATTTCCTCCAGTTAAAAGTAAGGTGTTAATTCTTGGGTGTTTCTTTAAATAATGCAATATATCTCTTAGTTCAATATGTTGCATGCCTAAATCTGAGGCATCTAATTTGTTTCGTTTACATGAATTGACAATGTCACAAATACCAATATTATTACTTTTTAAAAAATCTTTACGTTGTTTAATAGCAAATTCAGAGGTTTCAAATTTTAAATCTAATTGAAATATTTCATCTAAAATTTTCCATAGGTAACCATCAATACTTCCATAACAGAAATTAACATCTCCTTTTTTAAAATTTCCTAATGAAAATCTCGGAGGAGGCAAGGTTCCAACAATTAATTTTGTTGCGTTTTTGGGAATATATGGTTGATATGGATGTGAATGTTTAAACAATACTTCTTTTTAACTACAACTAAACTTACTTAACTCTTTCTCCTCCAACATAGGTTTCTTCAACTCGTATGTATGGAATTTTTTCAGGTTCAACTTCCATAATGTGTTTGTCGAGTATTATAAAATCGGCCAATTTTCCAATTTCAAGACTTCCTTTTTCATTTTCTTCAAAGTTTGAATATGCAGCCCAAATAGTCATTCCTTTCAAGGTTTCTTCTCTTGTCAAAGCATTCTCCATTTGGAATCCGTTTTCAGGATATTTTTTTAAATCTTTTCGGGCCACTGAAGCATAAAAAGTTAAAAACGGACTCACTTTTTCGATTGGAAAATCAGTTCCTAAAGCAATTTTTCCATATTTATTTAATAAATCTTTATAAGCATAAGCTCCTTTTATTCTATCAGAACCAACTCTATCTTCGGCCCAATACATATCAGATGTGGCATGCGTAGGTTGTACAGAAGGAATTATATTATCAAAATAATCAAAATCTTCAGGAGCAATTATTTGAGCGTGTTCAATTCTCCATCTTCTGTCTTTTTTATCTTTTAAAACATCTTTATATGTTTTCAGTAGCAGGTAATTAACAGAATCTCCAATAGCATGTGAATTCATTTGATAATCTGACGCAGCAATTCTTTTAGCAATTGATAAATACTCTTCTGGGCTTGCCAAAATTGCTCCAAAGTGATTATGTTTATCACTATAAGGTTTTTTCATTGCAGCACCTCTTGATCCTAAAGCGCCATCTCCATATACTTTTATTGAACGCACATTTAGTCTGTCTGTTTTGATTATACCTTTGTTTAAAAAGTAATCTAAATTTTCAGGATAATTTGCTGCCATAGCATAAACCCTCATTTTTAATTCACCAGCTTGTTGTAAACTATCAATTAATTCAATAACATCTCTTGTTAAACCTGCATCATCAACGGTAGTTAAACCTAAATCGAAACAAATTTTTTCAGCATCTTTTAGCGCTTGAATTTGTGATTTTTTAGAAGGTTTCGGAACTTTTGCTTCAATTAAATCCATTGGGTTGTCAATAAAAATTCCTGTCAGTTTTCCATTTTTTTGAAGAATTTCACCCCCTGAGAATGGTGTTTTTACATTAACTCCGGCTAAATCAATTGCAGCCTGATTAGCAAGTAATGCATGACCATCAATTCTTCGAACTGCTATAGGCGTATTTGGAAATAAATCATCTAAAATTTCTTTTGTAGGATATTCTTTTACTTCCCAATCATTTTGATCCCAACCTCTACCAGTTATATAGCTAACATTTTTTTCTTTTTGAAAATCAACAATACGTTCAACAACTTCATTAAAGCTTTTTGTTCCTGTTAAATCAACTTTTTGAAGTTGCATTCCTAGACCATAAAAATGGCAATGAGCATCAATAAATCCGGGTAGTACAGTTTTTCCTTTTACATCATTAATGTATTCAGGAGAATATTTTGCTTCCATTTCAAGTGTAGAACCTATATCTAATATTTTTCCACCTTTAATTGCTAATGCTTGAGCTCGATCAAAATTTTCATTAACGGTATATATGTTTGCGTTGATAACAATTGTGTCTACCTTTTCTTTTTTTGTACAGGATAAACTTAATGTTGTTAAAAGTAAAAATGCTAATTTTTTCATTGTATATTATTGTAAGTAAGTGTCTAATAAATAAACTAAAGCACTCATTGAAGCAGCTCCTAATTCTAATTCTCTTTTATGCACTTTATCAAAAGTGTCAGTTGCTGCATGATGATAATCAAAATATCTTTGAGAATCTGGTTTATACCCAAATAATGAAATTGTTTCAGATTTTAGAGGTCCAATATCTGCACCGCTTCCTCCTTTTTTAATATCATGTAACCCGTAAGGAGCTAATAACGGTTTCCAGCTTAAAAACAATTCATGATGTTTATTATTGGCATCAAAACTAAAACCTCTTGGAGTATGACCTCCTGAATCGGATTCTAATGCAGCAATATGAATTTCATTGTTCTTTTTTGCTTCTTCAGCATATTTTTTTCCTCCTCTTAATCCATTTTCTTCATTCATAAATAAAACAACTCTAATGGTATGTTTAGGTTTTATATTATTTAATTGAAATAAACGTAAAACTTCGATTGATTGTACTACACCAGCACCATCATCATGAGCCCCATCACCTATATCCCATGAATCTAAATGTCCACCTACAGTGATAAATCTATCAGGAAATTTACTTCCTGTTAACTCTCCAATAACATTAAAGGAAGGTGCATCGGGTAATGTTTTACAGTTTTGCTTAAAGTAAAATTTTAAGTTCGGATTTTCTTTTAAACTTTTACTTAATTGTTCTGCAGCTCTCGTACTAATTGCTGCTGTTGGTGTTTTTTCACTATCCTTTAAATTTCCATAACTCATAGCACCCGTATGTGGGTAATCATCAATATTATGTGTCATAGAACGAACAATTACTCCTAAAGCTCCAAATTTTCCGGCTACTTTTGCACCGCTATAACGTTGATCAGCGCAACCGCCATAAGCTTTAAAAGTTTGGATAAAAGTATGGTCAAAAGGTCTGTTGTAAAATACAATTTTACCTCTTAGCTTTTCACCAAGTCCTTCGGCTTCTTTTAAACTTTGAACTTCAATTACTTCTCCTTCAATTCCTTTTTCTGGAGTAGCAATAGAACCACCTAAAGCACAAATTGGAACATTTACTTTTTCATTATTACTGGTGAAATAAGCTTCTTCTTTTTCTCCTCTTACCCAGTGAGGAACCATAACTGGCTGTAGCCAAACCTTGTCAAAATTTAGGTCTTTCATTAATTTTTCACCCCATTCAACTGCTTGTTGAGCCTCTAATGAACCAGATAACCTTCCACCAATATCATTGGATAAAACATCGAGCATTTGATAACATTGCCCATTGGTTAAGGCAGTATTAAATAAATGTTTAATGGTTGTTGAATCAGTTTTGTTTATAGCAACAACATTAGCTGTTGTAGGATTAATATTTGTACATGAGGTTAATGCAATAAGAACACTTATTGCAAGAAAAAGGTTTTTCATTTTGAGTAGTTTTATAGTCCGTTAAAACTACATAAAAAACTTTAATAAGGAAGTAACAATATTATAAGTCAAATTTATAAGTTATTCCACCTAAAGCCTGTAATGTTTGAACTTGATAATTTACAAAACGTTCATATTTTTTTCCCAGAGCATTGTTTATTTTTGCAAAAGCGGTTAACCTATCTGAAAAAATATAACCACCATTTAAATTTAAATCAAGGTAGGAATTATTTACAATTTTAGTGTAGTTTGACAATTCACCGTTAAAAGGAATTCCAGTATCATTTGTTTCTCCATTATAAAATAGCTTCGCTCCTGCAAACCAGTTTTTATTTTGATAATCAGCCGTAATTGTTGCTGTAATATCTGGTAAATTCCAAGCTTCCATTTGATTTGTTGTAGTGTATTTAGCGTAATTTAAAGAACCGCCAAAATTAAACTCTTTAGAAGCATCAATAGTGATTTCTGCAAAAGCCCCAAGCGTTTTAATGTCATCGTAAATTATATTGAATGAATTTCCAGCTTCATAACCGTTTGAAACAACAATAGAACCATTAGTTTTTGTTTGGTTTTGAATAAACAGTGCTTTGTTTTTTTCATTGGTATGACTTACTTGAAAGTTATAGCCAATATTAGAGGCTAGCTTTCCTTTTGCACCAATAAATGCTTTGTATTGCTTGTCGGTTTGTTGAATTGATTGCGTAGGAGAGATGTAAGGATTTTCATTTGCAAAATCTTTATATGAGTTTTGAATTAAATCTCCGGTGGCACCGGCAACAATTATTAAAACATCATCAATCATTTTAAATGAAGCGGTTACATTTGGGTAGGCATAAAAATTATTTATTTTATTTTCTAAATCATTTGAATAATACAATTTGGCTCCTAAATTAACAGTTAAATTATCTCTTAAAACTTCAAAGTTTGGATTAAACCCTAAGTTTAAAAAGCTGTGCTTTATTTCTTCTGAAGTGAAATAGTTTTGTTTAAATTTTCCAGCTAATAAATCCACTGAAAATTCGGCGTTGATAAGCTCAGTGGAAATTGGGAACTCAAATTTTGGTTTTGCAACTAAACGAATTTCATTGCTGTTATAGTCATCTGAAAAATTAACTATTTCTGCAGTAGCTCCTTGAAAAAAAGAATCTTCAAAATCAATTTTACCACCTACATAAACATTTTTATAAATTTGTTTTTCATTAATGCTATTAAGTACAGCATCACTAAAGGTGGTTTCTGGATTTATTCCATAATAATTATATAATTGTCGTTGAACTCCTGCATTCACTTGCCAGTTGTAATCGCGATCGAATTGTTTATAATAACCATCAATTCGTGTATCGGCAAAATTATCATTTAATAAAATATCTTCAATTCCACCTTCTGAAGAATGATGATTTATAAAAACACCAAAATCGTTATACCTTTTATCTCCAGAATGAAAATAAGCTTCAAATAGCGGACTTGTAAAATTCCCAAAACCTGCGGAAATATAATTTTCAAATAATCTTTCTTTTGGCTCTCTAACTACTCCTTTTGCTTTTCCTTTTGAAGGTGTAAAAGTGGAAGCTACTGGTATTGAAAAAATAGTATAAGTTACCTTTTCTTTTGGAATTTTATTTGTGTCTTCAATTACAGGATTCGATTTTACCTTAAAAGCATCTGATATTTTTGGAGTATATGGTTTTACCACAGAAATTTCTTCAGTTTTTAAAGTGTCTATTTTTTTTTCTTGGGCAAAAGAAATTCCGGTAATTAGAAGAGATAAAGTTGTTATAAGTAGCTTTCGCATTGTATTGTGTTTTAAATTTTGGTGATGCTTAATAAACGCTTGAAAATTAATTTCCATTTGGATTAACAGATTCGTTTGTTTTGGCTTGTTCAGTTTTAATACTATTTAATTGTGTAGTTGCATCTTCTACCACATCTTCAAATTGCGAGAAGTTTTTAATTACACTTTCTAATATATATGTAGCTTGGTAAGCATCTTTTAATTCATAGTAATTGTTAGCCATTAATAGTAAACCTTTTGCTCCCCAATATTTATAAGAGGCATAATCTGCAGCTATTTTTTGAATAATTTTATTTGAAACTCTATAGCTACCATCATTATTTTCATAAAAAGCACTATAGTATAAAGCTTCAGCCATTAATTCTCCTGAGGCAATTTTTTCAACTTCTTTGTATGCGTTTCGGGCTTTTAATTCATCGTTTGTTTTAATGGCCGAACGAGCAATTATAATTTGAGCGTCAGATTTTATTCGATCCTCTAATTTTCTATTACTAAGAACTTTTTCTGCGTATTTTACTGATTTTGCATAATTTTCAGCTGCATAGTATCCCTTCATTAAGTTAGATTGTGCAAAAGTGATATTTTGTGGCAAATCAGCTTCATTTTCTAAACGTTCCAAAATTGGAATAGCATTTTTCCAATCATTATTTTCTAAGTGAACTAAAGATAATCTCGAAAGTGCATTTTCAGTAAATTCATTTTGAGGTTGCTCAATTACAAAGGTGTAATTAGGAATTGCTTCTCTATGTTTTTTTTCTGAAAATAAAGATTGAGCTAAGTAAAAATTAGCATTTAAATTGTGTAACCCATTAGGGAAATTTTGTAAATACTTTTTAAAGCTAATAATTGATTTTTTATGATTGTTTTGTAAATATTGTTTTTCAGCAGATTCATACATGTCATTATCTAATTCAGCATCAGATACATTTACAAAATCAACACCTTTCACCCAAACCGCATATTCATCAACTCTTCCTAAGTCAACATAAATTTGTCGAGTATTTTTTACGGCCTGCTTTGCTTCAGCGGTATTAGGGAATCGTTTTACCACGCTTTTATAAGTTGATAAAGCTTTTTCATTTTGATCGGTATTATAATAAATTAATCCCTTTTTTAGCATTGCTTTTGAAACTAAAGGACTTCTTTTGAAATTTGAAATTAGTACATCGAAATTTTCTAAAGCCAAGGCATTCTGGTTCTTTTTTATATATGAATTACCTAAAACATAATAGGCATCATCTTTATAGCCTGATCTTGCAGTTGTATTTAAGAATGAATTCAATTCTTTAATTTTTGAATTTTCATTTCCAGTTAATCCATAACTAATTGCTTTTTGAAATTGTGCATAATCTGCATCAATTCCATTCATTTCAAGAGCTTTGTTGTAATAAGTAATTGCTTTTGTATAATTACGAGTAGCAAAATATCCATCTCCAATTCTAAGGTAGCTATCGTTTGTTCTTATTAAATCAGAGGCATTATTTTCAGTGTATTGTTTAAATTCATCTGTGGCATTGGCATAGTCTTTTAATTTAAAATGAGCGTAACCTATATTGTATTTTATATGCTCATAGGGGGGAGTATTTGAAGCTTCATTAAAAGCAATAAACTCTTTAAAATTTAAAAGAGCTTCTTTAAAATTATTTAGTCTATAATTTGATTCTCCTTTCCAAAAAGTAGCTTGAGCTGTAATGTCTGGATCTAATTGGACGGTAAGCGATTTTTCGAAATTCTCTAGGGCAATAGCATAATTCCCTTCAGAAAAAAGTTCTGCACCTCTAAAAAAGGCAGCCTTTTGAAATAGGGTTTTGTCTTTAGCACTTTTTTTATTTGATAAAAATCCCAAAGCTCCTTCAAAGTCTTTAGAGGTAATATAGGAGCTTATAATTAAATCGTTGATTTCATTTTTATGCAACGAGTTAGGATAAAGTTCAATATATTCCTGTAAAACTTCAGGAACACTTTTGTATGGATTCCCAATCTCGTAACTCAGTTTTGCATAATTTAACCAGGCATCTTTTTTAATTTCTGGTTTAAATTTCATTTGAGATGCGTTTCTAAAAGCGTTTAAAGCTTCAGTCTTTTTTTCTAATTTCAAGTAGCATTCAGCTAAATGATAATAGGCATTTTGAGCAACAGCATTATTTCCTCCTATAATTTTATTAAAATTGTTAATTGCATTCTCAAAATCACTTTGTTTAAAATATGCATATCCTAATAAATAATAATCGGTGTTTGTCCATTTTCCTCTTTTACCTTTATAGTTTTTTAAATGAGGAATAGCCTCATCATATTGTTGTAAATTGAAATAACTTTCACCAATAATTTTTGAAACTTCTGAATGTTCTAATCTTTTTGCTTTTGCCAATAATGGTTGCGCGTGTTTTAAAGCTTTATCAAATTTCCCTAATTTAAAATTCATATCAGCTAAATAATAGGAAACCTTGGTTTTAAAAGAAGTATCATCAGCAACTTCACCCAAATATTTGTCTGCAGTAGTATAATCATCCTGGTTATAGGCAATAAATCCGTAATAATATTTAGCCTGGGCTCCGTATTCTTGAGAATCCAATAAGTTGATAAAGTATTCTTTTGCTTTGGCATATTGCTTAACAGCAAATAAAGAGTATGCATATTTAAAATTAAATTCTTCTTCCTTTCTAATTGATAAATTAGTTGAATTAACCTTTGAAAACCATTTTGAAGCATACGAATATTTACCAATTTTAAAGTAGTAATTGGCAACGTCTAAAAAAGCATTGTTTCTTTTGGTACTTGTAGGGTATTTTTTAACAAAATTCTGCATTAACTCATCAGAATTTGGTTGTTCTAACCGTATGGCACAATTGGCAGCATAAAATTCACAATTGGCTTTTAATTCGGACGAATTGTCAAATTTAGATTTTATGTTATTAAATTTTTCCTGAGCAGCAACATAGGCTTTATTTTGATATAACTCATAGGCATGATTATATTCTTTAAGGTTATTGGTGTAAATTACCGTTTTTTGAGCTGAAATAGAGAAAGTTAATAGGAATGCTAAAATTGGAAGAACAACTTTTTTATAATTCATTTTAATAAAAATTGAAAGTTTAAAACTATAATCTAATAACGCAATTATTTTTTGAAATTGTCTATTAGGCTGATTTTTTTTATTAGAGAATTATAACAACAACTATTCCTATTTTTAGTTTTATTGAATGAAAATTAATATAAATCTATTTGAAGTTGATACTTTACGTATAAATATTTAGATTTGTTCAAAATAGAAATACCTATGTCTCAAGCCATTCTGACCTTACAAAACGCACAAATATTTCAACGTGAAAATTTAGTTTTATCCAATGTGAATCTTACTATAAATAAAGGTGAATTTGTTTATTTGATTGGGAAAACAGGTAGCGGTAAAAGTAGCTTAATGAAAACTTTATATGGCGATTTACCTTTAGTTAAAGGCAAAGGAGAAATTGTAGATTTTAATTTAAATACTCTTAGAGAAAAAGAAATTCCTTTTCTAAGAAGAAAAATTGGAATTGTTTTTCAAGATTTTAAATTATTAAATGATAGAAATGTTTTTGATAATTTATTGTTTGTTCTACGTGCAACTGGCTGGAAAGATAAAGCCAAAATGAAAATCAAAATAATGGAGGTTTTAAGCAAAGTAGGTATGGAAACTAAAGATTTTAAAATGCCTTTTCAACTTTCAGGAGGAGAACAGCAACGAATTGCAATTGCAAGAGCACTATTAAATGATCCAGATTTGATTTTGGCTGATGAACCTTCTGGAAATCTTGATCCGGCCACTTCTGTTGATGTAATGAATGTTTTAAAAGAAATACATGACAGCGGTAAAACTATTTTAATGGCTACCCATGATTATGCGCTAATTTTAAAGTTTCCTTATAAAACTATTAAATGTGAAGGTGGGGAGTTGTTTGAGGTAGTTCAGCAGAAAAATTAAAGATATAATGATTTCTGTTTTAATTCCTGTTTATAATTATAATATAAAACCGTTGGTAGATAGTTTACTTCTTCAATTTCAGGAAGTAGACTATAAATGGGAAATAGTTTTATCTGATGATAATTCGGAGAAAAAATTAAGAGAATTGAATTTCAATTTCATAAAGGATCTAGGAAAGAAGAATGTTGTTTTATTTCAACAGGAAAGAAATGTAGGGAACTCTGAAAATAGAAATATTTTACTTTCTAAAGCATCTCATTCTTGGTTATTGTTTTTGGATGCTGATGTTCTAGCAGTTCATGATTCTTTTATAGCTAGCTATATAGCAGAAATGAAAAGAACTAAAAAAGATATTATTGCTGGAAATATAGTATATGATAGTAAAAAACCTACTCCAAATTTGTTAAGATGGAAATATGGTAAGCTAAAGGAAGAGGTTTCTTTTGATGTTAGAAAGAAAAAACCAGTTCTTCATGTAAGGGGGGCGAATTTTGCGATCAGGAAAGCGTTGATAGAGAAATTTAAATTTCCAAAGTTGTATGAGAAGTATGGATTTGTAGATACAAGCTTTTTTCTTCAGTTTAACGAAAAGCAAATATCTGTAATTGATAATCCTGTATATCATTTAGGAATAGAAGAAAACCCTATTTATTTAAATAAAACCAAAAATGCAGTAAATAATGCGTTGTTTTTATTAGATAATAATGAAGAATTGGCATCAAACATTTCAATTGTTGCATTTTATAAAAAAGTTAGATTCTGTAAAAAACTTATAGCAAATATATATTCTAAGAGTCATGTTAAATTTGAAAATAACTTATTGTCAAATAAACCTTCAATAACGATTTTTCAGTTTTATAAATTACTGTATTTAGGATATTTAGATTTTTCTAAAGATATTAAGTAATTGTTCTTCTTGTTTTTCCCAGATTAGTTTTTTTGAAGCGATATCTAGTTGAGAACGGTAATGATTTTTTCCGTTTTTTAGTACTAGTTTAATAGAATTCTCAATACTTATTGGTGAATGATCCTTTATCACTTCACCTACATTAAAGGAGTGAACAATATTTTTAATTTCAGGTAAATAGGTCGTAACAACAGGTATTTGAGCCTGTATATAATCAAATAATTTGTTTGGCAGTGCATATTGATAACTTAATCCAATATCCTCTTCCAAACTTAATCCAAGAGCTGCATTTTGAGTAAGATGAAATAATTCAAATGGGGGAATTAAACCTAATAATTGAACCTTTTTTTCTAATTGATAGTGTTTTATTTTATTTTCAAGAAGAGATTTTATTGGTCCGTCACCAACTATTTTAAGAGTTGTATTTTCTATGTTTTGCATTGAACTCAAAAGAGGAATAAGTCCTCTTCCATGATTTAAGGCGCCTTGGTAAATTATATAATTATTTTTATTCTCTAAAAATTGAGTTTTTTTAAGGGTAGGAAAATTTTTTATGACAATTGAGTTGATGTTGTATTTTTTTAAAAACCACTTTGAAATTGAATCGGAAACAGTTATTACAGAATTAGGTTTGGATATTAACTTTCTTTCAAGAAATCGCCAAACTTTTTGAGAATACCTTCCTTGGATTGATGGAAGTTCTGAAAATAATTCGTGACTATCAAAAACCAACGGTATATTATTTAATTTTGAAATTAAATAATTAGGTAACAAAGTGTCTAAGTCATTTGAAAGTAAAACATTCTTTTTTGAAAATAGTAAAATCAAAAATAATCGAATGTTGAATTCAGTATAAAATAAAACTCCTTTATTAAATATTAATTTAATCCTTTTGGTTTTATAAGTAGGCTTGTAAGGAAGACTATCTTTTAATTCACGCCCAATTAATAGTATTTCAAAGTTTAACTTAGATAAAGTTGAGCATACTTTTGATACTCTTTGATCGGTTACTAGGTCGTTTGTTACAGAAACAATTATACGCTTCAAAAGAATTAATTTTGATGCAAATTAATAATTTAAATTGTATTTTTTTTAAAATAGAGGTAATATATATTAGCTAATAAAATGAATACGTTTGTTATAATTATTGGCCATGAAATGGCTAGCATTACTCCATAAATTACGAATAGAATTGCTCCCATAGAGTTAATTATTCTCAAGGTTCTAACATTTTTCATCATAAATGAAATAATAAGAGCAACAGAAGCTAAATATCCTACCCATTCAGTAATTGAAATACCTAATATCATATAGTGTTTTTTAAAAGGGGGACAAATATATATAATAAAATGAATAATAGGTCCTAAAAAAAAGAAACCTCACTCAAAGAATGAGTGAGGAAAATTGCTATGAAAAAGATGGTAAGCTATGAAACTTACCAATACAAAGATATAAACTTTTTAGATATATAATGTTATTTTATTATAAAAATTTGTTAAAAGAATGAACTTTTGTAACAAATGTAACGTAAGATATTTTTTTTTAGAATTAATGCAAAAATCTCGAACTAATTTGAATTATATGTAAAAAACCTTTGATTATTTTTAAGAAAAGTAAAATCGGTTTTTTTGGAATGTTCTATGCGTTAGGGTTTTAAGTGATAATTGCAATCCGTTTTTAATAATTTTGAGATAAAATATTTTAGTTGTTATCATAATGCGCAATAAAATATCATTTTTTGATCAATGCTTCTCTTAAAATAGTTGCTGGGTGTTTTGAAAATCTATTTGTTCCATCCTTAATTTGATGTCTACAACTTGTTCCTGAGGCTGCTATAACTGTTGAGGATTTAGTGTTTCTAACTTTTGAAAATAAGGTGTCTTCTCCAATTTGAATGCTTATAGCATAATGCTCTTTTTCATATCCAAAAGAACCAGCCATACCACAACAACCAGAATTTATAATTGTGACATGGTAATTTTCAGGTATTGACAACATACTAAAAGTTGGTTCAACTCCGCTTAATGATTTTTGTTGACAATGACCATGTATTTTCAAGGTTTGTTTAGCGTTTGTAAAACTCTTGGAAGAAATATTATTGTTTTCAAATTCATTTTTTATAAATTCTTCAATTGTGAATGTGTTTTCAGAAATAAAAGTTGCACTTATTTTATCATCAGCTAACCTTAAATATTCATCTCTAAAAGATAAAATTGCAGATGGTTCAATTCCTACCAGAGGAGTTTCTTTAGAAATAAGATTTTTGAAGAAATTGACATTAAAATCTACTTTTTCCTTTGCTTTGTCTAGAATACCTTTAGAAATAAAGCTTCTACCACTTTCTTCATGATTTGTAATATTTACTTTATATCCTAACTTGGTTAATAATTCAATGGTATCTATACCTATATTAGCATCATAGTAATTTGTGAATTCATCTACAAATAAATAAATTTCACCATGTTTTATAGGTTGAGATTTCAACCTTTTTTTATTGGATTTATACCAACTTAAAACCGTTTTATTTGCTAATTTAGGAATGCTTCTTTCAGTAGCAATTCCCATTAGTTTTTTAGTGATTTTTGTATTTAAAACTAAATTCGTAAAAGTAGGAGTGAGGCTTCCAAGTTTATTCCACTTTACGTTATTTGCAAATAACTGGGTTCTAAATGGAATTCTATTTTCTTTATAATATTGATGTAGAAATTCCGCTTTTAGAGCTGCTACATCTACATTACTTGGGCATTCACTAGCACAAGCTTTACAGCTTAAGCATAGGTCAAAAACATCATATAGTTCCTTGTGGTTGAATTTATTTGTTTTTTCTGAATTCGTTAGAAATTCTCGTAATGTATTTGCTCTAGCTCTTGTAGTGTCTTTTTCGTTTCTTGTAGCTCTGTAACTTGGGCACATGGTTCCTCCTGCTTCAGGTAATT
>Ga0193953_1000679_pt1 | contig 17338 bp, 15 predicted proteins | sample BB_4_MG_FD_140325 | JGI IMG/M metagenome (GOLD analysis project Ga0193953, IMG submission 140325) | Microbial mat bacterial communities from the Broadkill River, Lewes, Delaware, United States - BB_4_MG | ecosystem: Environmental > Aquatic > Freshwater > River > Microbial mats | place: USA... | reverse complement strand
TGGTTTCCCCATAAGCTCTTGTGCATAAGACAAAGGATGTCTCCCCTTTAGATTCTCTCTATATTTATTAATTAAATTATCATATCTATTACAATTTATAAGCTCATTATATTTACACTTAAAAGCTTCACTATCGTCAATTTTCCTTGCCCAAGAATATATTTTTTCTACAAATCTATATGGATTTTTAAGAACTTCTAACTCATTATCTAAAATATTATTTTTAATAAAAAATTCATCAAATTTACTATGATTATCTAAAAAATTCTTAGCTTCATTTTCATCTATAATATTCCCTAAAAAATAGCTTACTATTACACTTTCATCTACCTTTAATAATTCTTTAAAAAAAACATCAATATTCTTTCTTTCATTAGAAAGCAATAAAAATTCTATAAATCCAAAATGAAAATTTTTGCACTTACCTAAATTCTCTATAATTCCCATATCTTCTTTAAGAATTAATCTATACTCTTCTAAATCTATTAATCCATCTCTAACTTCAGGTTCTACTAGCGCAACTAAAACAGATAGCACTTCTGCAACCCTACTAAATCCAATATTTAATTTATGCGTAAATCTTACTTTCATAGCTATCTCCCTTAATCAACTTGATTTTATTATAGCCTCAATATTTTTTATTCGCAAGTTGATTAAGATATTGACTATAAATATTTACCTTGCTATCTCTAAATAATAATCATAAAAAAATCAGCTACCTATAATTTTAGATAACTGATTTTCAGAAATACTTTTATTCTATTTGTTATTCTTCTATTCTTGGAATACATTTTTCATTTAATTCAACCAATCCAATAATTGCTTCTAATTGATCTTTATTTAGTTTCTTCAAATACTCAATTATTTTATTATTAATATCACCATGAAATTCTAAATGATTATCATATGCCACGATTCCCTTTTCCGTCAATTCAAAATAGATTTCTTTTTTATTCCCATCTTTTCTTAACTTTTTTATATAACCCTTTTCTAATAATTTTTTAGATACCTGTGTAACAGCACCCTTAGTTATATTAAGTTTTCTTGCAAGTTCTAGTGCCATCACTGTTTTATCTTTTCCTATTGCATCTATAAAATGAATTTCAGATTGATATAATAATCCATCAGTTCCAAAGTTCTTTGGCTTTTTATCATTTAAACTTATTTGATATTGAATCGCTGCCATTCGTTCAATAATTTCATGATATTTATTCATATTATCCCCTATAAATATATTTTACTTTCAAATTTATCTAAATCTTCGCAAGTAATTTTATGCATTTCTAATTTCTTTTGCCATGTATTTGATATATCATTTGTAACTAATATATTGTCCGGACATACTTCGATGCATTTAAAACAAGCGATACATTTATCCCTATTTGGAAAACCTTTTTTAAAATCCATTGCATTAGTTGGGCACTTCTTTTCACATAACCCACACATCGAACACTTATTATTACCTCTATTAGGTAATTCAGTTATTATGCTAAATCTAAATTTTTCAGCTTGATCTAACTGTTCTTCACTATAAATTGGTTTTTGAAATTCTTTTAATATTTCCTTATCAATTCCTAAAAATCTTTTAATTGTTTTATCTAAATATTCTTCTGCCTTTTTGTAATCTTTATTGCTAGGTCTTTGACTTAAAGCTTTCCAACCACTTTTATTAAATGTATGTGCTGCCAAAAATTCAGCTGTTGATACTACTATAAAGTTTTGTTTTTTTAATAATTTTTGAATATAGTAATGAGCTGGGTCTTTTGCAAAGCCTCCATATGTAAAAAATACCGAGCATTTTTTATTTTTTCCATCTAAAAGTTTAATCCACTCTCTACATATTCTTGGCGCACGTACTGAATATACGGGAAATCCCATAATAACTGCATCATAAATTGTTAAATCGATTTTCACCCTATTTTCTTTTTTTGAAAGGTCCAGCATAAATACTTGGTATTTTTGATTTAATAATATATCATTCATATATTTAGCCATTTTAAATGTATTATTGGTAGCTGAAAAGTAAGCAATTAGAATTTTCATTTTTATCTCCTTTTTGTTTAGTAACTAAACTATAACAAAATAAACTCTAATTGTCAAAATGTTTACCTGCTAAACTATTTATTGGTCTCAAAAAAATATACATCTGCATCGTACTCACCTTTTGGAGAATCAACTTTGCTAATAGTTTCTAAATAATTCATGCCAGCTTTTTTCATAACCTTACCAGATCCAATATTCCTTATATCATGTTTCGCATAAACTCTTTTTACCTTAACTTCACTAATAAAAAACTCAATTACTCTATTAAGTGCTTCTGTCATTATTCCCATATTCCAAAACTTACGACTTATGCAATATCCAATTTCACATGAATTGTTTTTTTCATCAATAGAAACTGCTGAAATATCTCCAATAACCTCATTTGTTTCCTTAAATACAATCGCCCAATGATAATTATTACTTTGTTTGTATCCTTCTAATAAATAATCAACATATTTTTTAGTTACTTCTATATTTTTATGAACATCCCATGATAAATATTTTACTACTTCTATATCACTTGCCCAATTATTAAAAATATCACTTGCATCTTCTTTATCAAATTTTCTTAAACTAAGTCTATCTGTATCTAATATTTTAGTTCCTATATCAATCATATTTCACCTCGTATTTTCTCTTTTTCTAAGAGTTTATTTATTTGCTCTAATACATAATTTTCACGTTTTACCCATATAAGATAATTATTTTCTATATCAAAATCTGACTCTAAAAGATTTTTATTTTTATTTATTGCTTCATTAATATCAATCCATATTGGAGTAAAATCTAAATCTTTTTCATAATCATCTAGCTTTTGAATACCTTTTTTAGAATATACCTCACAGCAATAAAAAAAAGACTCCATTTCAAAACATTTTAGATTATCGTTTTTGTCCCTTTTTCTCTCCAAAACTTTTCCAATCATTTCATTAACTGCTTTGCATTTATATCCTGTTTCTTCTTCTATTTCTCTTTTTACCGCTTCTTGATGAGTTTCCCCTTGTTCAATACCTCCTCCTGGCAATTTGTAATCACCTTGGTTAGAGTGTATCATTAATATTTTATTACCTTTTATTATCACGCCTCTTACAGCATTTCTTTTAATTATATCCTTTGTAAAAGATTCCTTTAACCCTAATGTAGTATCAAAAAACATATGTTTCCCCCCTTTAAATTATTCTTATTTTAACTTAAAAACAAAAATAAATAAAGAAAAAATAAATTTTATATATTATTAAACTTATTTTTTCTTTATTTATTATTAAAAATGGAACTATATAATTTTTCTAAATTAATATTTTATTTTTCTAAATAAAAAAAGCTACCTCTTTAATTAAGAGATAGCCTAAATATCTATTATCTTTGTGCTTCAAATGCCTTAAGTAATTCCATAAATAAGTAAGGTATTTTTGCCATGTTTTCAGGAGTCTCAACAAATGAAATTCTAAACTGAGTACTTCCTGGATTTTTTTCGCCTTCATTAACATTGTAAAAACCTTTCATTGGAGCAACCAATAAAGTTGTTTCAACGCCGTCAACCATTACCGAACCTTTTTGTGCACAATATAAAACAAAATCAATAGCATCAAATCCTGGTTTAACAATATTTCTTACATCAATTACAGTATAAATTGATGCATCCGGACTAGAAACAACCAATCTAGGCTCTAACTCTCTAAGGCCATTATAAACCATCATAATTTGCTCTTTATAATAATCCTTTAATCCTGTACACCATTCACTTATTTGTTCTTTTGTTTGATGAGCTAATCCACCAAATACATATTGTCCAATAACATTAGCACATAAGTTTGCAGTATATTCTGCAACAGAACGATTGTGGAATTCTGGACTATCAGTAATAACAGCTCCAATTCTTAAACCACATGCATTCCAAACTTTTGATGCTGTTTCTATACTAATACGTCTTCCTTCAATTCCTGGCACTTCTTTATCAGTAATTCCCCATATACTAACTAATTTTTTGCCTTCTTCATAATATAATTCACGATAAGCTTCATCACTAACCATCCACATATTATACTTCACACATAATTTAGCCAAATCTTGAAGAGTTTCATAATCATAAAGTTGTCCAGTTGGATTATCATAAGGAATAACCAATAATGCTCCAGGATTATTTTCCTTAATCATTTCTTCTATCTTATCTAATTCTGGTAAACTAAATTTACCATCATCTCCTAAATGTCTTTTAATAGTTACAGTTTTACGCCCTACTCTTTCAGAAAAAGAAATATAGTTTGTATATGCTGGATCTATCATCATAAGTGGTTTTTCTCCGCTACCAGCTGGTCCACATAAACCAATTAATAATAATTCCATTCCAGATGAACCACCATCAGTTACTTGTACATGTAACTTGCTTGTGTCAAATCCTTCACAATTAAGAATATTTTTAAAGGCTTCTCTACATTCTTCAGTACCTGCTGTAGTTGAATATCTAACAACACCATTTGCAAAAGGACTATCTGGTGCATTTAAATTAAACATTCTTTCTTGCATTGCAGGATTTGTTGGAAGAGAAACATTTCCGATTCCCACATTAATAACCGCCTGTGGTTTCACTTCACGCTCTTCATACTTCATTTGAGCTAAACGTACATCAGATGGCTTTCTTGACTCGAAATGAGCCGATAAAACTGGTTTACTCATAATAAATCTCCTTTTCACTTTATTTTATATTTGCTTCTTCCGTCAAACAATATTTACTGTCTAAGCGTTTCCGCATTTTTTTAATTACATTAAAAAATCCTCTATACGAAAACTTTTCAATTAGACTCTATCATTATATAAAGCGACTTTCAATATATTATTAAAAGATTTTTATTTTATTTTTAGATGTTTTTTATATATGATTTTCCATAAAAAATAAACTACAATATATATGTGAAAATATATTATTATCACTATATATAGGGGATTTAAAAAATGCAGATATTATCTTTCTTTTAATATCATATCTACAAAAATTCCTTCTCCAAGTGGCGTATTTAATCTATGCTCACCCTTTATTTTAAATCCAGCATTTAAATATGCCTTTATTGCTCTTTTATTAAATTTTCTAACGCTTAACTCTATTGTTTTTTGATCTGATTTTTTATTACATTCTATAATAACTTCTTTTAATAAATATGCACTAATCTTTTTACCACATAAATCAGGTTTAATTCCTAATCCTAATGTAAATTTATCCTTAGTTTCCTTTATTCTAAAAAACCCTATTAATTCGTCGTTTTTATCTAAAAATGAATAAAACTCTTTTTCTCTAATTAAAGGATTAGAAATCCCCCATTTTTCTTCTAATACCCTTTCCCAACCTCCAAAATTATATACACTATATTCATCTTGATATTCCCAACTAGCTATGTCTTTTGCTTGATTTAAATTTAATGATTTTATCTTATATTTCATAGTTTACTCCTTACTTTTTAATAAAAATAAATAAATTTATTATTTTGCCTAATATATTAATTATTACTTCAGTTTTATTTTAAATCTTATAAAAAAGTAAACAAAGAAAAATAATAGATTTTTTATTATTTTTCTTTGTTTTTATTTTTAAATTTCTAATTTTTAAAATCTAATTTAATCCAAATATAACTGCTCCTATTACAAATAATGAAGCACATACGGCAAGTATAGCCTGAAATTTAATTTGGAATTTTGCCCATTTTGTCCAATCAACTCTTGCAACTCCCAATACTCCAATTAATGATGCCGATGTTGGAACAATAAGATTTGTAAATCCATCACCTAATTGAAAAGCCAATACCGCAACTTGTTTTGCTACCCCAATTAATTCTGCTAGAGGTGCCATAAGTGGCATCGTAAGTGCTGCTTGACCAGAGCCAGATACTACAAAAAAGTTAAATACCGATTGGAATATATACATAAACCATGCTGAAATAGCAGGTGGGAACACATTTAATACTCCTGCCATACCATTTAAAATAGTATTTAAAACCGTTGGATTACTTGCTCCAGTTCCACCTAATACTAATACTATTCCTTTTGCTAATCCAACGACCATTGCTGCACCTAAAAGATCTTTTGCTCCATCTTTAAATGAATTTGCAATATCATTTACTTTCATATCATTCAACTTAAATATTACCCCAATAATTCCAGATACTAATCCAAGTGTAAAGAATATAGAAGCTATCTCAGGTAAATAATAACCAGATTCATTAACTCCATATACAATCCAAACTATTGAAGCAATTAAAGATAATATTACCAAATAATGTCCTAATTTAAAGTGAATATCTTGTTGTTTCTTTTCTTTAAAATTTGTTCTAAAATATTCATCTGTCTTATATGAAACCGACTTTTCTGGATTTTTCTTTATTTTCTTTGCATACAACATTGTAAATACAACTCCCAATACTGTAAAGAAAATAAACATTATTATTCTAAATCCTGCTGCTGACTGAATTGGCAATCCCGCAATTCCCTGCGCAATTGAAACAGAAAAAGGATTCATCCAAGAAGTTGCAAAACCTATTTGTGTAGCTACATAAGTAACTAAAATTCCTGTAATTGCATCATAACCCATTGCAACCATCAACGGAACAACAATCATTGCAAATGGAATAGCCTCCTCACCCATTCCAAAAATTGCTCCACCTAAACTAAAAATAGTAAATAATATTGCAATCATTGCCATTTCTAAATTAGTTGTTTTTGCAATAAGTTTTAAAATTCCATTTTCAACTGCTCCAGTTCTTAATACTATTCCAAATGAACCTCCTACTATAAGAATAAACATCATAACTCCTACAGCTGAGCCCCATTTATCTCCAGATACAAAACCTTCAAAAACAAAGTTTAAAAAACCAACGCCCCCGCCTTTTTCAAATAATTTAACTTTCTTTTTTGAACCATCTGATTGATATTGTCCATATTTTTGAATTACTTTATAATTATCAGTTTCTACCGCTCTTGCTGAAGATTTTTTAATTGTTCCTATCTCTTCAGTATTTTCTAGTACTTTAGTTTTTTCGCCACTAGCATCAACTAATATATTTGTTCCACCAACAGCTATTTCTCCTATTTCTCCATCTGGTACATCTAATACTACCTTCTCATCTTGGTTTAAAACTTGATATGATACATCAAAAGTACCTGTAGGTACAATGTACGTAAGTAATGCCGCTAATACTACTACTACAAAAATAATGACATACGTGTCTGGCATTTGCCACTTAGCCTTTTTCATTTTTAATCCCCCTTTTTAATAGATACAAGTATACTATTAACATAAGCAATTATTATGCCAAAACATAATTGTTTAAAAATAGCTATTTAGACAATATGAAAACTGCTTTTTTTTAATTTCAACCCATTAAATAACCATTAACCACCATTTAATACATCTAATCCTGCTTTTGTTATAGTTGTCCCTCTTTTTCCCTTTGACATTTCAATAAATCCCATTTCCACCATTTGAATTAATTTTGTTCTTACTTGATGCTGAGTCATTTTATAGGCCGAACATTCACTATCAATTGATAACTTATTTCTTCCACATTGAATATTATTTCGATTATAATAATAAATTCTTTTTAATAAAAATAAATACTCAGGTTTAATTTTATCTTCATCATAGGATAACTCATCAAGTTTAATTTCATTTTGGAAAAACATACTATCTGGAAATGATTCCATTGAAAGATTTTCACCATCTGATAAAGCAATCATATACTCTAATGTATTTTTTAATTCTCTTACATTTCCTCCCCAATTATATTCACATAATTTTTTTACTACTTCATTTTCAATATTTATTGTTTTTGAATTATTGCCAAAAACTATTGATTTAATAAGTTCTGGAATATCTTCTTTTCTATCTCTAAGCGGCGGCAATATAATATACCCCATCTTTAATCTATGATATAAATCTTCTCTAAATTTATTTTCATTCACCATTTTATAAAGATTTTTATTTGTAGCTGCAATAATTCTTACATCCACTGGTATTATTTCACTTCCACCAATTCTCATAATTTCTTTTTCCTGAAGAACTCTTAAAAGTCTTGCCTGCATTTTAAGCGAAATATCACCTATTTCATCTAAAAAAATAGTACCACCTTGTGCTTGTTCAAAAAGACCAATTTTACCACCTTTTTTGGCACCTGTAAATGCACCTTCATCGTATCCAAACAACTCACTCTCTAATAAATTATCTGATAAAGCACTAAAATTTACAGCTAAAAACGGTCCATTTTTTCTTGTAGATTCATTATGGATTGCACTTGCAAATAATTCTTTTCCAGTCCCACTTTCTCCATATATTAGCATTGTTAAGTTAGATTTAGCCAATTTTTTAGCAATTTTTTTAACGTGTGCAATCTCCTTTGATTTCCCAATTATATCTTCAAATGAGTATTTGGCATATAATCCTTTTTTAATCATTTCCCTTTTAAACCTATCTGATATAGATATAGTCTCATTTATACTTTTAAATTTTGCTACTAATGAATTATCATTTAAAGTTGCTTTACTTACCATATATTGAATCCCATTAACTTTAAATATTTTTTCATCACTATTATTTTCATCTTGCAAATACATTAAAAGTTCCTTATTAAACAATATTTCATTTATATTTCTTCCCTTATGAAAAATAGTACCTGAATTAATTATTTTTTTAAAGATTTCATTTGAAACGCTTATTTTCCCATTTTTATCATACACTAACATCCCATCACTAAAGCCATCTATTACCATCTCTAAATGTTGATTTAACAACATAATTTCATCTTTTGAATCCGCTAATTTTTTTGAAATAGCAATCGTGGTTTGCAAGTACTTTTGTGAATATTGTCCTGCATTTTCATCTAAAATCCCTAATTTATTAAGAATTTTGGTTATTGTCGTAAAATCCATTAATCTAGGTCCAATATCATATATCTTATTAATATACTTAGGAACTAATTCAATTTCACCTGGAGTAATTGCTATCTTAATATTTGGATCTATTGTATCAATTCCTGGATAATAAGGATGATAGTTAATATGAGTAATTCCAAGTTCTTTTAAATACGATATAACATCATAAACTATAGATGGAAGTTCATTAACAAATAGAACATCTGAATTTATTGGAATTTCAACTATTTGTGATAAAAACTGATTGTCTATTGTTCTTTTTGCAACTATTATCTCTGTATTTTTACCTAATGTTTTTCCGGCATTTAATTCATCTTGAATAAATCTAGAAGATAATATTACTAGCCCAGATTTAATTAGAGGAATTTTCTCACAATCCACCGCATATGCTTTTATTTCATATTCACTCCCAATATAATTTCTAAGTTGATTTGTAAGTGCCACTTTAGTTCTTTTTGAACCCGTTATAAGATAAACAGTTGCAATCATTTAACTCCTCCTATTCAAATGTTCCTTTCTTTACTACTTCATTATTTTTAACCATATATATACCTTTTGCTATAACACTTTCAATTTTAAAACTATTTTGATCTGCAATAACTAAATCTGCATCGTAATTTAATTTAATAAAACCCTTGTTTTTCAATTTTAAAATTGTAGCTGGATTAGCTGTAATTGTTGAAATTGCATCTTCTAATGGAACATTATATTTATTTACTGCATCCACTACAGCTCTATATAAACTTTCTTGTTTGCCTATTTTCAAGCCTATTAACTGATTATTTTTATCAAACTGGGGCAAACTTCCCTGTCCATCTGAAGTCATTGTAATTTGAGAAATATCTATATTTTCATCAATAATTCTCTTAAGTGCTTTTGCACAACTAACTTCACCATCTTCTAAAAATTGTTTTGTTGTTGAAGTTGTAAAATCTAAATATCCACCCTTTTTTGCATAATTAATTCCAGCTTCAAAAAGTTTTTTATTTCTATTAATATGAGTTGGAAGGAATTGAGTTATTGGAATATCAGATTTTTTAACTATTTCCTCTATAATATAGAGTAATTCATCACTATCTCCCATATGAACATTTACAATCCCAGCTTTTCCAGATAACATGCCACCAACTCTCGCATCCGCAGCTAATCTTCTCACTTCAGCTATACTAGGCGCCGATGATCTATGATCCGCAAGTGCAACTTCACCTACCCCAATTATCTTTTCAATTAATACTAAATCGCTTAAAATATTTTCAGTAAGTGTTTTAACTGGTATTTGATATGATCCTGTATAAACGTAAGTTGATATACCTTCTTCACTTAATCCATAAGCCTTTGCAAGTAAATTTGTCATAGTTCTTGTTATTCCATCCGTTCCTAAACATCCAACAATTGTTGTGACGCCCGCAGATACAATATCCGATAAAACAATTTCCGGCGTTCTAGTTTTATAACTACCTTCTCCACCTCCACCAGTAATATGAACATGTGCATCTACAAATCCTGGATAAATATTTTTGCCCTTTGCATCATAAGTTTCAATAGATATATCCGAAGAATTAATTTCTATTGAATCTTCTATTGCTATTATTTTTAATCCAGCAATTAGAATATCCTTTTTTCCTATAAATTTTGGACTATATACATTTCCATTTTTGATTAAAATCATTTTAATCACCTCCAATAATTATTATTGCAAGATATATACCAAGTTAACAATCTTTAAATATAGCCATTTTATAAATTAATTATTATTATATTTCCATTATACACCATTAAAACTCCATTATACTCCATTAAAATTCTTTAATAATAACCCTTATATTTAAAAAAGATATTTCAAATGTTATTGAAATATCCTAATATTATTTTTCCTATTAAACTTTTATACAGTAATATTTTCATTAACTTTAGCAACTATAACTTCGCTTTTTTCTACTTTTCTTTTAAATTCATTGGGATCAGCTTTTATAATATCAAATGTGTTATAGTGCATTGGAATAACTTTTTTAGGTTCTATAAAGCCACATGCTAAAACTGCATCATCAATATCCATAGTATAATTACCACCTATTGGTAATAATGCAATATCAATTTTTTCATCTCTTAGTAATTTCATATCCATTGTAAGTCCGGTATCTCCTGCATGATAAATCTTTTTATTTTGAACTTCAATCACAAAACCACATGGATTTCCTCCATCAATCATTTCGCCATTATAAAATATTCCGGATCCATGTAATGCTGGAGTCATTTTAACTTTGCCAAAATCAAATTTGACTCTACCACCAATATGCATTGTATGGACATTTAATTCAAACTTGTCAAAATAGTATCCCATCTCAAAATTGCAAATAATTTTTGAATTGCATCTTTTAGCAATTTCAATAGTATCTCCTATATGATCACCATGTCCATGTGTTACAAAAATATGTGTAATATCTTTAAAATCAGTACTTTTTAAATTATTAGATGCATTTCCATTTATAAATGGATCAATCAATGCTTTAATATTTTCACCTTTAACAAGAAATGCTGAGTGCCCTAAATATTTTATTTCCATTATTTCCTCCTATATTAATCAATTATTTGACTAAGTTTTCTTTTTATATTGTTTTCCATATCTTCTAGATTATTTCCTTCTCCAAAGATAAAAAATAGAAATTCAAACGCAAAAACCGAATAAATATTTTCTGCCAAATCTTTAGAATTTTGACTACTTAATAATTTTTTCTCCTTTAAATCCAAAATCATTTCTTCAATCTTAGAAATCATAATTAAATCCTCTTTAATTAACTTATTTATCATTTTTTTATTAGATTTAAATGATTTTAAAGTGGCTAAAATCATATCTCCTAGAAGTTTTTTTGATATTTTGAAACCCATCATACTATAATAAACATTTAAATATTCTCTACAATAATTAAAAATTATATCTCCTATAGAATCTCCTTTTATTTCATCAATTTCTATTATGGGTGACTTGCTCCCTAAACTTTGACTAAAAGCAATCACAAATATTTCAGCTTTATTTCCAAAATAATTATATAAAGTTCCAACTCCTATTTCTGATTTTATTGCAATTTGTTCCATAGAAACATTTTCATATCCATAAATTTTAAATAAAGCATTTGCTGAATCAATAATTTTATTTTTAGTTTTTATTTTTTTACTTTCTCTTATTCCCATTGTTTCTCCTAATTTAATATTGGCTTAACTTTTTTACCAATTTTTATTCCCTCAGATTTATAATTTTTTATAATTAAATCTCCAGTATTTATCCCTTTATCTATTGAATATTTTGAATCCGTATCCATTCCTAATTCAATTTTTTGTTTAACTATCTCGTCATTTTTAACTAAAAAGACATAAGAATCATCTTCTTCATAAAAAATAGATGTCTTTGGAATAGCAATTGCATTTTCCTTCTTTTCAGTAATAAACTTTGTTTTTACTTTATATCCACTTTTAACATAGTCATTAATTTCATCAGATTCTACTAGCACTTTTACTCTTTGTTCTAAAACCCCAAGCGATGAAATTCTATCCTCTGCATTATTAGCTATTTCTTTAACTTTTCCTTTATAGACTAATTCTTCGCCACTTTTTTTAATTACTAAATCTACAATATCATTAATATTTAATTCCAATATATCTTCTGTAAGTACATATGATTTAACTAAATATCTATTATTATCAATAACTTTTCCAATCCTTATTTGTGGTGAAACAAATTCACCTAATTTAACATCAAAACCTTCAATAACGCCATCTGAGAGCGCGTATATTTTTGAATTTTCTATTTGCAATTGAATATTATTATATTGCATCTTTAATGATTCAAAACTTCCATTTGCTTCAACCGTTTTTCTATATCTAGATTCTAAACTATTTATTGATTCTAATGCTTGATTATAAGCTCCATTTGCATCCTTATATGCCTGCTTTATTTTATTAAATTCATTTTCACTGATACTTCCTGCATTTCTTAGTTTTTCTCCATCATTATAATTATCCTTTGCAAAATCAAATGCATTTTTAAGCCTATTAGCAGCAATTTTTTGTTCCGATATTTGATATGTTAATTGTTCTTCAGTCATCTTTTTTTCTTCATCAAATGCAAGTATTTGAGCATCTAAAACTGCTAATTGATTTTTTAATATTGAATCATCTAACGAAACTATTAAATCACCCTTTTTAACTTTATCTCCATTACTTTTATGAATTTCTACTATTTGAGAAGATACTTTAGGAGTTAAATATGTTTCATTATAAGAAATTACTTTTCCATCTTCTTCTATATAATCAACTAAATCTTTATTTTGCGCCTCTATAACTTCTAATTCAATTGGTTTAAGTGCATAATATGCTATACTTGCTCCACATATAACTATAAATAAAACTATAATAATATTCCTCATTGATTTTTTCATTTATGCCTCCTACTCTCTTTCCTTTAAAACTTCTACTATGTCTAATTTTTTTATTTTTCTTTTAACATTTATCTGAGAAAGAACTACAAATACAATCATCCCTAAGACAGCATAAACAAATGCATTATCTCCAATAACTGCTGGAAAAGAATAAACGTCGGTTTGATATGAAACCGAAACACCTTCCATCATTGCAATTGAGAGTGGAATCCCAAGAATAATTGAGATAAATCCAAGCACCCATTGTTCGAATGTTACTATTTGCAATACTTCTTTTACACTCATACCTAAAACCCTTAAGGATGCAAATTCTCTTTGTCTTTCAGAAAGAGATATTACACTTGAATTATATACAATTGCAAACCCCACTATTACAGATATTATTGCCATAACGTAATTCATATATCCAAAAGAATCTAATAAATCATTTATTTTTGCCTTGCTTTCATCTGGCACTTCAATTACACCCACAAATGGTGATTTATCAAGTTCTTTTCTTATACTTTTCTGCTTTTTATCGTCTATTTTAAGATATGAAGTTGTAGTTAAATTATTAAAACCTGTTTTATTTTCTAAATAACTTATATTTGCATAACCATTTGAACCAATATACTGTGGAATTATTCCAGCAAGTTCTAATAAAAGAAACTCGTCAGAAATTGGATTTTCAACTCTTAATACATCTCCAATACTAACTTCTAATTGATTTGCAATATTTTCTGATAAATATATACCATCTTCTTTTAAATTAACTTCTTTCCCGTCTTTATCTAAAACTCTATACATTTTAGAATCATTATTTAATCCAATTACTACCGTTGTCTTTTCGTTAACTCCATTTTTTATTTGAACGGGCAATTCAATTAAGTTTTCTACATAATAAACTCCGTCAATATTATATAAATAATTTTCTACATTTTCTGAGGGTTGTATATTTAAATAACTAACCTTCATATCATATAATTTCACTTCACTAAATTGATCGAATATCAAAACATCCACTATATCATTGTATGACCACGCTACAACCATTAAGCTAAATGAAAACATAAGTCCCAAAACAGTAAAAGCACTTCTTCCTTTACTCCTACTAATATTTCTTACCGCCATTCTACCTTGCATCGTAAATTGTGACCAAATCAATTTTACTTTTTCTAATGAACTTCTCTTTGCTTTTTTTGGTGCCTCTGGACTCATCGCCATAGAAGGCGTCAATTTAAGTATCCTCTTTGCACCTTGAAAACCTGCAAACCCACTAAAAAATAATGAAATTAATATACCATATAAACTATATTTATATGTGTGCGAATTCATTAATATTGGAAATGAAAAAAAAGTTTTATAAATATCGGTAAAATACCGTGACATCCATGTCCCAAGTATACCTCCTAAAATTCCTCCAATTAATCCAATTGTAAGTGCATAACTTAAATAATGAAAAAGTATTTGACCACTACTATAACCCATTGCTTTTAAAATACCAATTTGGGATCTTTGCATCTCTGTTAATCTCTTTAACATAATATATAGAATAAAGCTTGAAATACCTAAAAATAATATTGGCATACTCTTTGATGAATTAATAAGTTGTTCTAATTCACTATCTAACATAAAATTACTTGATTGATCTTTTAATGGAACTAATTTTACCAATCCATAATTTTTAAGTTTTGATTCTATTTCTGGCTTAAGTTCATCATAATCATATCCTTCTTTAAATTTAAAACTCACATCTGTAACAACACCATTTTGACCGGTTAATTTTTCAAATAAATTTTCAGAAATATACGCAATATCAAAGTGTTCAGAATCTGGAAATATATCCGCCTGATTTCTTGTTGCATATACATATTCGGGGCTAATTACATACCCTGCTATTTTAAATGATTGAACTTTACCAGCAATAATTAAATCTATATTATCATCAATTTTTAAATTATTCGCCTTAAAATATTTTTCACCAATCCATATTAATCTACCATTTTCAGTTAGAGAATATCCTTCCTTTAACAATACATCATTTAATCTTCTATCTTTCGATATATCATAGGTATTTACCCTTAAATATCCAGTTTTAGAATCCTCAGGTTTATAAACCTTTATATCTTGCTTTAATACTCCTTCAACACTTTCTATACCTTCTATTTTTTCAAAAGTATTAAGTTGATTTTCCGGCATGGATTGCACTTTTGAAAAAGCATCTGCCATTTCATAATTACTATAAAAATTATCTTTAGCACTCAATAAATTTTCCATTAAAATTGACATAGACGAATACGTCATTAACCCAAGCGCCATAACAATTATACAGGCAATATAAGCAAGCTTATTCTCAAGCATATCTCTTATCATCTTTCGAACAAGCATTACCATGACACCTCCTCAGGCTCTAATACAGTCTTATTTTCAACTACTTTTTCAATATATCCGTCTTTAATATAAAAAACCCTATCTCCAATCTTTCCAATTCCAGCATTGTGAGTAATTATTACAACTGTTTTATTATATTCTTTATTAAATTTTTTAAGCAATTGCAATACAGATAATCCTGTTGAAAAATCTAGTGCACCCGTAGGTTCATCACATAATAGAATATCCGGATTTTTAGCTATTGCTCTTGCAATTGCAACTCTTTGCTGTTGTCCTCCAGATAATTGTGATGGAAAATGATTGGCTCTATCTAATAAATCAACATCTTCTAAAACCTTATTTACATCTAAGGGATTTTTACTTAATTCCGTCGCCAATTTAACATTCTCAAGTGCAGTCAAATTAGGTATAAGATTATAAAATTGAAAAACAAACCCTATTGCTTCTCTTCTATATTTAGTTAATATTGCATCATTAGCATCATGTAGTGCTTGCTCTTTATAAAAAATTGTACCTCCTGATGCTTTATCCATTCCTCCAATCATATTAAGCATTGTACTTTTACCACTTCCACTTGGCCCAAGTACTACAACAAATTCTCCATCATATATATCAAAATCAATTTCTTTTAAAGCTTCAACCTTAACTTCTCCCATTTGATAAGATTTACTTAGTTTTTTAGCTGATAATATTTTAGTCATAAATTCCTCCTAAATGTGAATCAATTCATTTTTGAATACGTTCATATTTTACTCTTATAATTTTACCTCGTCAATAACTTATTATAATTACCCCGTTAAAAGTCAAAATATTTGAACTTTTCCAAAAAATCTATTTAAATCACATCCTTTTTTTGATATATTTTACTTATAGGATAATAAAAGGGGGAAATTATATGTCCAAAATTTATTTCATCGGCGGTTCACCATGTAGTGGGAAAAGCACTCTTGCTTCATTACTAGCAGAAAAACACAATCTTCATTACTTTAAAATCGATGAAAAACTCGACACTTATTATAAAAAAGGCAAGGAAGACAATAAGCCACTATGCACAAAATTCCTTGATATGACAGCTGAGGAGATTTGGATGCGTTCTCCTGAAATTCAAAATACTGATGAATTAGCTCTTTATAAAGAAATTTTTGAATATGCTATTGAGGATTTAGAAAAATTAGATGCACCAAACGGCATTATTACTGAGGGTGCTTTATATTTGCCAGAACTTATTAAAGATTTAGGTATTAGTCCCAAAAATTATGTAGCCATTACTCCAACAAAAACTTTTCAATGGTTCCATTATCCTAAAAGGCCATGGGTTGAACATGTATTAGCTAATTGTTCTGATAAAAAATTAGCTTTTTCAAATTGGATGGAACGTGATATTCTATTTGGTGGTTATGTAAGACTTAAGGCAAAAGAATTAGGCTATAAAACATTTTTAACAGATGAATTTACCTCTATTGATTTAATGTATCAATGGATAAAAAATATTTTTAATTTATAATAAAATAGCTAAAACACATATATATGCGTTTTAGCTATTTTCGACATTTTTATTAATGTCCTTTTTTCTTTCTTTT
>Ga0193953_1000678_pt1 | contig 17338 bp, 5 predicted proteins | sample BB_4_MG_FD_140325 | JGI IMG/M metagenome (GOLD analysis project Ga0193953, IMG submission 140325) | Microbial mat bacterial communities from the Broadkill River, Lewes, Delaware, United States - BB_4_MG | ecosystem: Environmental > Aquatic > Freshwater > River > Microbial mats | place: USA... | reverse complement strand
TTCATTAACGCTTGCTGTTGCAAGCCTTCCGGTAGTCTCCTGGATTTGGTCTTTGAGCCAGGTAATATTGAATTATTAGTTCAATAGTTGTATTGCTTGGTTGGGGTCTTCCAACTTGGCTTTTCTGTTTTCCTTCTGTAGATAATTACAACTATTTATTTAAACAGGATTTAAATAGATCGTATTAAATCATGTTGTAAGATGTTTTTAATCTTCTGCATGCTTTATGCAGGATGGTTTAGGTGGTTTTTATGTGGTTACATGATAAAATTTATTGTTATGTATTTTGTAGGATAAGAGCGAAATATTGATATCTTTATCCCACAAACATAATTATTAAATTGAATTTTACTTGTCTGAAGAAGTGTTAGCTGGTGAATGTGTTTTGTTAATAGAGATGGGTACGTCGGTTGTGCCGTTTTTCGGGCTTAAATAGAATAGATTGGTGAATAGTACCAATGAGTGAGCTGATTTTAGTTAAAAATATTACCAAACCCAAGTTTAGGCCAGTGTTTCCCCAGGAACACCGGCTAACCCTGTTTGCAGGGATTGAAAAATGAATAAGTTAGCATTAAATATCAAGATTATGAAAAAATTCATTATTCTGTCTGTTTTGATTTTATTGGTTTTGAGTAACCTGCAAGCGCAAACTGTTGATACCGAATTGACGATTAAGAAAGATGGTGGGTATGATGAAGCAGCTGTGGAAAACGTTTCTGTTTGTCCGGGAATCAGCCATTTTGTGAAATTTAAAATGACTGAAAAGCTTTATTACAACATGTGGTATGATGGACACTTGCAGTTGTATTTTACGAGTGATTCTAGTCCGGTTCCGTTAATCGAAACTTCTACAGATACAGATATTACATATGGACCAGATGAGGATAATGACTTTAACAGTGTTGTTGAAAGTTCTAAATATGCTGATGCATGGTTGGTGGATGTGAAGCATACGGTAGATGATGTAGACTATATATCTGTAGATGATATTGAGTTAGACTTTCCTGATGATTTACCTGTAGGTACTTATGTGTTAAAAGTTCGCTATATAAGACATTCTAATGATCATCTTCTGTGGGGCCCCCAGGAGGTATGTACATTTACCTATCATGGCGATCCTGTTTTGACTTTTGATCCTCTGCATTCAGGCAGGCTAAGTCAGGATGATCCGCAAAATCCTGTAAACACAATTGCAGAAGTTAATTTATCACCGCTTGTGGGAGACACATCTCCAAACCTCGATGATTTTGATTTTAAAATCGGAGGTGTTCTGCTGCCTGAAGAAGAGAAGAATTTCCCAAAAAAATTCACATTAAATGAGGAAGTTGCAATCGCATATGCCAATACCCCTTGCTTTATTGATCCAGTTCCCATTGATACAAGGTACTTTGAAAAAGTGGAAATTGTAGCAGATAATGCTGAGCTCTGCGCCCCGGCTAACATACAGGTCACTATTACGGATAATCATGCACCTGTAAAATCACCAACCTATGAGTTCTTCTATCTGGAAAATGAAATCAGTGATCCAAGTGATTTAAATGGTTTGACACCTCTTGCCCATACACCAGACGGAAGTAACCCTAAATTATGTACTTTGCTACCACCGGCGGAGGCAGGTTACCTATATTTAAAGGCCAGTTACGATGTGGATAACGATGATGTCAATGGTGATTTTGTTCTGGTTTCTGATGAACCCATACATATTACCTATAAGTATATTACACCTGTATTAATGATTGATGCCCCTGCGCATAATGCAATCATATCAAATGATGGCAGCAGTACTTCAGCTATGGTTACATTGAGTGGAACGATTGCTGTAGGTGAATGTACCGACGTAAATTATAATTTGTGCCGTCAGCAGCCAGGTGCATCTGATGCGGTTTGCAGTCAACACCCTATTGGTCCCTTTACCGGTGTTGACTTTCAATTACATGACCGGGTTACTGTCAGGCAAATTGGTGGGGCAGGTGTATCCAGTCCGGAAAAAAATATTGGTATCAGCTATTTTCAACCTGTAACCATTGCGGTGAGAGAAGGCAATTCAGCCACCGGTATTTGTGGCCCTTCAATATTTGATATTAAAGTGACTGATAATCATAAGCCCTTAAATCCTCAGACCTACGAGTTTTTCTATTTGGAAAATGAAATAACTGATCCAAGTGACTTAGACGATTTGACCCCACTTACCCATAGTGAACTATCAGTTACCGAAGAGGAGGTGACGACTGTGTATTACCAGGTCACACCTCAATCGTATAATGGCTATTTATATATGAAAGCCAGTTATGATAGTAATGACAATGGCATTGCTGATGCGTTTATCATATCCGCCCCACTTAATTTTACATATGCAAATATTGATCCTGCTTTAAACCTGGCCCCCCCGGCTACTCCCTCTGGGCTTGTTACTGGTACACCAGGCAACTTGTCGACTCAAGCCACTGGTAGTGGAACAATCACAACGCCAGCTAACGCCTGCATGGAAGTATATTACCAATTGAGTTATGGGCCATCAGGAGAGACTCCCAAGACTCACAATTTTCTTGGTAATACCGGATTTACGGTTAATGATTTCGCTTTTAATGATGAGGTAATTGTAAAACAAATTGGTGGGACAGGAGCATCCACTGAGTTTAAAACAATTGATGACAAGTATTTCAAGAGTATCTCAATAAAAGAGGTGGGGGATAATCCGCCCATTTTAGAAAAATCATTTAGCTGCCAGGATGAACTTTTCCAAATAGAAGTTTCGGACAGTCATGCAGGTGCTATCTATAGCTTTGTGTTTGATCCGGATAAGGTAACAGGTGATAGTGATAAAAAAACGTTGGGTACAGGATCTTCACCTTACAATTTCAATGTACAGGAAAGCGGGAATTTGTACGTCGTTGCTACTTATGATCTTGATAATGATAGTGAAGCAGATGATCCTGACGATCTGGTATTGATTTCGAACAGTATACATTTTACTTATCAGGAGGTAAATCCTGCCTTTTCTTTTACTCAGAATAATCACGACGGCTACATTGGTGTCGGTGAAGCAAGAGTCACATTAAGTGGTAGTATTACAACGGGGGCATGCTCACAATACGAGTTGTATGTAAAGAAAGCCGCTAATAGTATTGTCAAAAAGCAAGATTTTTATGGGAGTACAGGTTTTCAGAATGTTGTATTTGATTTTGGCGATCAGGTTTACGTTCAGGTAAAAGGTTTTGATGCCAAATCCACAGAGTCGCCGATTGATAGCTCCTATTTTGACTATGTAACAATTAAGGTTGAAAATGAGGGAACCAGTATCACAAATCCATGCTGGAGAATTACTAAGAATATTGCAATTACGAACCCTCATGGAGGTACAACTCCAACACAAACCTTCTTCTTTAAAGAAGAGGGATATACAGGAAGCAGTAAAATTGGTATTGAAATTCCGGACCAGGCGGCCATCGTAAATGGTTCATTTGCATTTACACCAACTGCTGATGGTGAGCTGTATTTGAAGTCCGAGTTTACTGTGGGAGGGCAAAAAATTATAAAGGTTTCGAATCCTATTACAGTAAGTGGTTATATCGCTAATCCAAGAGCCGATCTGGAAATGAAGGATAAAGTCTCTCATAACCAAGATGAAGGAAATTTTCCACTGGTTGATCTTGTGGAAACCGGTTTGAGTAGCACTGAATTAGAAACTACAGGGGCATTTACTTTTACTGGGGCTCATGGGGAACAGGAATATACCTGTTTTACTAACAGTATAGGTGATGGAAAATCGGAGTTTTTAAAATTTTTTTACGATAAGAGTGAAAACGGGCAGGCTGATAAAGATTTTCTGGCCAAATTTATGTCAGCGAGGGAGCTGCCCTATCCAGTGGATTTGTATTACGGCGTGCATTTTACGATCGATGATCAAAACTATGTGTGTGTTGATAAGAAAAGTAGTGAGGTGTATTTAACTAAAAATCCCATAAACATTACGACACAGGTTCTTTGTAACAATGATCCCAATAGTTATGAGATTTCGGTCAATGCCAGTTATGCAGATGATATTAATGTGGGAGGTACTTCTACAGGATATACTGCAAGTGCAAAGTACTGGGGAGTTGAAATCTACAAAAATGGTGTTAAACAAGATAGTGAAACTAATACAAGTGCACCGGTCAATGGGAAGGTTTGCTTCAATGTAAATAAAGAATCGTTTGGCGCTGTGACCAGTGATGTCATTGAAGTAAAAGCTTATTATACTTTAACCTTATCCGATAACTTATCTATCCCACCAAGTGTTATATATACTCAGTTGGTGGAATACGCCAGTAATTCCTACACCATAGTCGAGGCTAATACCGGTATCAAATTAGATGGTTTGAAGGAGAGTTACTGTTTATATAATGATAACGTGGAACTGAAGTTACCCGAAGGGATGGGGCTAACACTGAAAGATTTGAAACTGGCACTAGATCCGGCGGCTGCCACAGGAACAGCTGTTGCCATTAGCGATAACAAAGGAAAAGTCCACCTTAAAAACCAGTATGAAGCCTACAAGACAGCACATCCGAATGATTTTGACGGGACTTTTTACGCCTGGTATAAATATGAAGATAAAAATGGTTGTAAGGATTCACTGTCCAATCCCATTGTTATAAATCCTGTTGAAGGAAAACCTCAGCTTTTTGATCAGCGTGAATTACTGGGGCTGGACACGACTTATTGTTTGATCGATAATGTATCATTAACTCCTGCCGTGTCCATTAATGATCTGTGGTATCGTAACAGTACCGGTGGTTTGGAAGAAATTACCAGTAGCAATGGGAGTTACTCTGTCTCACCAACGTCATATCTGGATGCCTTAGGGAAGACACAGGGAGAGATAGATTTCGAGATTAATTATCAGAACAATAATGGCTGTGTTTATGAGGGGCAATTCAGTTTGGAGGTAAAACCTGATTTTGGTATTGATACCAGTGCGGTTCTTCAAATTGTGGATGAAAATGATATTGTGAAATTGTATCCCTATAAATTTTGTGAAACAGATATGCTTTATAGGTTTCAGTTAGAGGGGGATAAATATGAAGACTTTGCTATTGACGAAGACAATAGTGGGGTGATTGATTTGGATAAACAAACTCTTAATACTGTTACTAATCAGGGCAGTGTCAGTCTTTCTGACTTCACTATTTTGTATGAAGATGGAAAAGGTTGTAAAGTCAGTAAAAATTACCCGATAAAAATCGGGGAAGCCTATATCAATAAAGACGATGGGGCAAAAGTTGGTAACCAATTCACTGATAATGATGTTGTATTTTGCATCAGCAAAACGGATAAATCCATCGCACATAATAATACGCACGCCTTATTTGATTTGAAAGGAGCAGGAGTAATTGATGTGAAAGATGAGTACGATAATCATTTGGGGTATAAGTACAATTCCTTGCAAGCCTATAATAAACTTGGTCACAAGGCAGATGAGTTATACCCGGGGGGGGAAATTACGGATACTTTGGTTTTCGACTATGTCGTTCTTTCAACCGCATGTAGTTATAAAGATACAGTGGTTGTTACATTGACCACGAACCCTTCTGTTGATCCTCAATCCGTAAATCTACATTATCTATTTGATAAGGATAATATGGTCATTAAAGAATTACCTGGTACATTTTGTTTGACGGATAACAAGTATGTAATGGCAGATGGAGAGGTGAGTGTGGATTCATTGCATGGACAAGGCGTAAGTTATGATAATTCGATATACAGTTATACTCCTTCGCACGTATTTAGCCCTGATACCCTTCCTCATGAAATTACGGAGGCCTTTACCCATACTGTTCAGTTCTTTTATACGGATCCCAATGGGTGTAAGTCGTTAAAGGATATTGAACTGACAGTAAATGTAGAGCATGAGTCCGTCAGTGACAAGGTTCACTTGAATTACAAAGATGAGGATAATGTGGATAAATTGTTACCACTCACTTTTTGCTATACCGGTAACAAATACAAAATTATCAATTCACCCATGGCCAGGGTGGATTCACTCTATGGTAAGGGAGTTAATTATGTAAAGGGAGAGGAAGGAGCAACGGATACCTACTCCTATCAACCCTCAAAGGTATTTATGACTGATCCCCTATCTGATGATGAACCGCTTTCTAATACCATAACAAACGCTGAAGATATTGTTCAATACTTTTACACTGATCTAAATGGCTGTCGATCTATGAAGGAAATCTCTTTGCAAATAGATGTGGAACAGGCTGATGTAAAGGATATAGCCATCTATTGGGACAAGGGAACAGATGATATACTGTCGTTCCCCACTCAGTTTTGTGTCGGCTCTCATAAAAATTATAGGATTGCGGTGGATTTCACTAAGTTTGATACACTGGCCATCCAGGGAGAGGCGGTCAGGAAAGGGTTGTATAATCCGGATGTCGCCGATGATAAGAATTTTACGGTGCTGTTTGAGGAGAAGAGTTCCGGCTGTCGCTATCATCAAACCACATCCATTACCACAAGTGCAGATAATGCCACGGCCTCCAATGCATTTATAAATATGAATAAGCACTATTGTGCGTTAAATAATGATAGCCCTGTTTTACTGGAGCCATTTAATTCGCACACGGTCGATACTGTAAGTGGTACGGGAGTAATATGGAAAAAGAAACAAAATACAGTCCAGTATAGTCCTATATTACTATATAATCAGGAAGGTTCCGGTAATGACATTTATGAAGGAAAAGTGATGCATGATACCGTCAAGGTGGTATTTCGTGATGACCTGAACTGTCCATACACGAAAGAGTATCCGGTGCAGGTTTCCGGCACGTATGGAGTGAATACCTTGGTTGATTTGAAGTGGCGTGATGGTGATCAGCTGGAGGACTTGCCATTGACTTATTGTCCTGCTGATTATCCGTATCCACTGGGCATCAAGTCTGAAGGTGTTTTTGAGGTGGATTCCATTACCGGAGGTGGGTTTTATGAAACGGAGACGGGCCATTATTACAATCCTTACCTGGCTCAGGCGGCCAGTGATTCCATTAACCTTTATTACAAAGACCCTAACGGCTGTGCTTATTACAAAGGGTATAGCATTGATATTGATCCTTCGCATGTGGATAGCCGGGCTGAGCTGTTGTTGGATAAAGCGTATTGTAATGTGGACAATGATTTCGTACTGAAATCCAATACCAGCACCCATAAACTGGATATGGTCACAGCTACAGCTGTTGCCGGTAACCGTGATGACGGCTTTACTTATAACCCGCGGAAGTTTTTTAAAGAGAGAGAGCTGGACTATTATGCCTCAACCGATTATACCGATCAGGTCACCGCTACTTTTTACGATGAGCGGAGCTGTCCGTATACCAAAGAGTATGAGGTGATGCTGTCGGCTGATAATTTAGCCGATAAATCGGGGCAGCTTATCAATTTAGAGGAAAATTACTGTAAGCGCGAGGAGATGGTTAAGCTCCTGGCTACCCATGAGATCGATTCCATAACCGGAGCAGGTATTTATTATGACGATGATATCGATAAGTGGTTTTTGAATCCCTCGCATCCTGATTTTCTGAATGTGAAGCAGGACCAGGTGAAAGCCATCCGGTATTATTACAAAGATCAGTCGGGCTGTGTTTGGTCAAGAGACTATAGCCTGAATATGTATGAACGTCCCTTAGCTGATTTTTCTGTTCAGGATTTGTGCCAGGAGGATTTTACCAATTTTGAGATCCTGGAACAAGGAGGCGAGGAAACTGATAAAAATACCTGGATGTGGGACTTTGGGGACGGCGCCCGACTGAAAGGTGGTTCCGGAGCCATTCCGGCCGGCACACACGAGAGTCATTCGGAGGGGACTTACACCGCACCTCGTCACAGGTATAAGGCCGACGGTGAGTACCTGGTTTCACTCCAGGTGACCAATGGTAATGGCTGTGAGGATGCGATTGATAAAGCCATTGTTATTGGTAAAAAGCCCATTGTGGACTTCAGTTATTTGAATGTGGTACAAAATCACCCAACCATCTTTACGAATACAACAAAGCATAGTGTCTATGATAAGGTGGTTAAGTGTGAATGGTCTTTTGATGATCCGCTTTCTGTTGATGATAAAGCTGAACGGTCAGGTATTGAAAACCTCAACTACAGTTTCGCCGGGGCCGGGGTGCATGAAGTGAACTTATTGGCTACCACTGAGCATGGATGTTCAGCCAATAAAACGATTAAGGTACCTGTGTATCCGCAGGTTGTGGTCAGTGGCAGCCAGCCTTATGAAGAGACCTTTGCAGCGGATAATACCGGCTGGCTGGCTTCTCACCAGTTTGACGCGGGGCAAAACTCAGGCTGGTTATTGACTGAGCCGAATGGATCTCTTAGTACTGAAACTGCTTCGGGGCGTATGTGGCATACTAGCCGGCCTGAAGAGCGGAATGATGAGGAGGAATCTTGGGTGGTATCGCCGCATTTTGTATTTAACGATTTAGAATACCCGGTATTATCCCTGGATATTTACCAATCGGTAGAGGAAAATTCAGATGGGGCTGTTTTGCAATACACGGTAGATGAGGGAGATAATTGGATGGTATTGGGCGATGTGAATCAAGGGATCAACTGGTACAACACGAGTCATATGAGCAGTAAAGTTGGGGAACAGGATATTGATATTAAAGCCTGGTCGCAACGCAAAGACCAGTGGGAAACGGCGCGCTTCCCGCTGGATGACCTTCGTGGCGTGGCTTCAGCTGAAGGTGTGCGATTTCGGATTGCCTTTGCCAGTGATGCCACCAATAAGGCAGGTGATGATTTACAAGGCTTTGCTTTTAAGAATTTCCGCATCAGCCAACGCTCACGGGTGGTTTTAATGGAGCAATTCCAGAACTGGGAGTACGATAAGGTTCAGCAAGAATTAGAAGATGATTGGATTACCAACTATGTCAATGACCGTTCAGAGGAAGTGGTGGATATTCGTTACCATACTAAGATTGGTCATCAGGCCAGTGCGTTGTATGAGATCAATCCATCAGACATCAGTGCCAGGGCCATGGAGTATGGTGCCAATATGGAGCCTGTCACAGTAGTGGATGGTATTCATCGCGCGACAGGTGAAGCTGAAGTGGCTTCGGATGCCGCTTATAAACTGAGAAGCCTGACTGATCAGCGTTTTCATATTGATGTTCAGGTGGAGAAAACCGGTGATACGGAAAGTGATCAGTTAGTGATTAAAGGCACTTTTACCAAGTTGGTAGATGAATTAAGCACGATTGAAGGATCGCAGAAGTGCTTTGTACGGATGGCGATTATTCAGAAACAACTCATACATGATGGTGTTGAGTATACCAATGTCTTCCTGGAGTTATTGCCAAACGGCATAGGAACACAGGTGGGAACCTTGCCGGAAGAAATGAAAAAGGGTGAGCAGAAAAGCATTGAAACAACCTGGACACCAACCGTCAGTACGGAAGGAAACGATTTCCGATTGATCGTGTTTGTGCAAGGCATCAGTGGGGTGAATGAAGTACACCAGGTTTGGTTTAAGGATTTGGTTGAGGGTGAAATGCCGCAGTTTACATCTGACAAGACATTGGACGAAACTGTGTTAAAAAACCTGACTTCCAATTCCATAAAAGTATACCCACAGCCAGCCAGTGAAAAAGTATTTGTGTCCTGGAAACAGAGCCTGGAAGCTGATGTGCAATGGAAACTGGTGGATATGGCCGGCAATAATGTGCGAAGTGGCAGAACCCAGGAAGGTAAGAGCCTGGCGGAAATTGAGCTACATGGCTTACGTGACGGCCTGTACCTGCTGAATATGTACAACGAAGAAGGGCATTTAACAGGCACTAAAAAAATTGTAATCATGCATTAATGTTAAGAGTAAGTTTTTAGTATCCAATGAAATGGGTTTAAATATTTTGTGTAATGACCACCCCGCCTTCGGCACCCCTCCTAAGTAAGATCAGGAGGGGAAAAGTGTGGCCGTGATAAGTTTCTCCTCCTTTTTTCAAGGAGGAGTACCGCGAAGGATGAGTGGGGAGGTGGTTCTTTGTTTAAACCCGATTTCTCCGGGATACTAGCCCATTTAAAAATAATAAGAAATTAGACTTCAGAGGAGCATCAACTAACCCGGGTAGACCGGCAGATCGGAAGCGAAACCTGAGATGATCATCCCTCTGATCATAGAAGATAAATTGAACAGATGAAAGAGGAAGAGCAGTTGTTTCATAATCCTTATCCAGGCCTGAGGCCTTTCACCACCAAGGAGAGTCATTTGTTTTTTGGCCGGGAGAAAGAAGTGGAAGAGGTATTGCGTAAACTGATGGGGAATCGGTTTGTGGCGATTGTGGGGAATTCAGGCATTGGTAAGAGTTCCTTTGTAAATTGCGGGGTGTTACCGGTGGTAAAAGGTAATTTTATGCCCACCGAGGTGTCTCCCGATTGGTTGGTGAAGAGTTTTCGTCCGGGGCAGGATCCGCTTGGCAATTTTTCGTCACTAATAAACGGTCTTTTCGCCGAAGCAGGCGAAGCACCTGGTGAAAAGTTTGAATCGGTTGAAAACTGTTTTCAGGCCATTGATAGGTTTCAGTCTGATAACCGCATTAACCTGCTTGTTTATATCGACCAGTTTGAAGAAATTTTCAGACCTTCAGAAGACAGTGTGAATTGGGAGAAAGAGATTTCCTTGCTGGTGGATTGTCTTTTGATGGCCGTCGGCCTGAAAGATACCCCTGTTTATTTCATTCTCACGGTACGGTCTGATTTTATTGGTGATTGTAGCCGTTTTCCACTGTTCACCAAGTTGCTGAATAAAAGTCAGTTTTTGATTCCTCAAATGACCCGTGAGGAGATGGGATCAGCCATTACCGGGCCTTTGGATGTCATGGGCGTACGCATGGAAGAGCAGTTGACTGATCGGATATTAGATACCATTGGCACCAAGCATGATCAATTGCCACTCATGCAGCATGCATTAATGCGTACCTGGGATTACTGGGAAGGGATTCGGGTGGGCAAAGAGCCCATTGTCATGTCGCATTATCTGGCCATTGGACAGATGGAAGAAGCCCTTTCGGTGCACGCCAATGAGATATTTAATGCGCTCAACATGGAGACCAAGAAGGTGTGTGAGCGCTTATTTAAGTGTATTACTGAAAAAGGAGCGGATGGACGAAGTGTGAGGCGGCCTACCAGCATACGTGATATTGCTGAAATAGCCGATGCACCTGTCCAGGTAATCTATGATATTGTGGAGCACTTTCGCAAGCCTGGTCGGACCCTTCTCACGCCGGCCAATAATGTGGAGCTGACGGATGATAGCTTAATTGATATCTCACACGAGAGCTTAATGCGTATTTGGGCGGTGTTGGCCCAATGGCTTGAAGAAGAACATGAAGCCATCAAGGAGTACCTGCACATTTGTGAAGCGGCAGAGATGCACCAGGTGGGTAAATCATCGCTTTTGAAACAGCCGGAGCTCCAATTGGCCCTTAACTGGCGACAGGAAAATGCCCCGACCAAAGCCTGGGGTATCCGGCATGAAAAGACTTATGACCGCGCCATGCAGTTTCTGAGTTTCAGTGAAAAGAAGTTTTTACAGGAGCAACGCCTGAAGGAGCGGATGCAGAAACTGCGTTTGGTGGTTTTTAAAGCGATTGCCGGCGTTTTTGGGGCTGGTGCCCTGGTGGCCCTGGCTTTCTTTTTCTATGCCCAAAAGCAGCGCGAAGAAGCCGAAGTACAGCAGGTGATAGCTACCAATATGGCGGATAAAGCCATGAAGCAGGAGAAGGTGGCAAAAGATATGGCAGATAAAGCCATTAAGCAGGAAAAAGTTGCTAAAACCATGGCGCATAAAGCCATTACGGAACAGGAGAAAGCCCGGAAAAGTGCAGAAGAAGCCCGTACCCAGGAGGAAAGGGCAGTAGTTGAACGCGAAAAAGCGGATAGTGCCCGTAAGAAAGCCGTGGTGGCCGAGTCCAAAGCCCAGCAGTTGCGGTTCTTGTCTGTGGCCCGTTCCATGGCCGTAAAATCCCTGCAGGAAACAGATGTCGTGGTGCAGGCTTTATCAGCCAAGCAGGCTTATAACTACTTCGCCAAGTACACGTCGGAACCCAATGACCCGGATGTATACAAAGCGGTTTATTATGCCTTAAAATCCTTGAAAGGCGACCAGTTCAATACGGCTGAAGCGCATTTTGATAATGTGCGAAGTATGGAAACGGTATATGGTAAATCCTTCTTCTATTCGGCGGGTAGTGATGGCCAGATTTTCCGCTGGTCACGCTCGGGTGGAAAATTGAAGCCCAAGCTGGTGGATAGTGAAGCCGGTTTGGTGCACAAAGCCATGGCGGTGAGTCGCGATGGGAAGTTTGTGGCAGTAGGCGGGAACTATCCTTATCTGAAACTGATCGATACCGATAAGAACAATAAGATACATAAACATGACATTGAAACCGGTGAGATGCTGTATTGTAGTTTCACGCCGGATAATAAAAAGCTGATTTACCTGGGATCAAACAAGCGCATTATGATGTGGGATTTTGTTAAATCGCATGAAATTGCCAAGTCTGACCTTAAAGTCAATACCATTGATATGGATCCCAACGGACAATACCTGGCGGTAGGGAAAGCCAAAGGGGTAGTGAGTTTAATCGATTTGAGAAATGGTAATGAGCAACGAATTTTGTTCGAGTCATCTACTAGTTCAGATATTACGTCTGTGAAGTTTAGTGCCGATGGAAAAACACTTGCCGTGGGGGATATACAGGGAATGGTTCGCATCATTCATACCCGCAGCGGTCAGGTAGGCTTTAAATTACCGGGCCATACAGCCATGATTAACCGCATTACCTTCTCGCATGACGGCCAGTTATTGGCGACGGCCAGTTTTGATCACACGGTGCGTATCTGGTCGCTGAATAACCCGCTGAAGCAACCTATTTTGCTGGATGATCACGACGATTGGGTCTGGTCCGTAGAGTTTAGTTATGATGATAAATATCTTTATGCCGGGTGTCGTGATAAACTGATTCGGACCTGGATGATGGATATCAATCAAATGGCCCAAAGTATTTGTGAGGAGCGCCTGGTGTCTCGTAATTTTTCAGCCAAAGAATGGGTTGATTTTGTGGCCGATGATATCGATTACGAATGTACTTGTGAAGACATGCCGCCCGGAATCGAGGAGGAACTGACACAAGTGCGTAAAGAACCAGACGTTGAAACGGAACTCAAGCCAATAGAAACCGACATCAAACCGACAGAGACAGAAGTGTCTGCCGGCGAAGAGGTCACTAGCGGGGTGGAGTAATGGTGTTTCAGTATCTTAATTTTAGTATTCGTCTTATTTGTGGCAAAATACGATCAATGCAACATTAGGATCTTGATACTCGTGTCTTGATATTCGTGTCTTGATACTTTTCTGGCTTGTCCAGGTTAGGTTTATAAGTTTAATAGCGTATTGTACATGTGGAAATATAAAAGAATGCGAAGTAATAAGAAGGCGGTATCTCCCACCGCTGGCAACAGGCCATTACAGAAAGCGGCCTGGGAGTGGTTGTGGAAAAGTGCCTTGTTCATGGGCCTCGTTTTTATCAGTGGTGTGGTCAGTGCCCAGCAATCGTGCACTGACAAGCTCAAGACAGCGGAAGAGCTGTATGAAATGGGGCAAATTGATAAAGTAGAACCGCTCCTGGATGATTGCTTAAGAAACGGTTTCGACAAAGAGCAGAAGGTGAAGGCCTATCGTTTGTTGGCCTTGTGTTATCTGTATTACAACGAAGAAGAAAAGGCGACTACTATGATGGCTGAACTGCTGAAGGTGGATCCTGAGTACCGGATTAATCGCAGCAAAGATCCTTCGGAGTTCATTTATCTGCACAATAAGTTTCGGACGCGGCCGGTTTGTATTATCGGCTTTAAAGCCGGCGGTGGTTTATTGGGTTTTGCCGACATGAAAAATTTTAACGACATCAACAGTGCCCACGCCAATGGCAGTTATCAACCCAATGCGTCATTAATAGGTGGTGTCAGCGTCGAAGTGCCGGTGTATAAATCGCTGGCTGTAAGCACAGAGGTGTTGTATAACCTGTACTCCTATACCTATTCCAGGGAACAGGTATTGAATTATACGGATATTGAAATGACAGAAGATATATCTTCGTTGAATGTACCGCTGTTGCTGCAATGGAATTTTGAGGGTAAGGATTTCACGCCCTACATTAATGCCGGTATGAATTTCTCTTTGTTGTTAAAATCCTCGGCTACTTTTAATCGCCTGGATTCGGATGGAACGTTTAGTCAGGAGCCCATTTCCGGTACCATTGACCTGTCAGAGTCCAGAAATGCCATGAACATGGGCCTGTGTGGTTCCATCGGTTTTCGGTGGAAAAATATTTTGGGTAAGGGCTACCTGAGTGCCGAAGTCAGGCATGTGCGTAACCTGAAATCACATGTGGAAGCCGCAGATCGCGCACAGGATTTGGAAATGGTCTATTCGTATCTGACCACTGATAACACCATGAAAATGTATCAAACCTATTTTTTTGTGTCTTATAAGATTCCGATTTACCTGGCGAAACAAAAAAGAAAGAAACGAAAATAAGTATGGGGATGGAAACGGTTACTGCCCGGCAAAACGATACCGGCAAAGTACATGAAGGGGTGCGAAAAGTAGTCTCTCAAAAGGGAAAGGCGCCCAATGTCACACAAATTGAAGCCAACATAGAGGCCCTGGCTGGTGGTATGCTCTGGTTAGAAGGATTGATAAAGGCGCGTATGGAAGAGCTGGAAGGCGCCTCGCGCATGAATATTGAAGAACATGCGGAAAGCATTGATGCGCAGTTTCTGAAAGAGAATACAGCGTTTTTTAAATTACTGCATGAATATTCCAATACGTATGTGGAGTACCTGATGATTTCACTTTGCTTCGCCGCCTGGTTTCGGCCACGCAGTTTGAAAGAGTTGGCCCGGAAAAAGGAAAAGAGTGACGAAGGCTATGCCGAAACAGGCATTATGGGCAATGGGGTGAATAATCGGTTCATTCCTAGTCTGCAAACAGTGTTGTTTTTGCTGGCCGGCACCAACATGGTGAAGCAGGCCTATTATCACACGATCATTGCGGATCATCCAATGTTTAAAGATCAGGTATTGCAGTTGCGCAAACCCTACGCGAATAATTATTTCCCCTTGGATCAGATCATTGAGCTGGACATTGCGTATTATAATTACCTGCTGCATGGTAAGCGGCCACGTTTTGATGAAACCTTTGATTTCCCGGCACAATTGCTCGAAACCAATAAGAGCATGGATGACTTAATCCTTAAGGAGGGGACCAAAGATCAGTTGCAGTTGATCATGAACTATGCGCGCTACCAGGATCAGTTATTCGGGCGTGAAGATGTGAGTGCCAAATTTAATCCCGGCATGTTATGCATGCTTTATGGGCCGCCCGGAACCGGTAAAAGTTTTTCGGTGGCCGTGATGAGTAAGGCCTTGCAAATGGATGCCTACCGCATTGATTTGTCGCAGGTGATCTCCAAATACATTGGTGAAACAGAGAAAAATCTGGAGAAAATATTTATGCGCCTGTCGGATAAGCCTTGCATCTTGTTTTTTGACGAGGCCGATGTGTTATTTGGCAAGCGCTCTGAAGTGAAAGATGCCAAAGACCGCTATGCCAATCAGGAAGTAGCCTATCTCTTACAACGGGTGGAAAATTTTCCGGGTTTGGTGATTTTGGCCAGTAACTTTAAGCAAAACCTGGATGAAGCCTTTCGTCGGCGGATTTTAGTATCCATTTACATGCCACCACCGGAGAGTAATGAACGTTTCTTGTTGTGGAGCCGCAGTATCCCCGAAAGTTTCTCCTGGGAGCAGGAGGACCTGCCTTTGCATTTGGCCGAGAAGCACAGTTTTACAGGAGCTAATATTTCCAATGTGATGAAGCTGGCCTGTATTCAGTCCGAAAGTGAAGGAAGCAGTGTGATTGGCATGAAAACACTGAAAAACTTCATCAATATGGAGTATGTGAAGGAAGGCCTGCATAATCGGAAGGCGTAAATGAGTCCGGTTATCAGGTGAATGAATCAATTTTTTTATGAATCAACCACCCCGCCTTTGGCACCCCTCCAAAAAATTCAGGAGAGCCTGTGCCGCTTTGTGGTAGAAAATACGTGATTGGGAGAAGTTTCTCCTCCTTTTTTCAAGGAGGAGTACCGCGAAGGATGAGTGGGGAGGTGGTTATTTGTTTAAAAGTAATTTTTCTGTTTTGTATGACGTTTATGTAATAATCAAAACTTAATTTAATATGAAAAAGCTTTTTAGTATTGTTGTGTTGCTGTTCCTGGTAGTATCCATGAGCCTGCAAGCTGCCGTTACCCTTCGCTACTATAATAAAGATTCGAAATCACATACCATGAAAGTGGTGATGTCAGGCAGTAGCAAGGAGGTAACTTTTGAGTCGAGCCGTACCTCTTCCGTGACCATTCAGGGCAGTGCGACTGAGGCGGTGATTGAAACAGAGCATGGTAAAGTGACCGTGAAAGACGGGGATAAAATTGAAATTAAAGATGGTAAAATTACCGTTAAATAAGATGTTTCCGGCAATGCTGAGAAATGTTTTGTTGAGTAAGGGGATCGCCTTTAAGCAATGAATGATCTATAAAATGAATAGCAACCTCAGATGAATGCAGATTTTCACTGACTTCTGTTTTCCTAAGGAAAACAATTTGTGTTTATTTGTGCAATCTGTGGTTGAAAAATTATAATTGGTTTTAAAAGCAATTTCCCTGTTTTATTGCGTAGATGACCTGGCGACTCAGATATTATACCTAACTTGAGATAGATATATTTTATAATAAACACCTTAATTAAAAAGATATCATTATGGATTTTAAGGCAATCGAACCTTTAATTGAAAAGGAGAGTTTTAGAAATAATGTGTTAGAAGTGACGTTTACCTGTGAAGAAACCCGTGTTTCTCATCAGGCAAGGGTAAATGTGGAGCAAAGTGTCAAGGATAAGTTGGTGGATAGTGCCAAATCATCTGTTAAGAAACAGCTTTTGCGTTCGGCACGTCGGTCTTTAGCCTCATTAATCCGCTCCTCATTGGGTGGGGGAGTGGCAGGTAGCATTGCAAGGGAACTGACCGGCTCGGCACTCAGCCAGGCAGGCAGCACTTCATCCGGCAGTAAATTATCTGAAAGCCAGCGTGAAGAGGTTATTGTGGAGGCTTTTAAGCAAGTCACTAGTCATTATGTATACAATACACAGCTGAACAAGTGGGTAGGCGTTAAAAAAGAGCAGATTTTGCCGTTTTATACCTTGCTGGAAGAGTGTCCGGTAGCTGACCGGTATG
>Ga0193953_1000677_pt1 | contig 17362 bp, 11 predicted proteins | sample BB_4_MG_FD_140325 | JGI IMG/M metagenome (GOLD analysis project Ga0193953, IMG submission 140325) | Microbial mat bacterial communities from the Broadkill River, Lewes, Delaware, United States - BB_4_MG | ecosystem: Environmental > Aquatic > Freshwater > River > Microbial mats | place: USA... | reverse complement strand
TCTTGGTCTTGCTGTTGCTGCTGTTCTAATTTTTTATAGGCTTTATCAATATCATCTTTTGATAAGGTGGAATCACTTTTGTAGCGTTCCCAGTGCTCTTTGATGATATGGGAATTATCCCATTTCTCTTTTCCATCTCCATAACCAAAGGTGGACATAGTAGCGAATACAAAACTATCATGACCTCTATTAACCCATAGTTGTGGGTTACCGTAACCATTTAATTTTAAAGTACCAATTTCGGGTACTTCACTAGGTAAGGATTTTGTATATCCAAAATCTGTAGCAAATTTACAAAAATTAGCAAGCAGGTCATTGTAGCTATCTGCTAGAATTTCGGGTGTTTTTTCAATAATAAATTGTTGGTAATAGTTCGACATAATTAAATACTCTTTGCCCGTAGGCGTTAGGTACTTAATCTTTAGGGCAGGGAATATCAAGAGAGAGAAAAGATGACAGAAATTTACAAAGTTAATTCCTGTGATATAATGTAAATTGAAGATTGTAGATTTACATTTTGCTGTCTTTTTCTCTCTTGATACTCCTAATCCTATTTAGTTCTCTAAAACTAAGTAAGATTATTTTGGAAAGATTAAATACAATTAAATGTTAGAATTATTATAAAGCCTACTCACATGATGCTCTAACATCCGAGTGGGCTTTTTAATGTCTAAAATTTATGATCTCTTAAAAAAATATAGGCATACTCTTTTATATAAGTACTAAATCTAAGTATAAAGTATACCATAATATTTTATATTTAATAAAGGTAAAATATTGTGTAAGTATTTGACTGGAGTATTATTTTATTATTTAGCATAAAATAATATTTATTCTAAATGGTAAAAATTTTTTATTATTTTTAGAAAATCAAATATTTATGACTTATTATGTCATAAGTTAATAATATCTTACTTTACTACATGACTCGCACGGTCAATAATTCTTTTTACAGTGGCGGCTGTAAAAGGTGTGTTTCTTACTGTTCTATGTCCTTCACTATTGACCTTTGCTGCAATTTTTCTAAGTGATAACCCATTTTCTTGTAACAATTTTAGATAACCCGCAATTTTTTTATAATGTTCTACTGCGTTATCTCTTTGGATATGTGAACCTTTTAACTGTGCTTCTTTGGTCAAGTTTTCAGGATTACCAAGTTTTACCCCTCTTGCCTTTAGAACACCTAAAGCTAATTTAGTACGATTACTGATAAGTTCACGCTCATATTGTGCCATCACTGCTACTAACCCTATTGTTAAGGTATTTGCTTCAGGCAAATCACAAGCCACAAAATCTACTCCACTATCATGTAATTGCATTGTAAATGCAGCATTACGTGATAACCGATCTAATTTTGCAATAATAAGCTTGTACCCATTTTTGCTACATTCCTCTAGTGCAGCATTAAGTTTTACCCTGTTATTCTTCTTACCACTTTCAATTTCTGTAAAAGAATTAACAATTTTAAAGCCTGTTTCTTTTGCATAATGATTACAGATTTTTACTTGAGATTCTAACCCTAAACCTGATTCACCCTGCCTAGAGGTAGACACCCTATAATATGCAACTGCTTTTTTATCCATTTTTTAGCCTTTACTTGGCTTAGCTGTATCAACTCTTAGACACATCTCTAAGAGTCGATACGAAAAACTGAAGAACTAAAAACCAGTGTGACCCTTAATCACGCCCACCTCCTTAGACCACATTTATCAGCCTATACTGATTATTTTTAAGTTGGGTTAAAAGGTTTTCTTTCTTCATGGCTGCTAGGTAATTAATTGCTACCTCGTTGTTACAATTTACGGCTGTTTTTATAGCAGGGATTGACGGCTTAACTTGCTTGGATAGGATAAGCTTCTTTAGGCGTTCATAACGACTAGAATTAACCCCTGTTGTACCTGTATCAGACATTTTACCCTTGGCTTTCTTGCCCTTCACTTTTGCTTTTTTAGGCAAGGTATTTTCAGTATTAGACCATGATAAAGCACTGTTATTAAGCGTATTAAATGGCATTGCCTGAATAGTGGGGAGATTGGATATATAAGGCTTTTTTCCCTCTATTGCTCCTAACTTGCTTGCTTTTTCAGGCATGGCTTCAGGGGTGATATTTTGCGCTTGTTGGGCGTGTGCAGTGGCTATTTTAGGCTTGGTAAATACGATGGTGATCACTAATGTTAGGAACGAACTGCCCAACTCTAAAACGATGGCAGATATCATCAAAAATAAGGCTTTTACCTTGATAGCAGATACATTAAATACAGCGGCGGGGATAGCAAAAATAGGCGAAATCACAGATAAATTATTGCCGCCTGATATCAGGGTATCATAATCGGTTTGTAGTACTTTCTGTTGTTCAATCAGCCCTATGTAACGTGCATGATTTGCTATTTTTCCATTCACCACACTTGCCTGTGCTTGTAGTTTTTCTAGCTTCAGCGTGGCGGGGTTAATACATTTAGTATTCCAGCCTTTAGGGCAAGCGGCAATCACATCATATTGCTTAGAAATTTGAGAGGATAAGGTAGTTTCTTTTGATTTTAGCCCTGCGATATCAAATGCTGCGGTGGCTGCAAGTCCGTTAATTTGCTCGTTGACCATATCGAGTTGCTGTTGCTTGCGGGTCACCAGTTCACTGGTGGCTGCTTTTGCTGCTTCAATCTTTTGGACGCTTTGGGCAGAAAATCCAAAGGCAACAAAGCCTGATATTAGGGTCAACACTAGGAAAAAAACGAAGGCAATAAGCGATAAGACAGCATTTCCCCGTTTCCACAGGATGCCAGCAAAAATGATGATAATGAGCTTTAGGGCATCAAAGGCAATGCCAATGATAGAGAATACGATTGAATCCATGCCAGAACTAAGCGACTGATAGACCACGTAATTAGCGGATACAGAGGCAAGTATCAGAGCACAAGCGGTAAGAATGGCAATGTTTTTTAGATTTATAGATGTCATGCGTTTAACCTTATTCAATATAAGTTAAACACACTGTATAAGCGGTTTTGTAGGTTGTGATTGTACGCCAAGCCTAGTGGTAGGTGGTTTTATGGTACAATTATGTCACGATTACAGACTGCTGAACTCAGTGTGTATCTAGCAATGGTTTAGTACCCATTGCGAAGCGTGGCGGGTAGTAAATCCGCTACGTTTTTATATCCTACCTCTAAATCTATATAGAATGCAACCTTTCTAATTTCCCTTCTTTCCCCTTTTCAATTTTTAAATTGCATACTTTATATACTGGTGATAGATTAATTATTCTATTTTAAAGTAAGGTATTTATTATGGTTGGAGTTTCTACTTATAATGGGAAGAGAGAAAAGCATGAAATGAGTGAAGGTTTTTTACGACAACGTAGAAACCTAATAATCACAAGCTTAATTTTGCTTATTATAGATTATGGAGGAATAGTAATAGAAAAAATATCTTTTATAGGAGTATTTGTAAAGCTTAATGACCCAGATACATTAAAAACAATATTAGCAATGTTCTCTATATATTTTTTTATTAGGTATATTCAGTATTACTCACATAATTCTAAAAATTTTGAAGAAATAAACATTTTAAACAATAAAAAAATGGGAGTATTTTTTAAAAAAAAAGCTGAAAACATGATAAAACTTATTTTTTCTAAAGAGGCTTCTTTTTATCATGGTTTTAGAGAAGAACAAAGTTTCTATACAGCTCTTAAAAAGAGTAAATGGAAAATCAAAATTGATTTAGACAAGGACAATAAAAGTAGTATATTTATAAAAATCAAACGATATAAATTTATAAAGCCTTACTTAAAAGCTAAAATAGCTTTTAGTACAAACCAACTTATAACAGACTATTATTTACCCCCTATGTTATTTCTAATAACAGTTACATACCATATAGAAAAAAACTACCATTTTTTTGAGAAAATAGCCCTGCAACTATCTAATTTAAATATACTAATATTAGGCACAATATTATTATTAATGTTGCTTTTTGTTTTTTACAGACGTATTAAACTTGAATTATTTACATGAATATAAATTAATAGTTTTCCTACTGAAAGGGCAGATTGCTGCCCTTAAAGAGATTACTTCAATATTCTAATGTAGCTTAATATTGCTCATATCTAAATCAAAAGTAAAAGAGCCAGCTTGTTGAATCATTGTAAGGTCATAAATAGTTGTACTACCAAGCGGATCTGATACAGATACACAAGGGGCATGTAATTCACCAGCACTAGAATAACTTGCCATACAGTCACTATTACCAGCACTATCAGATAATTCTATGCCACATGATACGGGGTCATTTTTACACTGCTCTATACCTGCTTGAGTTGAACCATTACTATCAGCCAACTCTATACCGCATGATGCAGGGTCATTTTTGCACTGCTCTATACCTGCTTGAGTTGAACCATTGCTATCAGCTAGCTCTATACCACATGATGCAGGATTATTTATACACTGTTGCCGTCCAGCTTGAACAGCAGCACCATCAATATCAGCAGCAGGGTTTAAAGCAAGTGTTAATTTTTTCATATATCCGATGATATTCATCAAATCTTTATCATCATTAGTCATAACCATAACCCGATCCAACCCACTTTTGCTTCTCACATTTATGCCTGTTATACCATCACCATATTTCTCTCCCTCAAATAGAAAAAACTCTATTGAGCTACCAAGAATATCAGTATATTTCCCCATGCTTGTTATGGTGTCTTCAGCAAACGACATATTACTTACTAATAAACTTGATATTAGTAAAATATTTCTAAAAATACCCATTAATTAATTTTCCATTTTTCAAGTATGTGTAATCTTAAATTACCATACAAAAAAATATCATTCAATTTTAAATAGGAAATAAGGTATTTATAATATTAAAGAAGCAAAAAATACTTATAAATAAAGTAATTTACAATCTTAATCTCCCAAATCTGCTTTAGACTGTGCATTCTTACTTTCTAAGAGCAAATTAATTGCCTCAATATATAAATCATTAAGCTGTTTATCCTCCTTCACAGCTATCAATTTTAAATCCTTATGAGCTGCCTCATTTATCACCATAATCACCTGTTTTCCCCGCTCCTTTAACGTTCTACCCCTTGGCTTTTTCTTCTTCTCTTGTACTACTGGTGTAGGGTCTTCAGCCGCTTGATTAAAGCTTTCAACCTTTTATTTTATATTGCGTTAAATTTTAGTTGTATTTTATAGGCTATTCACTGTATCTTATATGATTAAATTTTATATTGTTAATACATATAATTTTTCGCCTATAACTACTAAAAAAATAACTATGAATACACCACTTACTAAAAATAAATCAAAGCTTCCTTATTATCTACTTTTTTTCATGGCTTTTTATTTAAATACACCCCATGCAGCAGAGTATGAAAATAAAACTACAGCTGATGGCTTAGGAGATAATGCTGTAAATAGAGCTTATACAGGTAATGGAAAAATTTATGTTGCAACAGGTGGAGGGCTATCCATCTCTTCAGATGGTGGAAATACTTTTATTAATAAAACCACTGCTGATGGGTTGGGGCATAATATCAACATGAGAGTTTATGTACATAATGGGGTAGTTTATGCTGCAACACTTGGTGGTTTATCAGTATCTACAGATGGCGGAAATACTTTTACCACCAAACCTTGGAATGTACATACTGGGATAATAAGTAACTTCGTATCAGGTGTTTATGTAGATGATGAAATAATGTGTGTTGCAACAAATGCTGGTTTATCAATATCTACAGATGGTGGAAATATCTTTACTAGTAAAGATAGTGCTGATGGATTAGGCCATGACTATGTATATAGAGTCTATGTAGATAATGGAAAAATTTATGTTGCAACAGAAGGTGGTTTATCAATATCTACAGATGATGGAAATACTTTTACTAATAAAGCTATAGCCAACGGACTAGGACATAATATTGTAAAAGATGTCTATGTAACAAGTGGAGTAATTTATGCTGCAACATCTGGAGGATTATCAATATCTACAGATGGTGGAAACACTTTTACTAATAAAACTACAGCTGATGGATTAGGGCACAATACTGTATTTGCTGTTTATGTAACAGGTGGAGTAATTTATGCTGCCACACGAGGCGGTTTATCAATATCTTCAGATGGTGGAAATACTTTTATTAACAAAACCACAGCTGATGGACTAGGACTTGATGCAGTATTGGGTATTTATGTAAATGGTGGAAAAATTTATGCTGCCACATATGGTGGTTTATCAATGTCTACTATTTCTACACCTATTTCAGCCTCAATTAATTTAAATTCAAAAGAGAAGCCACAGTTTTTTAGTAGTAAAAGAGCATTTCAGTAAAATAAGCTCATTTTTTAGCTTTCCTAAAAACATCTATCACCAAAGTAATATCAGGGTTGATAGATGTTTAGCTCTCTTAATCTCCCAAATCTGCCTTAGACTGTGCATTCTTACTTTCTAAGAGCAAATTAATTGCCTCAATATATAAATCATTAAGCTGTTTTTCCTCTTTTACAGCCATCAATTTTAAATCCTTATGAGCTCCTAAATAAATCAAAAATTACCAATGACAAGCCTTACGCAATGGCTTAATAGCTATTTTAAGCCCTGTTATTTCAAATTTTGCCTTAATAGTATTTTCACCATATGGTGTTACCCACATAGTTATAGATTCCTCATCAAATAATGATTTGATAAAAGGGATTGCTCTACTTCCAAAAAAACCTAAAGCTTCATAATCTGTAGAAATTGAAAATGTTCTAGTCTTAGTAGATTGTTGGGATTCAAGTCTATATTCCATGGTTGTATCTCTTGAACGAATGTATACCCCCCAATTCACATATATACGGGTTTTATTTTCACTACAAAATATTGCTAGTGTAGGCTTAATTACTTCCCCCCCATATTCATAAAAATTACTGCTTGATACAACTGCCATAGCTACATTAGTTGAGTCATCTTTTTCAGAAGTATATTCATGTACATTCCATGCTTTTTTCATACGCTCAAATAACTGTCTTTCACTAGCAACTTTATTAAAAGTATTAAGCTTTTCCTGATATCCTTCATTATTAGGAAATAATTCTACTAGCTGCTCATAAGTATCAATATGTCCTTGTATATCATCTTCAAATAATTCTTCTAATTCAGATAATAGTTTAGACTCTTTTTCTTTTAACTTTTTCTCTACAAAAGCTAAGCGTTGTTCTTCAGCCACCTTTTTAAGATCAGCTAACTTTTCTTGATATTTTTCATTTTTAGGTCGTAATTTTAATAGGGCTTGATAATTTTTTATCCGCCCCTGTATATCATCTTCAGGCAACCCTTCCAATTTTGATAGTAATTTAGATTCTTTTTCTTTTAACTTTTTCTCTACAAAAGCTAAGCGTTGTTCTTCAGCCACCTTTTTAAGATCAGCTAACTTTTCTTGATATTTTTCATTTTTAGGTCGTAATTTTAATAGGGCTTGATAGTTTTTTATTCGCCCTTGTATATCATCTTCAGGTAGCTCTTCCAATTTTAATAACAGTTGCTTAACTTCTAATCCTTTTTCAGCCTTAATGCGTAACTGACTAAGGTCTTTATCATTTACTTCTATATATCTATCCACTCTACTAATAACAGCTTTATAGTCTTTAATCTCAAAATCCTTTTGTAAGGATGTAATAATTTGCTGTTTATTGATATTAAAATAATTGATTGTATTCTGTTTTATCTCAGCTATTGCTGCATCTTTTGCTTTTTCTTCTTCAATATCAATATAAAAATGAAGAATCCATATAAATTGACCAGAGAGTAGTAATATTGAAAATATATTAGTTTTAACTGATAGAGACCCTCTTGTTTTCTTAACTAGATATTTAAGAAAAGAAGGAGAAAATACTAATGAAATAAATATTAATGGTAAGCCTACATAAAAAGCTGTTAGATAAGAAGAAAGCAAGCCAGAAAGCATAAAGATTATGCTAATAACCCAGTGTAATATAACGTAGATAGGATTCATTTAATTTCTTTAATTAATACATATAAAAAATGACATTTTATATAGTATGCCAATAATTAATTAAAATTACTATCTACATTAATTAAATTTTAGTTTACCCTTTAGATTATTCTTTTAAATCTGCCTTAGACTGTGCATTCTTACTTTCTAAGAGCAAATTAATTGCCTCAATATACAAATCATTAAGCTGTTTATCCTCCTTCACAGCTATCAATTTTAAATCCTTATGAGCCGCCTCATTTATCACCATAATCACCTGCTTTCCCCGCTCCTTCAGCGTTCTACCCCTTGGCTTTTTCTTCTTCTCTTGTACTACTGGTGTAGGGTCTTCAGCCGCTTGATTAAAGCTTTCAACCTTTAATTTTATATTACGTTAAATTTTAGTTGTATTTTGTAGGCTATTCACTATATCTTATATTACATTTATCCTTCTGTGATATTAATATTTACCTATTTTTAATCGTGGATTTCTATTAAAAATGAAATTTAAACAAATATTTACAAAATTATTATTATTTAGTCTATATTTTGGATCAACTTCTATATGGGCAGCATCTTGTGATATTGCTAAATCAGCTACTCTAATGAGCACTACTTACTCAGGTGAAAAATGTGTATGTGCGATAACTGGTACTTCTGACGTTATAATATCGAACTCCTACGACATAAAAACAGGGACAATGAAAGGAAGCATAATCTCTGCAGATGCTAGGGCTCAAATTTGTAAAGATGCAAATGATACAACATGTACAGAGAGCACATTAAATACGATAATATTAGGAACATATTTTTTTAAAGCAGAAACAAGCACTTATCCTGATACATATTTTAACTGCATATGGATGCCTGAAGGCATGGGTGTGAATGATGGTTTTCAACTTTTAACAAACCACACTCCCCCATCTACATCTCCCAAAAGTGCTGACACCTTCACATGGCTAATTCCTGCTTTCACTTTCCTAGTTCTAGGTATTTTTGGTGCATGGCGACGGAAAAAAGAAGCTAATTTTTAGCTTACCCTAAAAACATCTATCACTAAAATAATATCAGGGTTGATAGATGTTTAGCTCTCTTAATCTCCTAAATCTGCTTTAGACTGTGCATTCTTACTTTCTAAGAGTAAATTAATTGCCTCAATATATAAATCATTAAGCTGTTTATCCTCCTTCACAGCTATCAATTTTAAATCCTTATGAGCTGCCTCATTTATCACCATAATTACCTGTTTTCCCCGCTCCTTTAACGTTCTACCCCTTGGCTTTTTCTTCTTCTCTTGTACTACTGGTGTAGGGTCTTCAGCTGCTTGATTAGGCGTTTTTAAGCTCGTAAAATTAGGGCGTTTATTCATTTTAATAATCCTTGTATCCATATCCATAAAGCATCAATTTCCGCCGCTGCTTTGCTGTCGGGTTCATATTCGGTCACACCCTGTCCATCAATTAAAGAATATTGATAAGCCGCACGCTGTACCACGCACTTATCCCAAATCAATACACCATAATCAGAAATTAATATTCTACGTGCATCAGTCACTACTGCACTTTCCCCAAAACCTCGTGGAGGTGGGCACGCTGATAAAACTACAGCATGTTTACATTTTGCTTGTTTAACAATATTTAAACTAGATTCAACTGCCCGCAAATCTAAAATAGTAGGACGTGTAGGAATCAATGCAAAATCCGACAGTTTAGCCGCTTTTAACGCCTGTTCACTGCTATGTGGTGCATTATCAATAATTACAAAATCAATATCATTCTCTCTACATTCCTGTAACACATCAGGCAAATCACTTGCGGTACATTTTGCCAACAGCGGCGTATCTGCATTACGCGATTTATGCCACTCACTTAATGAACCCTGTGGATCAATATCAATAAGCGCAACAACTTTGCCCTCTTGCCCTGCTTTTATAGCAAGGTGAGTGGATAGACTAGTTTTCCCAGCCCCACCTTTAGTTGATAACAGCGATATCACACGCACAGCACCCCCCCCATTTTTGAAATTATATGTATGTCTAACTATATAGGTATTTTGTATAGATATATAATTTTCATAGTAACTATATAATATTTAATGTTATAGTAAAATATATATAAACTACTATAAGGAAGCAAAGTGGATATAAATTTAAGCCAATGTGTATCTGTAATAGGAATTTATTTTGATATTGTAGGTGCTTATTATTTGGCACAAGGGTTTATTAATAAAAAACCAAAATACCTTCTAAATGAAACAGCTATAACTCATGGAAATTTAAATAATATATATTCATTAAGAAGTTTTTTAGAACAAAAAGCAGAGGCAATAATAGGCTTTATTTTGCTTGCTTTTGGCTTTTCACTACAAATGATAGCTGTAATTTTTGCATCTGAATATTCATTAACCACACCAACTTTAATGGCTATCACTATATCAATATTAATTTTAATTCATTCTATCCCTAAAGCACTTATAGCTTGTTTAGCAAGAAAGTATAAGCTTAATTTTGCTATGTTTATTTTTAATTTATCTGAAAAAACTGCATTTACTAATGATGATGGAACAGTAGATATATTTATTAAGCAACTAGTAGGAATAAAGCGTAAAGAAGGTGAGGGGGTAGATGATTACATCAACAGAGCTAAGAAGTGTATTAAAAAATATTCCTAATAGTATAAAAGTTACCCACACTTACTAGTATTTACTACTATATATTAAATATACCTAAGTGTGGGTAAAAATATCTTATAAGATTCTGAAAATATAGATACATTTTGGTCACACATAAAAACAAAAGTTACCCACATTTAGGCAACTTTACCCCCTCATTTCCTGCCCACACTTTGCTGTAAAATTCCCTCTAAAATAGATCACAGTGATACCCACCACAGATAAAATACAACTTTGAACTATACATATAGTCATATAGTTTGAACTTAAGTGTAAAACCCTTTTCCAGTACTTTAGCGGCTTAAAATCGTAGCGGTTGGGCGTATGTGGTGACGCAAGGGGGGAGGGTTGAGGAAATAAGAATAAATGCTTTTTATTGCCCTTTTAAAACCTTCAATATAGTTATCTACTCATTCTGATTGATATTTTTAGCAACCCCTTAATACCAATACTGAAAAAAAGAACTGTTTTTTTATTTCCTGTTTAATTCACTTTTATTTCACTAATTCGGAAATATAAACATCTTTATTCTTTTATAGCAGTAGTTTACAAAGTATGAAATAGATGCCTTATATTTCCTACTTTGGAGGAAAGGTACAGATAAAACCAAGAGTAGGAATCTATGCTTTAGTGTTTTAGCAGTCCAAAAATTAGAATTTAAAACAATGACTATATTTTTCCTGTCCCCAAAAACAGGAATTAATAATATGTTTTCTAATTTAATCTCATTTGCTTCAGATACTGTATTTTCTTGGTTAACTGAGAATACCAGTAACAGGTATATGATCCACTTTTATACAGCCCATAATAATATTGGAGCTGTCCAGTTTTTTATAATGTTAATACTTAATTTTTTTCTACGCTAAGAGATACTCTAATCAGAGGTTAAGGTGTATTCTCAAAATTTAACAACCACCCACACTTACTAGTATCTACTACTATAAATTAGATATACCTAAGTGTGGGTAGAATTCTTTGCTAACTCTTTGGTTAGTATAAAATTACTACCTAATCACTAAATGTAAGTGTGACCCCTGTATTGGTGACTTTTACCAAGCAATTTCCTGCCTCATTTAGTAACGAGATGGGTTTAATTTTTACATTAAATTCCCCTATTGTAAGTGTCTTAACATGATGCAGAAAATCAGCTGCTTTATGACCAAAATTATAGGAATCTGTACCGATTTTTAATAGTGGTTCTTTGCCATGTGTGGTGATTGATACACCAAGTTGTTTTATAGAAGACAAGAAAACAGTATCTACTAGGTAGGTCACAGGTTCTTTTTTCTTCATTTTTGTGATCAATCTCTTGGTATAAGACAGTCCATCCTCAACAGGGTGTAAATTTATTTCTTTAAAGGTTAACTCTTGTAAAACATTTGCGGTGATTGTTGGGTCATCTTTTACTTGATGATACCTGTACATTTTCTCAACATGTTTTAATTCATACCACCGTATGTCCTGCCCGTCCTGCTTTGCTTCAATTTGGGATAGCCCCATATTTTTAAGCAAGTTGCTGATACGCCTAATCCTGCTTTTATCTGGTATTTTGGGGAATTTACCTAGTGCACCCTCCAAAGCTTTAGCGTTTTTATTTGCCCACTTACAAAAATCATCAATACTTTTAGATTTGGCAGAATATATAAAATTACTGTGGGTGTAGCTTTCTTCAATACTAAACCCTGTAGCTTCTAATAGTCGTTTGTATAGTTCGACTTTTAGTACCTCATGTCTATAATCTACTTGGGAAAGATTCTCTTTTTTAACCTCTACAAACCCCGCTGCCTTTTCAAACAAAGATAATTTTGCAGAAAGTTCACCTTTTATATCTTGTTTTATATAGTTGTAATATTCGTTTAAGTCATTAGGCTTAAAGTTGGCTAGTACACGCTGCTGTATTCTAGTGTTAAGTTTCTTTAAGGTTAATTTATCATCATCATTCTCAGTATTTCCCGTCTGATCTGCTTCTGATATTGGGGTATCAATAACAGCTTCTATCATGATCTGATTTGCTTTTTTATTGACCAAGTCCTTAAAACTAGATTGAGAATCTACATTATGATATTTAAAGGTATAGCCTTCTTCAGCCGCTTGGCGTAAGAACTTCTGATAAAAACCAACCATAGAATTATTGGTATCTGTTTGTATCATGTTCTTTAATTTTTGATAAAAAGGTGGGGGCTGCCTTTGGGGATTTTCTTCTACTGTGATAGGTAACCCTGTTGTATCATCAATAGTGGTTAGTACATTGTTGCCTGTGTTGTCTTGGCAAGTCTTGGCTGTGGCAGCATTAGCGGCGGCGTTGGCTTCTTCTACCGCTTTTTCATCTTTATAAGTTGCAAAGGATGCAGGGTCTATAAAAACAAATAAATCAGGTGACCCACGTACCCGTGATACGGCTTGTAGGCAATCAGAGGGCATATTAACCTTGGCGTTAAAATCTCCTATCACGGTAGAAAAACAAGGTACATTATTGATTTCGTCTAAGCTGATACCTGTGGCAACACTTGGTGATCCTATAATTAATTTGTAATCTTTTGCATATTTATTTACATCACTAAAAAATTCTTTTACTGCCTTGTCATCACTGGTATTAGAGGTCACCAGTAAGACCTTACCTTCACCATATTCAGGTAATAAATCCATAGCAGCAGTAAGGGGCTTGTAGTCTTCTTTTAGTGTTTTGTCAGAATTTCTTTTACTGGTTAAGGTGTAAAATAATTGGGAGCATCTTAATTTACTGTTGCTAGTATAAAAAACATTTTTATTATCTTTGATGCGGTCGGTCAATACCTGCCATACCCCGCCGCCTTTTTTTGCCCCTAAATTATTATTGTCAGTAATAATATTCATGGTACGTGGTAATACAGCAGTATTATGTGTGATGTGGATAGGCTTGCCTAAATCCATGTTTATTAAAGTATCACAAAATATATCATCAATATGAGCATCCATCATAATAGTGATTTTTGTATTGATAAGTAATGCCCGTAATGTTTTTAAAATGAGTACTTTAGTGGGGATAATATCCTTTGCAGCATCTCCATTACGTAAGCGATCATCATTTTTCTTACCCATATCACCACGGGTTGCCAGTGCACGAAGCCCCTGTGTACATTCGTCAAAAATAACACGATCCACTTTTTTTACACCAAGGTCACTAGTCATTTTATACAAGCTATCAATACATGTTGATATATGCGGGCTATTATCCCAATCTTCAGCCGTCATACCTTGGTAATTAATGTTTTTAGCATCTTTGTTATTTTCTTCAAATAATTTATTTTGTTTACTTTTTATATCATGTGTAAGTGTGACCAAATGCGAAATAATGAGTGATTTCTCATTTGCCTGTACACTATTTAATGCTGAATAACTTTTACCAAATCCTAACGCCCCACTAACTAAATTAATTCCCTCTTGTATTGGGTAATTCCCCATATACCGCTTAGACATATGAGTATATGACCCACCTGTCATACGTGCTATTTTCTTAAAAAGAGTGGTCTGTTTTATATCTTTTCTTTCTTTTGCTTCAGCTAATGCAATATTTAGATCACAAAATTCACCATAATTTATGGTGATAGAATCACCTGTATTACTAACTATTTTTTTAGTTTGCGTGTGTACTTCAGCAATCCCTTCAGAGGTAGAAAGGGCATTTTTTAATATCAAAACATTACAATTTAAGGCAAAAGCCGCTTTGTGTATGATTTTATGTTGCTCTTGGTATCCAAAGATAAACGGGGTAGGTAATTTTTTTAATTTTTGGACAGGATCAGGGATAAATTCTATATCAGAGGATGTTGTTTTTTGTGGGATATCATCAGTACTTTCTTCTTTCTGCTTTTGCTCAAAAAACAATGCTTTAAAACTGTTATAAGCTGCATTTGAATAATCTGATAGCTTACCTATTTTACATATATTATCTTGCTCAAAAGCCACTAAAACAGGTTCACCTGTTATATCATTAAGGTATAGTGCATCATTTATATTTGCAGAAATTAATATCATATTACTGGTAAATGCTTCAGGTAATGTACATCCTATTAAGCCAAATTTACCACGGAAATCACCATAATTAGTGGTCACCCCGTTTGTATCAATTTCCTGATAAAAATCTCTATCACCTTCTTTGTTAAAGCCTGATAACATCAGGTTGCCACTAGTATTATTAACCAGATATTTTTGATTTTTGAGCGTTTCTACTTTTAATTCTTTAAAAATAGGGTGCTGCTCTAAACTTAAAGGCTTTGTACTAAATAAGGTATAACCATTTACAGCAGTATTATGTGTTTTTAATCTTTCTTCAGCATATGCTTCTACCACCTTGGTAATAATTTTTTCATCTCCATCAGGGAATTTTTTTAGTATTTCCTTAATGGCTTGGTCAACCTGTACATTCGCCTCTTTATAAATATCAAATAACAGGCTTTTTACAGTAGGGTAGTGACTTTTATCTATATTATATTGTGCTGCTAATGCATTAAGCCCTGTAACAAAATCAGGGTGATATAGGGCAATTAGTAAATCAAAAGCAGTGTATTTTTTTTCTATTAACTCAATAGTATGGTCACTTGCATCACATTGATAAAATACATCATTTTCTTGATGTAAATATATTGTTTTATCTAATGCAAGAGACTTGAACCCTGTATATTTATTAGTGTTTACCTTAAAGTAATCTGTAGACATAACCCCTAAAATATCATCTATATCAGTATTTTTATTTGTTGCTTCTTTTACTGCATATAGAAAATCATTATCACTGGTTTTAGGTGCACCGTAATCGGTTAAAGGTGGGGTATAGAAAGGGGCAGATACTGTAAAATTATTTTCTACAGGTTTGATTAAGAATTTTTTATCAGGCTCTTGAAAGGGGATTGCTAAAACAGCTTCTAAGCCTTGTAAAACGTGCAGGTCATTAAAATCAGTGGGGTTGGTAGAATTGTGGGCAGTATCAAAAGTAGGTACTAATACATCACAACTAATACCACGATCTAATAAAGAAAATGCACAAGAGTGTGCTACTAAAACCCCTGCATTTTTAGCCTGTGGGTGGGTATCATTAGGGTCTTTTAACACCCCTTTTTTATTCTTAACCCATTGGTCATTATCAGCACAAATTGTAAAAGCAGGTAAAAGGGTATCGCCCCCTTTTATAGAGTGGAAGTACTCTATAAAACTATTGACCGATTTAGTACCACCGCTTGCACTAAAAATATTCCCCGCATTAAATGCAACTAATACAGGGGTTTTATGTGCATCATAAAGGCTTAAGCCCGTGGCATAGCCTTCACAGATAAGTATTTTTTCTTGGTTGAGTAATTCCTCAACTGTGCAACCAATAACAGACCATGCCCCACCTGATTTACCATTGATTCGTTTATTCCCTGGTGGGTTTTGATTTTTATCATAAAAAGTATGAGCAGCAATACGTTGTATAGCACATGCTTCACCTTCAGCGTTAAATGCTTCTATATAGGTGGTTGCGGTGGTGGTATCGTAACGGGCGTAATGCTGGTGGGGGGTAGTAGATACGTGTTTTTTCTTGAAATACTGACTTAATAAAAGATTATTTTTATTATAAAGTTGATCATATTGGGATTTCTGCCACAGGTACTTATCATGCTTCTCTTTTTCTTCAGCCTGCTTTTTTAATTCCCATTTTTCTTGGTCTTGCTGTTGCTGCTGTTCTAATTTTTTATAGGCTTTATCAATATCATCTTTTGATAAGGTGGAATCACTTTTGTAGCGTTCCCAGTGCTCTTTGATGATATGGGAATTGTTCCATGTTTCTTTTCCATCTCCATGACCAAAGGTGGACATAGTAGCAGATACAAAACCGTCATGACCTCTATTAACCCATAGTTGCGGGCTACCGTAACCGTTTAATTTTAAAGTACCAATTTCGGGTACTTCACTAGGTAAGGATTTTGTATAGCCAAAATCTGTAGCAAATTTACAAAAATCAGCAAGTAAATCATTGTAGCTATCTGCTAGGATTTCAGGTGCTTTTTCAGTAATAAATTGTTGGTAATAATTCGACATAATTAAATACTCTTTGCCCGTAGGCGTTAGGTACTTAATCTTTAGGGCAGGAATATCAAGAGAGAGAAAAGACAGCAGAAATTTACAAAGTTAATTCCTGTGATATAATACAAATTACTTGTTTTTTCTCTCTTAATATTCCAAATCCTATTTAGTTCTCCAAAACTAAGTAAGATTATTTTGAAAGATTAAGTAAAGTGATGTAATTTTGAAAGATTAAATACTACTCAATTTTAGAATTTTTAATTTTAGAATTTTTAAAGAGCCTGCTCACACGGTGCGCCAACATCAGAGCGGGCTTTTTAATGTCTAAAATTCATGATCTCTTAAAAAAAATATAGGCATATTCTTTTATATAAGTACTAAATCTAGGTATAAAGTATACCATAATATTTTATCTTTAATAAAGGAAAAATATTGCGTAAGTGCTTGAACAAAAATACATTAATACAAAAATACATTAATACAAATATATCAATATATACATATATAAATATGATTCCTAAAAATATCATATATTTATAGCTTATTATGTCATAAGCTTATGATATCTTACTTTACTACATGACTCGCACGGTCAATAATTCTTTTTACAGTGGCGGCTGTAAAAGGTGTGTTTCTTACTGTTCTATGTCCTTCACTATTGACCTTTGCTGCAATTTTTCTAAG
>Ga0193953_1000674_pt1 | contig 17376 bp, 8 predicted proteins | sample BB_4_MG_FD_140325 | JGI IMG/M metagenome (GOLD analysis project Ga0193953, IMG submission 140325) | Microbial mat bacterial communities from the Broadkill River, Lewes, Delaware, United States - BB_4_MG | ecosystem: Environmental > Aquatic > Freshwater > River > Microbial mats | place: USA... | reverse complement strand
TTTTTTATCAAGTGGTAAGATGGTATCTTTATTTTTAAGTAAAACCAATGATTCTCTAACTGCTTGTCTTGCAATAGCTCTATGCTTTTTACGACCAATTTCATTTATTAATGAAGAATCAGGAAAAGGGTTTTCAAATAATCCTAATTTAAATTTTTGTCTTAAGATTCTTCTTACTGCATCATCAATTCTATTATTTGAAACCAATGAACTATCAACAGCTTTTTTAAGTCCTTTTTGAAAAAAGTCTAAATCACCATCTACAGCCATAACCATATCAACTCCGGCATTAATAATGTTAGTTTCACCAAATCTTGAATATCCTTTCCAATCAGAAACAACTAATCCTTTAAAACTCATTCCTATTTTAAGCGAATCTGTTATCAATAATTTATGAGCGTGCATTGGTATGCCATCCATTGTATTGAAAGAGGTCATCACAGCGCCAACTCCTTCTTCTACCGCAGTTTTATATGGCGGTAACAATTTTTCACTTACTTCTTTCATACTGATAGAGGTAGCACCACCTTCTTTTCCAAAATCGGTAGCGCCATCTCCTACATAATGTTTTGCTGTTGCCATTACAGTATTTTTTTCTGATAATTCACCCTGAAGTCCATTAATTGCAGCTTTAGTCAATTTTTGAGTTAATTCAGTACTTTCAGAAAAAGCTTCATATACCCTTCCCCATTGTTCATTATATGGAATTGCAACACAGGGAGAAAACACCCAATTAAAACCCGTGGCCTGTGCTTCCATAGCCGTAATAGCAGCAGCTTCTTTTAATAATTCTTTATTTCTTGTAGCTCCAAATCCAATATTATGTGGAAAAATAGTTGCTCCATTAAAAGTATTCTGCCCATGAACGGCATCCACCGCAAATAACAAAGGAATTCCAAGCCTAGTTGATAAGGCTTCTTTTTGTAATTCAACAAATCTAGATTGCCAACCTTTCGCATCTTCTCCAGGAACTGGTCCTTGTGTATGAATTACAGATCCAATAAATTTAGATGCTACATCTCCTTTTTTAATGTCTGAAAAATGTCTTACTTGTGACATTTGACCTATTTTTTCATCCAATGTCATTAAAGCCAATAGAGAGTCAACTTTAACTTCAATGGAATCACTCTTTTCATTTAAAGAAGTTTGTTTTTTAGAACAACTAAAAACAACTAAGGTTAATAATACAACGGATAGAATATTTTTCATTTAAATATTTATTTTTTATTAATGAAAACAATTATTTGATCGATTTCATTTGTTCTTTCAAATACTTTTTTACTTGTTTTATTATCTAATTTTAAAGTTTCAAATTCAAGAGATGGTGACTCGTTAAATAGTACCTTCATTCCTTTTTTTTCTGATAATTTATAGATAACTGGAATTTGACAATAGGTAAAACAAAGTGACTTCTTTTCTAAATCAATTTCCTTCGCTTGTTTATTAATATCGGTATATTTAAACTTTTTAGATTCTTTTAAAAACTCTTCATCTCTCAACAAACGTGGGTTAAATTGAAGTAATCCATCTTTTACAAATACTCCTAATTCACCAAATCTACTTAAAACATCCTCTTTTACCTGACCTGTCATTCCTGGCTGTTGAGCTCCTTTTCCTCCCGGAGTATGTGAATATGGATCTGTTGGTATCGCTCCGTATAATTCAGGAGATTTATGAACACCGATTCCTGCATTAATTTCATAATAATGATCTAATAATTTACCTATTAGCACATCACTTTCATTATCTCTAACAGCTGCCAAACAATTCTCTTGCACAGCAAGTAATAATTTCGAAACCATATGCCAATAAATAGACCCTAAGCCTTCATAACCGAAGAAAGTACCTGATCTTCCAGTAAAGGATTTATGATCAAAAACAGCTTCAAAAATTCCTAATAATAAGTCGGTATCTTTTTCAACAAAAGCATCATAAGATTCAGGAAGTTCATTTAATGCATTCTTTAAGCTATTTGCATTATTGAAATTTCCATTGAAATGAAAATTACCCAAACAATCTTTTTCAATGATTTGATTATGTCTGTTTTTTATAAGTTGACTTAATAGTTCAGATTTTTGAACTTCACTTTTTGGAATATTATTTTTATCACTAAATCGTGATAATTCCTTGTTTGGATATAGAATATAGCTATACTGGTCTGGTCTAAATAAGGCACTACTTTTTAAGCTTTCTAAAACTTCTAAACTATCTGTTAATGAAAGATATCCCGAACTTAAAACAGCTACCTGACCTTCTAACATTTCGGGCAAATATGAAATAGAAACTTCTTTTTCATTTTCAACAGTCATTAAATTGTATGCGTGGTACAATTTATCAGCTCTTTTATTAGCTTCAATAGAGTGATCTATAAATTGAAGTGTGATTCTCGTAAAGTTTAATAACTCTATTTTCGAAATATTTTCTTTATTACTTGAAAATCCTTTTTCATAAATATTTGTTCTATAATTACTTCCTGCATTTCCAACTCCATCTAAAACAACTTTTCTATTTAAATCAGAAATCTTCCCAGATAACAAGTGTTTATTATCATCTAACGTTTTAACAACTTCATTAAAAAACAGTGCTAATTCTTCAGAAAGCTCAACTGTATCCAAAGATGTATTTGAAACAATTTTTTCAAAGAAATTTAAAAATCGTCTTAAATAATACAAGGTTACCATTGAAACCCCGTTTCCTACTAAAGCATTGTTAGCATCATTCCATTCTGGACGTTGAGTGTTCAACCAAATACCTGCTTCTGGAATAAAATTAGACACTTTTGCCAACACAGTTGCCAGTATTTTTTCAACAAAATTCACCTTATAAATAAAATAATTTTCATCTCTTAAAATGGCTCCATCAGCTCCTAATTGAATTTTCTTTTGACTGATATATTCATTTAGTTCCTCATCAAATTCAATAGTATCTTTCGGGTTCTTTAATATTTCATCATAGCTTTTAATTTTGTAAGGAACATTTGCGTAAACAAACAGCTCTTTATCAAAATAGTTAGCTAATTTATTTGGGTAATGATTTTCTATAAATTCTAAAAATTTCAACAAATAAATAATTTGATGATCTCCCCAATAACCAATATAAGACCAAGGATTGTCTGGTTCTACTGTCTCCCAGTCAAAACCATCTTTTGTTACACGGTATGGATTGTAACCATCAAATGTAGTGGCGTTTAAGAATTTATGAATCATACTTTCAATAAACTCAGGATACGAATGTGCCAATGCTTCCCAATTTTGAAAAATATCTCTCCAGTTTCCTTCATAGTCCAAAATTTTTGAACCATCTACTTCACTTCTTGTATTAATTGAAAATTTATTCCAAGGTCTACTGGGATCTCCGTGTCTTCTACTAAATTTCAAAGGCATATACTCAAAACACAGTCTTTTAAAATTTCTATCTACATCTTGCTCTGCAACATCTTTTAAATAACTAAGCGTAAATAATTCAGGAAATTCATTTATTAATTCTTCTTTCTTCTTAAATACTTTTTTATTTGCATTTGCAATGTACTTTTTAAAATCACCTTTTTCAATTTGGTAATTATCATCAAAAATACCACCACGCATTATATTAAAAAGTGTATTTGAGTAATGTCGAGTATTGTATAAATTATCTGCAGTTAATTGTATCCCGTCTGAAGCTCCTGAAAGTTCAACTAACTTTTTTGTACCACTTTCAATATTATTTTGAATTAAAGAAACTAAGTTCTTTTCATTTTTAATAGTTTCCTTTATTTCATTAATACCAACAATAGATTGATTTACATTGGCTACAAGCATCCAGTTTTTCTCAGATTTCTCTTCTAATGTTAAATCTGAACTCGTAAAATAGGCTCCTTTCTCTGCTTTTACATCTACTTCTTGCTGAAGTTCTTTTCCTTTTCTGAAATTATCTAATTGCAATGATGATAATAAATAAGTAGGATTTTCAACACCAATAGACCAAACTATGTTTGCTTTTAAAGCTTCACTTGGTTCAGCTTTATCAACAATAATAGCACTTAATGCAAAAATTCCTAAACCAACTTCTTCTTCTAATTCACTTTTCTTATAAGCATCTACTAAATTACTACTTGAATTTTGAAAATCAGATGCAAGACCATAAGGTAGAATATTTTGAATTCCGTCTAAAATGGTAACTTTTAATGTTTTGTTGGTATTATTAACTATGTTCGATTTTTTAACAAACCCATAAGCATTACTTGAACACCATTCGTATTTATAAGTAACACCTAAATCGTGATTGATTTCTTCAAAAATCACTTTATTCCCATAGCTGTTTTTATATAAATTTCTATTTATTTTATAAACACCTGTATACCTATTTGAAAAAGGCTCCCATAAGTAGGTTTTATTATTTTTATGTACTTGAATAATGGTTTTACTACCAGTAATTTCGGCAGATTCAGTAATTTTATCATCGGTATAGTAAGGGAACAATGCATTATTACTATCTTTTCTCCCTGCAGTTAATCCTCCAGTACTAGATATAAACATCCAATGGTTTGAATTACTTACAATACTCATAAAGAAAGGTCTCATTTCGTTTACATTCGAAATTTTATAATAGCTCTCACCTCCAATAGTCAATTGCTCACCTTTCACTTCATTTGCTTCAAAAGAAGCCTCTTTATCACCTATATACATTGAATTCTCTTTAATTTTAACCTTATTCAGGTTTATTTTTTATTTATGATTTAATTAATAACTCTTCTATTTCTTCTAAGCTTTTACCTTTTGTTTCAATTACATATTTATACACAAACAGAATTGAAACTAAAGCCAACCCGGCATATATAGCAAAGGTTACTGTTGGCCCCAAATTTGTAAGTTCCCAAGGGAAAAATTGAGTGACTGTATAACTAACTAATGAATTGAAAAAACCAACTATAGAAATAGCAATTCCCTTAACATTTCCAGGGAATATTTCAGATAACATCGTCCACATTACAGGACCTAATGATATAGCAAATGCTGCTACATATAATAAAATTGCAATTAAAACTAGCGTAGCATTAATGCTAATGAAATTTTTAACTTCATTTTGTTTGAATAGTTTAAATTGTTGTTCAGTTAATAATGGTTCAACATTTGTAAATAGTTCATTTTGAGATGAAAATGTATCCCCATTTAATACATTTAAAGCAGTTTTTATTTCTGAATTACTAATTTGTTCAATAGTTGTATCGTTAAAATCATAGGTAGCATTATTAAAGGCAAAAGTTGCCATTGACAACGAAACTGCCATTGCGGATGTACCAATAATTAATAATGGTTTTCTTCCTAACGAATCAATTAAATAAATTGCTATTACTGTAAATCCTAAATTCGTTAATCCAACTACAATAGCCTGTAAAAATGAAGCATCTGTACTTCCACCTGCTTGTTCGAAAATTGTAGGAGCGTAATAAAATATGGCATTTATACCTGTGATTTGTTGAAAAAAGGCTAAACCAAAAGCAATGATTACAATGGTTTTCATTCGTTTACTAAAAAAATCTGCATAGGTTCCTTTAGCTTCCTTTTTATCCATTCCTCTCTTTATTTCACCAATAGTTGTATCGGCAAACTCTTCTCCTCCAATTCTAACTAATATCTTTTTTGCAGGTTTAACTTCATTTAATTTTTGAATTAACCATCTTGGACTTCTAGGAACTAAAAATAATCCAACAAAGTAAATTACTGCAGGAATAGCTTCAACTCCTAACATCCATCTCCAACTTTCACCTTGTAAATCTTTCAAAAAATAATTTGAAAAATAGGCTACAGATATCCCTAAAACTATGTTAAACTGATTTAATGAAACCAAGCTTCCACGTAGTTTTGGTGGAGCAATTTCAGCAATATAAATAGGCGCTATTAAAATAGCTCCTCCAATTCCAATTCCTCCAATAATTCTAGCAACTATAAACGTAATGTAAGTTGTTGCCGTAGCGGACCATATTGCAGATATGGTAAAAAGTAAAGCAGTAATTAGTAGTATTGCTTTCCTACCATATTTATCACTTAACGGACCAGCAACAATGTTACCTCCCATTGCACCAAAAATAACGCAACCCACAGAAAATCCAAGTTCCCAATCAGTCATTTCAAAATAAGTTCTAATACCATTTATTGCTCCTGAAATTACAGCACTGTCAAAGCCTAAAAGAAAGCCTCCCATTGCTACCACAAGGCTAATAGTAATAGTATATAATTTATTCATTTTATTGTTTTTAATTAAGAATAATAGATTGTATTGAATGTTCTGGTAAACTTAACTGAGCTGTTTTTCCATCAACAGTTAGCATATAGTTAATTGCATTATCTCCATCATTTAGTGCAACTACAACAATACTTCCATCAGTGTTTAAAAATGATGTAGCACTTAGTTGATTTGATGTCGTTCCAGTTGAAATTCGTTTAGCTCCAGGTCTAATAAATTTTGAAAAATGACCTATGTAATAATATGAGTTTGTAAAAGTTAATTTTCCTGTTTGGGTATTTCCATGTACAGGAGCGAAACATAAGTTTCCAACGTGATTTGGCCCCCCTGTTTCATCTAATAAAATATTCCAATCGGTCCAAGCAACAGTACCATTATTAAAATCGTTTATCATAGACTTTCCATAACGTTCAGCAAGTTTAGGGTCTCCTATTCTTTCAATATTATAGCCTTCATTACATCCTTCAGTAAAAATTAATTTCTTATCAGGAAAAGCCTCATTAACCTTTGAAACATTATTATACATTGGGGTTCCATCTTTCCAATCTTCATACCAATGAAATCCCGATCCCCAAACGTATTTACTTGCTTCCGGATCGCTTAAAATTACACTTGATCTCTCAAAAAGTAAATCTCTGTTATGATCCCAAACGATAATATTTTTGTCTCCTAATCCTTCTTTCTCTAAAGTAGGGCCTAAATAATTTTTTAAGAAATCGCGTTCTTCTTCTGCCGTATAAATACAAGACTCCCATCTCTGAACCGCCATTGGTTCATTTTGAATAGTTAACCCCCAAATAGGAACTCCTTCTTTTTCATATGCTTTAATAAATTTGGCATAGTAATTTGCCCAAGGTTGATAAAATTCTGGTTTTAGCTTTCCTCCTTGCAACATGTTATTTGTTGTTTTCATAAATGCAGGCGGACTCCAAGGACTCGCATACATAGGCAATTTACCTCCGGCAGCTTCAATAGCTAATTTTGTAAATGGTAAGCGGTACTTTTTATCATGATCTATATTAAATGTTTTTAATTCTGTATCATTTTCCTCTACATACGTATAACTCTGTGTTGAAAAATCACAACTATGAATAATTGTTCTCGCAAGCGTATAACCTATTCCTTTTTCAGAACTAAAATATGCTTCCAAAAATAATTTTTGTTGATCATCATCTAGTTTATAGAAAGTTTCTGCAGCTGCATCAGTTAATGCTGCTCCAATTCCAACTAAAGATTGAAATTGTTTTGAGGTATTTACTAAAATTGAAGCTTCAGTCTCTAATGGTTGTTTAAAATCTGAAAATAAAACCTGAGCCTCTGTTAATTGCATTTTAACATCTTTTCTTGCTTCAGTAGTAAAAACCTTACTTTTTGTAATTTCAGTAGAACTTAATTTTTGAGAAATTTGACTTTTCATTTCTTTACTAACTTTTTCTTTTTGCTCACAACTAGTTATAAATATTGATATTACTAATAAAAACAGTGATATATATTGATTAACTTTAGGTCTCATTACTACTAATTCTTTTATGTACATCTTTTTATAAATTTTAATTCTTTTCAAAGGTAACCTCAGCCTCAACAAAGATTTAATACTTTTTTGTCAATAACTTAGCCGATAAATTCAACTATGCTGATTTAAAAATTTCTTGTTATTTTAATGAAGATTTCGAATAATAACCAAAAGACTAGTTTCAAACGTACTTGTCTTTATTCTTATTAACTACATTCTATTGATATACTCTTACATAATCTATTACCATTGTTGAAGAAATAAAGTTTGGATCAATTGCTCCTCCAAAACCACCACCCATTGCTACATTCAGAATAATAAACTGATCTGCATCATAAGGCCATGTATCACTATTTTTAGTTGTTGGATTATAAGTATAATGAACAACATCATCCACTGAAAAAATCATTTTTTCACTAGTCCATTCAACAGCGTAAACATGAAATTCACTTGAAACATCATCTAAATATTGAGATCCATGATTAACAGTTCCTCCATAACTAGAAGGAGTATGCATTGCACTTTGAACGGTTCCCTGATTGTTTCCAACATGTTCCATAATATCAATTTCACCACAAGTAGGCCAACCAACCGTATTAATGCTAGAACCTAGCATCCATATTGCAGGCCATGTTCCAGCTCCAATAGGTAATTTTGCTCTAACTTCAACTTTACCATATGTAAAATCAAATTTTCCCTGAGTCAACAATCGTGTTGAAGTATATTCTGCACCTTCATAATTTTCTTTTTTAGCAGTTATAGTTAAGTATCCATCTTCAACCTTTACATTTTCTAATCTACTTGTGTAATATTGAGCTTCTCCATTTCCCCATCCATTATCACCTCTCCCAATATTATAATTCCATTTAGTGCTTTCTGGGCTTCCTGTATAATTAAATTCATCAGACCAAATAAGATTCAAGCCTGAGTCATTTCCAATTTGAACAGTGATAGTTATATTTGATGATATAAATTTATCCCCATTATATGCTGAAATATTTATCGTAAATGTAGATTCACCAGAACCTATATAAGTATAGGTAATTGAATTACCTGTTGATTCGGCAACATCTCCATTACCTAAATCAATTTTAAAAAAATTGGCATTATTCGCCAAAAAATTAAAAATAACTGTTCCACTTCCATCTCCATAGGGATTTGAAGTATCTCGACCTACAATATTAGCTTCAAAAACTAAATTTGACGGAGTTTCAATTACTGCAACATCATCGCTACTGCTGGAACATGATATTATCATTCCTGACAACAAAAAGGATATAAATATGAGTGTTAAAACTGGTTTAAACTTCATAAAAAAGAATTTTAAATGCAACCTATATTTGTAATAGAAAGGGCTGATTTTATCAACCCTTTCTTATTTTATTGAATAAAAATAATAGTATGGTATTATTCTGGTATTAATGTAAACCACCAATTAAACTCACCATTACCATCTGTAGATGTTATAATCATTTCATTGGCTGAACGACTATGAATTGTATACTTATGATTACCACCTATATAGTAACCAACAAAAGCGGTACCTGTTAAATTTATAGTTTCTACACCTCCTGGTGCAGTTAAAGACCAATTTGCTGTATAAGAACTTAATAAATACTGCTCTATATCTGCTCCATTTGAAATTCCACCCGATCCTCCTAGTTCATCAATTAAAACCTCACGTCCAAATACAACACCGTCAGGACCAACATCGTGAGTAAAAGTTCCATCAACATTAAAGGTATACCTATCATCATACATACCAGTATCCGCTTTGTCCCCAGGGCCAGCACCATACCATTCAGAATTCGTTGCTCCTCCAACAGGACCTAATCCAAAGTGTTTGTTAATTTCAGATGCTATTTTCCAAGTTCTTGTACTGTTCGCATGTAGCATTTCCTTTAAATCTGCCGGAGCTTCGTAAAGTGCTAAAGCCTCTACTTCTATAGTTTTACTTGTTGAGATTCCTCCTGTTCCATAAGCGATGACAGTAACTGCATAAGTATTGTTACCAAGCAAAGTAAAAGTATGTTCTACAGCACCACTAGATTGAAGTTTCGTAGCATTCTGAATAACAAAATGGAATGATGTAGCATTACTTGCAGTAGCAGACAATTTTACTAAACCACTACCTAATCCAGGAGCACTTGTTTCTTCTGGTAATCCATCATTATTGATATCATCCAAATAAGTTACAGATATTTCAATGTTACTAGGCGCTTTAAGCTCTCCTATTGAAAGGTCATCTTCCTGACAACTAGTAATTAATGCTAGAGTAAGAAAAATACCTAATATATATTTTATGTTTTTCATTTTATCTAATTTTATATTTATTTAATCGGTAAGAGTGAAATCATCGAAGTAATAAACTGAATCATCTCCTCCAACACCAAAATCAAAGAATACTACAACTTTTACATAATCAGCCGCCGGTGCAGCACTAAAGTCATACACTAATTCTTCCCAAGCACTAGAAACTGTTGTGTTCATATCAACTTCATGAGTGATACTTGCATCAGCATTCTCTATTTTAACCTTAACTACTGCTCCCGTTTTTGGTGACCATGTTTTTAAACTTATACTGCTGTAAGTATCTAAATCTAAAGGTGTAGCTAGTTCTCGAGTAACTCCTGCCCATACTTCTGCTCCTGTAGGTTTAGAGAATTGTGCTACATTAGCAGTAACATTTCCTAAACCAGCTGGTAAATCATCTAAAGTAATAACTTCTGCAGCGGCGTTTCCAAAAGGTAATAATGATGGTGTGTCTTCAAAATTTTCAAACACTGATGGTGGAGTACCATTATTTAATAACTGAATATCATCATAATAATAAACTGAATCATCTCCTCCAACTCCAAAATCAAAGAACACTACAACTTTTACATAATCAGCGGCTGGAGCTCCACTAAAGTCGTACACTAATTCTTCCCAAGCATTAGAAACTGTTGTGTTCATATCAACTTCATGAGTGATACTTGCATCTGTATTCTCTATTTTAACCTTAATTACTGCCCCTGTTTTTGGCGACCAAGTTTTCGCACTTATATTACTGTAAGTACCTAAATCTAAGGTCGTTGCTAATTCTCTAGTAACTCCTGCCCATACCTCGGCTCCAGTAGGTTTTGAAAATTGAGCTACTTTAGCAGTAACATTTCCTAAACCAGATGGTAAATCATCTAAAGTAATAACTTCTGCAGCTGAGTTTCCAAAAGGTAATAATGCTGGTGTAGCTTCAAAATCTTCAACCATCAATTTAGCAAATGATCCCGTTGAAGGAACGGCTTGTTTAATATCATCTACATAGAATGTCCAATCACTACTACCGTCTCCTACTGTTCCAAAATCAAAAAATAATACTATTTTTTGATAAGAATTAGCCGTATCAATGGAACTTAAATTAAATGATACTTCTTCCCAAGCGCTGTTTCCAACAGTTGTTGCTTCTGTTTCAAAGAAAATACCTCCATCTTCAAGATTCTCAATCTTTAACAATATTTTTCCTCCTGGTCTAGGTGACCAAACATTCATTTTAATTACTTTTTTTGTTGAAAAATCTATAGGTGCTGATAAGGTAATTACATTCCCCGCCCAAACCTCTGGAGCATTTTTAATAATTTGCCCAACTTTCGCTGAAGTATTACCATTTGTATCTGGATTGTCTATAACAGCATTCGATGCACCACCAAATCCTTGAAAAACACTTGCATCAAATATTTCAAAGTCAATTGGTAATTCAACAGGTGAAGTTATTGTTATAACTTTGGTTAATTCGGATGATTCAGAACCTCCACTTAAAGCTACAACTTTAATAGTATAATCTCCAACACTTGGATACTCAAAACTTACAGTACCATCTAAAGATAATGGAGTACCTTCTTCATTTACGTTAGACACATCGTAGTACACTAGAAACGAACTGGCAAAATCAGCAGTTGCCGAAACGTTAATAACAAATGGATTAGATGCATCAATTTGTGCAGTTATTTCTAAATTCTCTGGAGCTCTAAATGACACTACTAAATCTTGTGAAACAACTGTACTTAAACCTGTAATTCCAACAGCTTCTATTCCAATAGAATAAGTACCTTCAGCATAAGTGTGTTGAATATTTTCTCCCTGTTTAATACTTACAATATCTCCTGTATTATCACCAAGGGTTACATTATAGGACACTCCTCCTTCAGAATTGGGTGTAATTGTTACCAATCCTGTATTATCTTGTGTTATTAGAAATTGTGCCGACACATTTTCAGGTGCGGTTAGATTATCCACAAAGCCTAAATCATTATCGTCTGAACAACTAATAAAGAAGATTAAAGTTAAACTTAATATATATTTTAATGTTTTCATATCTAAATTATTTGATTTTTAATACCCTGGATTATTTTCCCATTGATTTCCTGATAATAATATTTCTTCAACAGGTATAGGGAAAAGTTCATTCTTACCCACTTGAAATCCATCAATTGCTGCCGCAGCTCTACCTGTTCTCACCAAATCAAAGAAACGATGGCCTTCACCTACCAATTCAACACGACGCTCTTTATAAATGTCATTTGTTAAATTAGTCCCAGTTGTGATTACATCTGCTAACATAGCTCTATTACGAACTTCATTTAAATAGTCTTTTGCTCTTGCATCACTAATACCTCCTCTATTTAAAGCTTCTGCTGCCATTAATAACACATCTGCATATCTAATTGCTCGGTAATTATCTGGATTTGTAAGAGCGGCATCTCCATTATTTAAATCGCCTTTTCGGGCCATTATTTTTCTATTAAAATAACCTGTTTGCTCGTATCCAGCATTTTCATCATAACTTGATCCTGGATTATCGGCTATATATTGTTCTATATCCAAAATTGAATATTCTAAACGAATATCTCCTGGTTCAAAAGCATCAACTACTTCCTGGACTGGTACATTAAAACTATAACCTGCATCAAAATGCCCAGTGGAATCTACAAAACCTCTTGGTCCATTAAAATATGCTGCATAGTTACCTTCAAGACATTGGAAACATGCGAAGCTACCACCATCAACATCTGAATATTGCACTTCGAAAATTGATTCTATGTTATTTTCGTTGTAGCGCTCAAACATGTCAGGATATTCTTCAGTTGTTAATAATCTATGTGGTCCATTAGATATTAAATCTTCTAAGACTACTGCCGCTTCTGCAAATTTGTCTTGATATAAATACGCTTTTCCCAATAAAGCTTGCGCAGCACCTTTAGTAACTCTACCAGTTTCACTCTGAACATAAGGTAAATTTGCTGCTGCAAAAATTAAATCTTGTTCAATTAATGCATATACTTCTGATGCAGGAGTTCTTTCAATACCAATTTGATCTCCAAATCGTATGCGCTTATCCACTAACATTGGTACATCTCCCCACCATTTTACTAAAATGAAATTATAATATGCTCTTAAAAATCTAGTTTGAGCTATAACACTTGTTTTATTTGAAAAATCTGTTTTATCTTGAAATTCCATAATATAATTACAACGGTTTACGGCTTCGTACATCCATTGCCACATAGTTCTTAATCCGCCATCGCTTTGACCAACCGCGGAATGAATCATGTCATCTATTTGTTGAACATATGGTGAATCTGTCGCACTTTCCCCTCCACACAATGTATTATCCGAAGCTATTTCAGCAAATTGAACAAATTTAGATGTTGCCTGCAAATAATCATACGCAGCCACTAGTGCGTCCTGATAATCCTCTTCTGAATTAAAAAAGGCTTCAGAATTGGGATCTAATGAATCCACATTTACAAAATCATCACTACAAGAATGTATGATAAGAACTGTAAAGAGAATATAAATAGTTTTTAAATTTTTCATAATTCTAAATTAAAATTTTAAGTTAACACCTAATAATAATGTCGCAGCACTTGGATAAAACCCTTGATCTATCCCGCCTCCAATTGGTGCACCTGTACCTGCTGTTGGGTCATAACCACTATATTTAGTTAAAGTTACTAAGTTGCTTCCTGAAACATATATGCGAAACTTGTCGATACTGGAATTCTCTGGAACATTCGAAAAAGTATATCCTAATTGTACATTCTGTAAACGTATAAATGATCCATCTTCAACATAAAAATCAGAAAAAACAGTATTAGAAGACGCTCCAGTTGTAACCCTTGGAGCCGTATTACTTGTACCTGGTCCTGTCCAACGATCTAAATAAGAATTAGGCTTATTAACCAATGCCTGATTACGTTCATAATTACGTACAATATCATTTCCTACTGAAGCAAAAGCATACGCCGCAAAGTCCCATTTTCTATAATCAAAAGAAATATTAAGACCCATTGTTGCATTTGGTAAAGGATTTCCAAGATCTATTCTATCATCTAAATCTATAACTCCATCACCATTTTGATCTACAAACCTAAAATCACCAGGTTGAGGTGTAATATCTGTAACTGCCGCATTATCAATTTCGCTTTGAGATTGGAATATTCCATCTGTTTTATACCCTACAAAATAACCTAAAGGAAATCCTGCTTCCATTCTTGATATAGCAGGTTGAGATATTCCAAAACCACCACCTTCAAGATATTCACCATCTCCACTTACCGCAACAACTTCATTTCTTATTGCCGTTACATTGTATCTGATACTAAATTTAAAATCTTCATTTAAATTGTCTGAATATCCAATTGCAAATTCAATTCCTTCATTTTCAACAATTCCTGCATTCACAAAAGGAGCTGCACCAGTTCCAAGTAATCCAGATACTTGTGGAGACACTAAAAGATCTTCTGTTCTTCTTTTAAAATAATCTGTCGTAATATCTAATTTACCATCTAGCATTCGTAAATCTAACCCAATATCCAATGTTTTTTGTTTTTCCCATTTAATTTCAGGATTGGAAATTGGACCACTCGCTACTCCAAAATATTCATCTTCCCTATCATTACCTCCAAAAAAATAGGTTCCTTCTCCGGTAAGTAGTGATGTAAATCTATAATCACCAATTCTATCATTACCTAAGATTCCGTATGAAGCTCTAACTTTTAATAATTGAAAAACATCACTGTCACTCATAAATTCTTCATCTGATGCAACCCAACCAATGGATCCTGAAGGGAAATATCCAAACTTGTTCCCAGGTGCAAATCGTGTAGAACCATCTCTACGTATTACTGCTGAAAATAAATATTTACCCTTATAATCATATTGTACTCTTGAAAAATAAGACAATAATCTAGCGTCAAACGTTGGGTTTCTACCTAACTCTGAATAGATGTTTTCTTTTTCTAAAGCTTTATCTACAAATGCGTTAGCAACACCACCAGTTATATCTCGACCAATCATTCCAGAAAATGACCCAGTCGTTTTAAAAACTGAAGTTCCTAAAAGCACATTTAGCTTATGCTCATCATTAAATGTATTTTCATACTTAATGAAACCATCAAACGTGTAATCTCTAAAAATATTTAACCCTTCAAAAACACTATTTCTCTCTGTATTAAACACCTTTCCAACTCCATAATAATCAATTGGGTCAAAAGTGTTACTTCTTACTTCGGCATAATTAAATTGAATATTTGTTTCTGCTGTAAAATGCTCCAAGAAGTTATATCCTACTCCAGCAAATCCATTAAGTTTCATTACTCTGCCTCTATTGTAATTATTAGATATTTGAGCTAGTGGGTTAATTACCTCACCTCCTAAACCATCTGCTAAGGAATACTCTCCATTCTGGTCTCTTACTGGAATATTAGGAGCCATATTTAATGCGTTGAAAAGCACAGAACCTAAAGCATTTTCAGGAAGATTTCTTTTATTTGTTAAAGTTGCAGTAATTCCTGACTTAAATTTAAAATCCTTTAAGAAATCTAAATTATAACTTAAACTAGTTGTATATCTCTTAAAATTAGATTTGTTACCACCAACAATACCATCTTGTGTTAAATATGAAGTACTATATGAATAAGATGATTTTTTTCTACCTCCTTTTAAGGAAATATTGTGACTCTGTATTGGAGCCGTTTCAAATACCTTACTTTGCCAATCAGTTCCAACTCCTAATTCTGATATATTAGTAAATGGAGGTGTATTACCTCCAGCAGCATAAGCTTCATTAACTATTAAAGCGTACTCCGTAGCATTTAATACAGGCATTTCCCGAGTTGTTCTCTGTAATCCTACATAACCATTATATTCAACAGTTAAAGGCATTTCTATACGTCCCGTTTTAGTCGTTATTAAAATAACACCATTTGCAGCACGTACTCCATAAATACCTGCCGTAGCATCCTTTAAGACATTCATACTTGCAATGTCATTAGGATTAACAACACTTAAATCTTCAACTACATTCCCATCTACTAATATTAAAGGTCTGCTGTCTCCATTTGTGGAAACACCTCTAATACTAATTGTTGAACTACCACCAGGAGAACCTGAATTAGTAGTAACATTTACACCTGCTACTTGTCCTTGTAAAGCTTGTTCAATTTGCGTAGGTTTCAGTTTTTCAATTGTTTCTGTAGAAACTACGCTAACAGCTCCTGTAATTTCCTTTTTTCTTTGAGTACCATACCCAATAACAACAACTTCATCCAGACTTTGTGTATCTTCAGCAAGAACCACGATTAAATCGTTTGAATTGTTAATGACTATTTCTTTAGTCGTAAATCCAAGATAAGAAAACACTAGTGTTTCTCCTTTAGATACATTGGATACAACAAAATTACCATCGAAATCTGAAGAAGCTCCTTTAGCTGTATTTTTAACAACTATAGAAACACCCGGTAATGGGTTACCTCCTGAATCCGAAACAGTACCTTTTATTTCATAAGTTTGACCTGTGGCAACTAAGCCTATCAAACCGATAAAAAATGATAAAATAATTGACTTCATATTAATTTGAATTAAGTTTATGTTAAAATTACATTAGTATATGATTGAAATTGATTTATGCACCTATATAAAAAGCATACACCCTAATTAATTTGTAGAAAAAAGCTTAAAATTAAAATCCCAGCCCCCTTACAATCCCTTTAATTACATAACATTAGAGCATTTTAAAGCTCATTCATAAAATATAAACTTTATGCTCACTACAACCTTGTAGTAGCTTATTTGTTGTGGTAATGTTGTGGTATTTTACTATAATGATGTAGTACTTTACACCTCCATTATATACTCAACTAAACTTTTTTCGCGAGGTAACTCCATTTTTTTTCTTAAACGATACCTTTTTATCTCAACACTTCTTGGTGAAATATTAAGTAACGGGGCAATTTCTTTTGAAGACAAATTAACACGTAAATAAGCACATAAACGAAGGTCATTAGGTGTTAAATTTGGATGAATGGATTTTACTTTTTTCAAAAAATCACTATCTGCATTATTAAATGCTTCTTGAAACATATTCCAGTCACCTGTATTATTTAAATTTTTATTAATTATTTTAATTACTGGCTTAATCTTAGCATCACTTTTAACCTCATCCAATTCACTTTTAATAGTATTTAAAATTTCATTCTTTTTAATAATACTCATCGTAGAGCTGGATAGTTCGCGTGTTTTACTTTCAATTTCATCTTGCAATTTTTCATTTTTTAATTTCATTATTTCTTGCTCATTTTCAAGTTGTGCAATTGCAAAGATGC
>Ga0193953_1000672_pt1 | contig 17396 bp, 13 predicted proteins | sample BB_4_MG_FD_140325 | JGI IMG/M metagenome (GOLD analysis project Ga0193953, IMG submission 140325) | Microbial mat bacterial communities from the Broadkill River, Lewes, Delaware, United States - BB_4_MG | ecosystem: Environmental > Aquatic > Freshwater > River > Microbial mats | place: USA... | reverse complement strand
TCCAATGGCCATGTCGTTAAAACTACTTGCCATTAACACTGTTGACAGACCAACGGCGTACAAACGAATGTATGAAATAACATCAGAAAAGCCATTAATTACATTCAAGGGCAAATTACCAAGGGATGATAAAATACCTTTGACAATGGGTTGACTCGGACTTGAGAACATGGCCACTAACAGACCTCCGCCAATAAATAACCACGGCATAAATTCGGGCGCCGGAATGGCTAACACCATTTTACACACCAACAAATAGAGTCCCCAAACGATGGCTACCCAACCAACCTGGGCAATTACCAATACCGTATTGAAGTATTTCCAGCCCTTTTGTATATGGCCAATGGTTAAATGAACTGCACCAATTAAGAACATAAACTGCTGAATTTTGAGGTTATCACCTCCAAAACTAGCCAGTTGCTCTACCTGAAGCTGCTTTAAAAACGGAATATTAGCTATGGTTTCAGCCCCAAAATAGGTACCGGTAAGCACACCCCATGTCATAACAGAAACAGACAGTGTGTAAAACAAGCCAAACTCAATCTTCTTGGCAAAGCCTGTTTTCCAGTGAGTCAAGAGGGTCAGTGCAAAAAAGATAAGACCGTAACCCGCATCACCAACCAATATACCAGTGAAGAAGGTAAAGAAGATCAAAAAGACTTTGGATACATCAATCTCATCATAACCGGGTACCAGCCCCATAAAATTCATGACCGGCTTAATCTTATGTGTCCACTTCGGATTCTTGAGTAAGGTTGGTACCAGATCATATTCATCATGACGCGGTTCTCTCACCACGTAACCCCATGCGTTTTGATCAGCTACCTCTGTTACATTATTAACTTTGTCTTCGGGTACATAGCCTTCCCAGCAACGCACCTTATCATGAAAAGCAACGCCTCCGTACTTAACGGTGCGAACCTCAAGCCTGCGGTTTCTTTCATCAAGGGCATCTTGTAACAAGCTAAGCTGAGCACTTAACTGAATCAAGAGCTGCTGCCCTTTAACCAATTCAGTATTCTTATCGCTCAAAGCTTGTTCGACATCATGTAGTGAAATACCAGGCAGTTCAATTTCATGATAGTTCAAGCCTGCTTCCTTATCTTCAGAAACAAGTACCACCTGGCATAGGCCATTGGATTGTCCAACAAGCTTTACGTTTTCCTGAGCACAGATACTTTTCGCATCCTTTTCAGGTACTTCATACAACTTTAGATATATCCCTTTATTATTGATGACTTTAACATCATCCAGTGAGATATTTCCCCAGCTGTTATACCACCCCTGTGCTATCGAAAGCTCTTCTACCTGCTTTTGGAGCTCTTTATTCGCATTATTGATTTCTAATACCTTCTCCAATAAAGCTATCTCACCACGCTCTTCGTTGGCATACTGCTTCACGTCCACAACTGTAGGCGCTTCAGTCCCTTCACAATCGTCTAAGATGGAGATGCCTTTCTCCAACTCTACGATGCGCTTCTGAACACGCTCTATCGACTCATCTTTAGCCGGTTGAAATGGTGAAATATGCATCATCCCCAACTGCCCAAGCAGCGCGATATCATCATCCATATCATTGGTCGGATGCGCCATGAACAGCATTAATTTCTTCATTTTTGTAATCATGCCATCACTCCTTCCTTTTGACTGGTTTTAACCACTTTGGCTGTTGCAATCGTTAGACGCTCATCATCCTGCAGTTTCTGACCAATTTTACGAATCGCAGTTTTCGCATTTGGAATACGACGATTTTCGAACAGTTTGATACGGGCACGTACATCCAGGAGTTCTTCTTCGAGTAAACGAATCTGCTCTTCCAAACAGTCAATTTCAGCCATCAGCTGTAATTGCACCTTCATTAACTCGATGGCATCGTCCACCCATAATGGTGTATCATCCTGAACAGGCTCAACATTGAAATCCACGCCTTCGTATTGATCCACGCGCACACCAGCCACGTCGACGTGCTTGGTGATAACCTTGTTGACCGAGATAAAAGATGTAATATCCACATGCGAATCGCTCATGACGGCCACCCAGGGCTCTGCTTTCCTGTTGTTCCTGTCTATCTCCTGCCGAATCTCCTCAATGCGTTCAGCAATTGTATTAATTGTTGACATCAAGGATTTCTCCATGGCTTCGAACAAAGGCAGCATACGTAAGGATACCTTCAGAATTTTCTTCTGACGGGCCCGCTCTGTTTTTGTATATTTTATTTTTACTCCTGCCATTATTCCTCCTTCTTTTTAGGCGGGTTAACCACCGACGCCAGCACCTGCGAACCGCGTTCTTTGTTAAAGGAGTTAAGACGATTTAAAATTTGCAAACGCAATTTATAAACCATCACCTCTGTTAACGTAAACGATTCGCCACTTACTATGGTGTCGAGCTCTTCCCACTGCCATCGCATTATCAGCTTTTCGCGCTCCAATGGATTGGCATGAACAACAGCCAGTGGTAGTCGCGCTAAACCGGGGGTGCGTCGTTGAGCCTTGGCCGCTCTGAGTTCTGCCATGTCTTCCTTCATCTCATCCAGCATCACAGCAATACTCTTTAAACTCACCTTCCCTTCCGAATCGGTTGCCTGGTATATATCAACCGGTTCGAGTTTTTTAAAGTGCTTTGCCGACAATTGACTTTTGGACTCCTCGGTAAACTCATCCATGGAAATGGGTGGTACCTGGCCAAACTTCAACGAAGGCAAACTACACATTAAATATACCAAGTTCGACATGGCTAGTCCTCCTGGTTTTTGGTTATGCGCTCAACCAAATCTTTATTTAACAAGGCAAACATTGCCTGCTGTATATCACTATCGCTTAATACAAATTGCACGCCGCTGTTCTCTTTCGACTGCACCACAATTTTAGCTTCATTATGGGCCAATGGCTGCAACACAACCTGCTCTTTCAAGCCAGCTTTAATAATGAAGGCCTCCATTGCTTTCAGCGTTTCTGCTGGTACAGATACAGCTTTATCACCTTCAATTGAAGCCACTACTGCTTTGGTCAATTCTTGCAAATACTGCTCTTGCGTAAACAAACTTTCGCTTAAACTACCAAAAATTGATTCCATGTATTTAAGAACAGCCACCTTGGTTGCCTCAATCATATCTCTGGAAGCTTGCTTTAAAGCCATCTGCGCATTCTTTTCTGCCTGCTCAGCTTTAGCATTAGCCTCTTCAATAATGGTTTTCTTTTGAGCTTCGGCATCCGAAATAATTGCTTCAGCCTGTTTCTTAGCCTCTTCGAGAATGCGTTGCTTTTCAGCTTCACCCGCATCAATCCCTTGCTCTTTCAGCTTCGAAACTATCGTTTCCAGGTTTTCTTTATTATCGTGCATTTCTTTCATTTTAAAAAATTAGTATCAAGTATTCAGCAACTTGTATCAAGACCTAGAATAAACCTTTAAAAGTCGTCTATCCTGATACTTTTGACTTAGTACTCAATCAATTCTTATCCCAATACTCTTCAATCAGCTTTTTACTGAGGCCTGTTTCTGTCGGATCGAAATGGCGCTTAAGTATAGCCCAACATTTATCCAGGGCTGCTTCCAAACCAATTGGCTCACCAAAGGGCTCCTCAATATTGTTGATGAAATCGGTACGGTAACGCAATAGTTTTTGGGAATAAGCATCATTGGCAGCACCTACTTCAGATGCTTCGTGTGCTTTTTCGGCATCGGCCAACAGCGAAGCCATGGCCGTCATAATGGCACGGTGGTCACTACGAGTTTTACCATTCACCCCTTGCTTCAAACGCGATAGCGAACGGGCTAACTTCAGCTTACCACTTTCCAGGAAGAACTGTCCCTCGGTGATGTAACCGGTGTTATCGGGTACCGGATCTTCCAAAGATTCCAGTGTAGTAGCACCAATAATGGTGATGGAACCGGCGCCTTCAATATCAGCAGCCACCTCATATCTCTTAGCTAACTCAGAGTATAATGAGCCTGGATATCCCTGCAGAGAAGGAATCATATCCTGGTAGTTGGCTACGTTACGTAAGATGTTCGACCAGTTAGTCATATCGGTCAACAGCACCAACACATCTTTTCCCTGGTCTCCGAACTCACGGGCCACACTCAAGGCCACATCCGGTAACATTAAACCTTTAATCTGTGAATCACCAGCCAAGTGAGTAAACATGATTGTTTTATCGATGTTACCCGACTGCGACAACTGCTCTTTAAAGTAGTGGTACTCATCAAACTTCAAACCAATACCGGCAAAGATGATCACATCGGCCTGAGCTCCCTGAGCAATTTGAGACAGCAAACGGTTATATGGCTCGGTAGGACCAGCAAAAATTGGAATCTTCTGCGATTTCACCAATGTGTTAAATACATCAATCATCGGGATACCTGTCCACAATGCTTGTTTTGGTACATTACGTACTGTTGGGTTAAGCGTATCCAAGCGGGTAGAAAGTTCCTTTTCGAAAATTACCTCCGGGCCACCATCGGATACCTGACCGGCACCATCGAAGCTACGTCCCAACATTTTATTAGAGAAACCAGCACTTAGCGGAATCTCATGCATGCGAATTTTGGTTTTGGTACTTAAACCTGAAGTACCATTAAATACCTGAAAAGTTGTTGAATCTTCGCTAATATTAATGGCTTTGGCAAAAGAAAGACTTTGGTTACTATCTGATTCCAACAGCTCGACCACGTGATTAAGCGCCACTCCAGGATTACCTTCGACCGAGATGAGGGCTTTACCAACTTCGCTTATTTTGTTTATTTCTTTCCTGATCATACGGCGTATTCCTCCTGTAATATAAATTTATCAACTGCTTTAGGTAACTTGGCCAACTCCTCTTCTGTTTTCGCGGAGTAGTTCCAGTCTTTCCACCACTGACGCAATTCATCAAACTTGTGCTTGATCAGCTCTTTCACCTGCTCATCATCCATGTCACCCGCCTGAAACTCAATGTGGTTGTCAATCAAATTTTGAGTAGTCTGGTTGATAATTTCTAAACGTTCAGGACGCGTGCACGCATCGGTTTTATCAAAGGCATCTTGCTGCATCACACAGAAGTCGATGGTTAGGCCTTTTTGATATTGAATATAGTTGGCTACCGGCACTTTTTTTAGACCAATGGTACTAATGGTTTGATCGATATCATTGGCTTCATTCAAGGTGGCAAGCATCTCTCCACGATCTTTCCATGAAATAAATCCATCGTAAACAGAGGTGGTGTATACCAATGGATCAATGGCCGGATATTTTTTCGCATCGGCACGGTCCTGAGATAAGCCCCAGAAACCACCGGTTGCATCCATGGTAGCTTGTGTTACCGGCTCCTGGAAGTTACCACCAGCTGGTGATACAGTACCAATAAATGTCAATGAGCCGCCAGTTCCTAAATCTTCACCAGCACGTTGGTACATCCCTTTAATCTGATCCGGAATATCCATTGGGAAGGCTTCTGGTCCCGGAATATCTCCCTGACGACCACTACGCTCGCGCAATGCCTGTGCCCAACGCGATGTTGAATCGGCTAACATCACCACCTTCTTTCCCTGATAACGGTAATACTCTCCTACCGTTAAGGCAATAAATACGGAAGCTTCACGAGCGGCTACCGGCATTGAACTGGTATTTCCGAAAATACACATCCGGTTCATCAACGATTCGCCTGTTGTGGGATCTTCCAGCTCAGCAAATTCTTTAAATACCTCTACAGCCTCACCGGCACGCTCACCACAGGCCGCCATAATAATAATGTCGGCTACGGCATATTTACAAAGCGAATGCTGCAATACGGTTTTTCCTGCACCAAAAGGCCCTGGGTTACCAACTGTTCCGCCATAACCTACAGGCGCCAGTAAATCTATTACGCGTACACCAGTTGAGATCGGCTTACTTGGAATCGCTCGGTCTTTAAACGGAATAGGCGATTTTACAGGCTGACGGAAAGCCAGCTGCAATTCGTGTTTCTGATTAAGTTCATCTACAATAATGGCTACTTGCTGGGTGATATTTACCGAACTTTTTTCGATAATACTTTCCACCTTACAAGTACCAAATTTAAATGGCACTAATATTTTATGATCGACTTTACCTTCAGGTACGGTTCCGATAACATCGCCACCAGTAACCATATCGCCCACTTTAGCAATTGGGGTAAAATCCCACAATACGGTTTCGTCCAGGGCTGGCGCATTCATACCCGGTTTCAGATAGGGGTCTTCTTCGCTCAGTTTATACAATGGATTCTGCAATCCATCCCATACGCTGGTTAAAAGTCCAGGGCCTAACAATACGGATAAAGGCGTGCCTTTAAACACTACTTCATCACCAATTTTGGCGCCTGTTAAATCTTCGAAAACCTGCATCTCCACAATACCGGCCTCGGCATTTTTGGGATCAGGCTGTATCTGCAAGACCTCCGCCTGGAGGAATTTTCCATCGACGGCAATCTCAGCAGTTTCACCCATAATCACATCATCAAAGAATCGGGCTTTCACCAACGAATCCTGGATGGAAATAAGGTTCCCTGTCCTCTTATTTTTTATATCGTTCATACTTTATATTTTAAAAGCAGCTGAATTTCTACAACTGCCTCCCAATTACTTATTATAAAAATCACAGGCCAATCCGCTCGTTAATTTAACTCCCATGCATTGCCTGACATGACACTCGCCTCTCCTGGCTTTAAATTAGCTTATTCAGAATTCACAGATCACTCTACTATTTTATGATATTCATTTCAGCACATTACACGCATACAAATACTGCTTGTATGAATGCTGAAGCTGAACTAAAAAAACTACTTTAATGATCATTATGCTGAATTATTGCACTGGCCTTGTTATCCCCATCTAAATCCCATCGTAAAATTTCCAGAGCTTGGCTTGCATGATACTTTAGTTTTTTAGATCACAAAAAATAATTCTTCCCTTTTGTCTAATCGGTCAAGTCTGTTCTTAAGCGCGTTAAAAATAGATTTTTATCCTTAATCGACCAATTTTATTTAAAACCAATATAAAAAAGAATGGCCTTTGATTGTTCACTCCGAAAATAGAAAAAAGTAAATATCACCTGATAAAGAAAAGACCTCAACCATAAAAAATAGAGTATAAACTTACTGTTTCTTATCATGAAGTAATTTTCTCAAAAATGAGTTGTAACTTTGATAGCATAAAAAAAACGTTACCATGCCAAAGATACTCCGGATCGTCAGTTTCACACTCCTACTATTCATCTGTTTGCCAAGCTACGGCAGTAAAAAAGATTGCAAATACATCAAACGAAAGTATAAAGAAACCTACCTGGCTATATCCGAATGGTCGACGCGAAAGTCACCTGATAATATATTGCTTCAAAAGGAGTGGCAATATAAACAATGTAAGGCGTTTCGAACTCTAGCTGAAAAATGGAAGGATAATACCGGAAATGACCGACAAATTATTGAACATGCCTTACTAAGGTGGGGATGGTTGAAGGAAGATTCTTTCCCTAATACTTCTGCAATTGTGGATTATCATTTAGTTTATATGGAATACCTACAAAAGAAGTCATAAAAAAAGCCCGAACGTCTTCGGGCTTAAGCAAAACATTAACCATAAAAACCAAATTCAGACCACTGTGTGGTCGAATTGCTCACCTTCTATAACCACCTAGAAGGTGTGTATCTATATTCCAATAAAGAATTATCGTTCACACAAAATTGAGAAGCATACACTACTCATCATTCTATCATTAAAAGCAAAAATACCACTTTACAGACATTTTTTCCAATACACTGCCATGACTTTAGATATTTTTTCTTAGCATTGTGATATCACAAGAAAAAAAAAGCACAAATCCTATCTACCCATGGTCAAAGAGGAAAAATTTTCTCCAATACAGTTGGACAAAACCGATAAAAAATTGTTGGATTTATTACAACAAGATGCTAAGATGACAACCAAACAACTCGCTCATCATTTGGGATTAAGCCTTACTCCTGTATTTGAACGTATGAAGCGATTGGAACGCAACGGGGTCATCGAAAAATATGTGGCCATCATCAATAAAGAAAAAGTGGGTAAAGGCCTGATCGCTTTTTGCAATGTTTCGTTGAAACACCATTCGCATGATGTAATACGAGAATTTGAAACTGAAATTGTCAAATTTGCAGAAGTATTGGAATGTCACCATATTGCAGGCATGTACGATTACATGCTTAAAATCATCACCAAGAATATGGATACTTACCACAATTTTATCTATAACAAGCTGGCTTCCATTGAAAACATTGGCAATGTCAGGAGTTCATTTGTGATGCGTGAAATTAAAACAGGTACTCATCTACATTTGGAGTAGTTGTGAAAAAGATAAAAGTGACTGGTAAAAAAATGAGATAAGGAAATCTATTCCAACGAATTAAAAGGCAATCGAAAGAAGAAGCGGGAACCTTTCCCTTTCTCGGATTCCAAACCAATGGTGCCATCTAACAATTCCACTAAGTTTTTGGTGATGGTCAATCCTAATCCACTGCCTCGATAAAGATTATCCTTGTCTTCTTCAACTTTTAAAAAGCGATCAAATATCTGCTTCTGATATTCCAAATCTATCCCTATACCTGAGTCTTCAACATAGAATTCAATCCATTGATCAGAAACTAACTGGCACCCTAATTTTACAAAACCCTGCTCTGTAAATTTTAAGGCATTCCCCAGAAGGTTATTGAGTATTTGCGTTAAGCGAAGTGGGTCTGTATCCAATATTATTTCCTGATCTGTACAATCCAAAATCAATTCCACACTTGATTTATCATCAATTACATTGGTTTTAGAAAAGGTTGCATGGACAGTATTCATTAATTGATTCACATTCGTTTCTGAATGAGATGTTTTTAATTGACCACTTTCAATCATGGAAATATCAATAATATCGCTCAACAAATTAAGCAGCGTATCCCCATTCGTTTTAATCATTTGAGCAAATGCTATTCGCTCTTTCTCTTCAAACGACGGCTCCAACAACAACTCTGAAAAACCAATAATCGCATTCATAGGTGTTCTAATTTCGTGCGACATATTTGACAGGAATGCCGACTTTAACCGATCGGATTCCTCTGCTTTTACTTTAGCCTTTTCCAGCTCGCGCGTTCTGTCCTTCACTTTCTCTTCCAAGCCCTTGGCAAATTCTTCCAATTGCACCTTTTGTCTGGCAATTTCATCCCGTTGCTTATGTGCTACATTACGCTGTACCTCAATTTCACGCGTTCTTGATTCCACAACAGCTTCCAGTCGCTCCTTGTCCCGTTTCAGACGGTGCATCCGGTATCGAACAATCAGATAAACAAACAAAAACAGGAATAAAAACTCCATTGCAATAAACCAGGCCTCCTTCCACAAGGGTGGTTTCACTTCAATTTTAAGGGATTTGACATTATCACAAATCAAACCATCTGCATTGGTGGATTTTATTTCAAGCTCATATTTCCCCGGATTGAGATTTATGAATGTCAGAAAGTTTTTATTTCGAAGCGGAATCCAATCTTTAGTATTAGGTAAAAGCCGATAAAAATAATTGATTCGGTCAGGGCCATCAAAGTCGAGCGCCGCAAATTCAAGAGTGATCACCCTTTCCTGAGGACTAAGCTTTAAGGTTCGCGCATTTATAATTGAAGTACGAATAACAATATCATGCCAGGAAGTGGTATCCCGCGGAGAAATATCTCTCTCATATAGCTTAAGTCCCGTAAAATAGATGGGAGGAACAAAATCAGACCTGGTAATGCTATCCGAATGAAAAACAGACAATCCATTGATCCCTCCGAATATTAATCGATCATCGGCTAACTTTAAAGCAGCTATGTTGAATTCATTGGCTTGCAAGCCATCGTTGACGTTAAAATTCTCAACCTGAAAAGTCGTTGTATTGATGCGCGCCAAACCAAAGTTAGTTGAGGCCCAAACATTTCCCTTCTGCTCTAATAGTGAGTAGACATAAGCATTAGCTATTCCTTGACCCAGGTCAATCTGCCTGACCACTTCAAACTTGTCATTAAAAATATTAATCCCCTGGCGCGTTGCTACCCAAATACGATTCTGAGAATCCTCAAATACCGAGTTGACATAGCTATCACTTATGGACAACGAATCGCCTGAACGATGCTTAAAAATCGTAAAATCATCCGTTTCGTAATTGTACAGATTCAAACCCTCAGCGGTGGAAATCCATAATCTCCCCTTACTGTCTTTATCTATATTCCATATAGTGGGATGACTTAACGAATGAGAAGTACCAAAGGCCGGATAGCGTTTAAATCGTTTTTCCTCGGGAATAAAACGGTTCAAGCCATACACGGTCCCAATCCACAAGCGCCCTAACTTATCTTTCTCAAAAGCAAACACTTCATCATTTGACAAAGAGGCAGGATCGTCCTCATCATAGGAATAGACCTCATAATTTTTGGTGATAATATCATATTTCATGGCACCAAAGGAGGTTCCTAACCAAAGTGAATTGGGTTTTTCATAGTACAATGCCCAAACAGACATCAAACGACCGTCCTTCAAAACATCTACAGGCGTAAACACATTGGTACTCAAATTCCAATGCGTTAATCCTTCCTGAGCACCGATCCATACATTATTATATTCATCCTGTGCCAGGCCAAACATAGAGCTCCCCAACAAAGAATTCTCCCCGGGCACATGGTAATAGTGCATAAAAGGTTTAGCATTTAAATTCATCTGCCACAATCCCTGATTCTTGGTTCCTATCCAAAGGTGATTTCGGGTATCCAGGTAAAGTGAAATAATGAAATCTTCCGGTAAGGATTTAGGATCAAAAGAACTGCTTAAATACGGATGGATGGTTCCATCTTTGCGGATGTGCCGGATTCCATTCTCTCGTATAGCCACCCAATAATCTTCATCTTGACCTTTCACAACCCGTGACACATTATCGGAAAAAAGAAAGGGTGCATACTCCTCGTTGTCAATATCAAAATAATAAAGACCTCCATCTGAAGCTACGATAATATTTCCGTCATGAGAATGTTCAAGGTCATTTATGGTATTACGATTAAAGTGATCTCCCTTGTCAAGGTCATTCTCATAAAGGGTAAAATTATGAGAATCGAGATCGAAACGTACCAACCCGCTTCCATAAGTACCAACCCACAATACATTAGGTTGCGTAAACAATAAAGAAACTGCAGATGCATAAGGAAATCCACCTGTTTCATCCTTTTGAACGGGATAATTGGTGAATACCCTTTTATCAGGTGAATAGCAAGAAATACCTAGGTTTGTGGCCATCCAAACATCTCCATTGGGAGCTACAACTAAATCATAGATAAAATCGGATAAAATGGAATTATGCTCTTCCGAATGGCGCAGATGCGTAAAGGTCTCCTTTTGAGGATCAAAGACATTAAGCCCACCCCCACTGGTACCAAAATAAATTAAATCCCGCTCAGTATCTTCTGCTATATCTAAAATTGTGCCGGAAGATAAATGCCGGTTTGAATTTTCTTTAGCAGTAAAAATGGTAATTTGCTTACCATCGTAACGGTTTAGCCCATCATATGTACCTACCCACAAAAAACCTCTATGATCCTTCATCACCGTGGTCACGGAACTCTGAGATAAACCATTATTGATAGACAGTGTCTGAATAGGAAAATGACTCAATTGCGCATAGCCAGAGATTGAACTACTAATGAGTACAGTCAATAACAAGCAAATGGTATTTTGTTTAATTAATTTCACACTATCCTAAATTAGCAAGCTTGCAATACAAATGGTATTACCTATACTTTCAATCGAATATTAATTTTCCGCAATCCTATAACAACATACAATACTAATAACACAAAAAGAATGCTCCTTATCAAGCCCAGTATACCACTATTCAAGAAATCAGGATACCCCCATCCCCAATACCAGGTAAAATAATAGCACATGTCTGAAACTAAATAAGCTGTCAGAGCATTTGTGCCCGCCGGCTCAATTGGCAAAGTCCATTTTTTTATCCCTTTCAAATCGACTAACCAGTATATGAACGCAAAGCCCCAAACACTAATCGCGATACAAATGTATAGCCAGGAGGGTGTATTATCTAATTTTGAAATACCCCATATTGGTCGAATGGCAAAACAAAGCACAAAAAAGAGAGCCCCAATCACTGACAAGATCACGAATAACTTTTTTGTTTCTGATTTGTAATGTCCAAAAATCAAAGATACCAACATACCTAATAAGGCCAATACAACCAAGGATCCATGCCCTGGCAAAATGATGAAGAACAGGTAGTCTGCCGCAAAAGACATCGCTAATACATGGTAAACTGCTACCACAAGCAGGATCACACTAACCTTTCCAATGTTTTGTCCAACAAGAAGGTAAACCAATGAACCGATTAAGTAACACCAACCGATTTGGCCCAGGATACCCCACCACCGCGGTTGTAAAAATTCCTCATTCCCCAGGGAGCCACTACGAAATACAAAAACTAACCAGATCAAGCCAATAACCCCGGCAATTTTCAAATACCGATAAACTCTAAGCGGTGCTGTATCAGACTTAGGATACACATTCCAAACCAGAAATACACACAAATAAGCCAACATTGCCCATAGATACTGAGAAACGCCCGTCAACTCACTATTTAAGTAGGGTACATTAACCCGAATCATGCCGATTGCAATCAAAGCAAAGGTTCGGGTAAATATATGCACCAAAATCTTTTGGGTATCATCCCCTTTTTTCCGACGGTTTTCTATTGCTAATGGAATGGACATACCCACAACCATTAAAAACAGTGGAAACACAATGTCGGCTAAGCCAAGTGCATCTACCCCCTTCGGCATATGATTGAACCATGTGGGAATATTTTGCATGCCGGGAATGTCATTTACGAAAATCATCAGAACCAAGGTTAAGGCTCTGAGCACATCAATTGCATATACACGTTTGCTATCCATAACTTATTCCGGTTCAATTTGAGTAAATCCCATTTTAACTGCTTTCCACCCCTCTTTGTGTCCCAGCACCCATACAACACCATGCAATAATTCATGAACAACAACACCGCCAAGCATCAACAAAATAAAAAACACGGTATTGATAAAAGAAGGTCCAGGTAACTGGAAGCCATTCAACAGAAAAAACGGAAGCCCTGTAAGCACTATAATAGGCAGAAACAGAACTAATCCATAAATTTTAGCTTGCTGAATGGTGATGGTATGCTCACGAATCATACAAAACAGTTCTTTCTTTAGTCATCGGATAATATACAAAAAATATGAATAGGTGCTTTTAGAACAAATGACCTGACTGCAATGTTGCCGTCAGGTCCCAAATGCACTTAATACAGCCATGTAAAAAACAAAAATAGCTTGAAGGTCATTACATGAAGTATTATTCTTCAACAATGAAACGCAGCTTAATCTCCTGTGCAAAATCGTATTCCAACTCCTTAATCAAATTACCTCTCATGTCCATAACAGCAATCCTTCCGTTCCGGCCAATCTTATCCGGATCACTGCTGCGATACCACCAATGTCGGATCATGCCATCTTCCAGGCGATCAACCAATTTAAACTCGTAGAGTCCTTTGGATAATGAGATGGGATCCATATAAATGACGTCATCTTCAAACTGATCACGTTCAAATAACACCGCACCATTCACATCAATTATGGTACATGACAATTCACGGGCGCGTCCCAATCCATTGGCACGGATGTACAATTTAAAATCAGCTGGTAAGGTAACGGGACGCTTCACTTCTGAAGTCATCTGATTATTGGGTGCATATTCATCCACCGTCCCGTTGGTTTCGAGAAGTTCCACATAAAACTGCTGATTATCTTTTACTGTAAGCCAATCCAGGTTGGGCAGAATGATGGTGGTTTCCTCTAAAAAGTTCAGTTTTCCACTCCACACAAACTCCTTTTCCTGCACTCCTCTCACACCATATTTAAACCGGAGGGTTTGAACGGTATATTTTCCAGTGTTTTTAACAATAATAGCCGGATCTTTAATAATGGGGTTTATTCGACGATAAACATCCTTTTGAGTAGGTGCCAAAATATCTACAATGGCCGCATCATTATTAAAATTAGGTGGCCCATATGAAAATAGCTGATGACTCATGCGATAATAGCCTTTCTTTTCACCATTATCGCGATACATTTCAATGCCATAATCAATCTCCATGGAATCCCCGGGAAATACTTTTTTTGTCAACTCAAAATCATAGGTATCCAAAGGCGTTCCCGGACACCAACCAGCCCGATCAAACTGCCAGGTGCCCCCTTGCGGATAGATGGGGTTCATCCCGCAATCTTTCCACACAGTCCAGCGAAAAGCCACTTCTTTATTTACAAAATAAGTATGCGATTTAGCATCCCATTCACAACAATTGCGTGGCCCTTCATGGCCATGCCCGGATATCCGGGCACGTAACATAAATCCGGAAGCATTGGGATTTAACTGTATCTTTTGAGCTTTCAAATCCTCTTCATCCGCGATGGCCTGGTATTTATAACTGCCCCATGGATACAAATTTTCAACCGAGAGTACATCTCGTGGAGGTGTGCCTTCAATAAATAAAAACTTCACATCCAGCAATTCCTGATCATTACCCGACGAGAGATCCACATCGCCTCTTAATAAAGGCGCATAATCGGTGACATCGTATTGAAAAGCCCAGCCCATTTCACCCAAATCCAATCCTTTCCCATAGGGCGTAACAAACCCTTCCAGTTCGAAGATCTCTGCGGTATCACCATCAGGCACATGGATAAAGGTAGATGTTGAATAATCCCACTCTCCACAAGGATAGATATCACGTGTTGTTTTTTCATCACACTTGAGGGTGCGAATCATCAGGATCTTTTCCCAGCTTCGTTCATCATCCGGGAAAGAAAACACATCCCTGCGCTTCGTATTGTCTTCAAAAGTGAACGTTTGTACAACCAGGGTATCACTGGCTTTTATTTGACTACTGATTAGCAAAAACAAAATGAGTACTAGGCTGTTTATTCTCATAACATCTGCATTTGAAAAAGTCGTTAGGTATAAATCTCAACACAAGACTAAATAAAAGAAACAAATTTACAACCATAATAATGAAATATTCATGGATATCCTCGAAAAACTGAACTGGCGCTATGCCACCAAGCAATTTGATGCTCAGAAAAAGCTTTCTGAAGCGCAACTTCAAAAAATACTGGAAGCCACAAACTTATCTGCCTCCTCCTTTGGTTTGCAACCTTTTCAAATATTTGTAATTGAAGATTTGACTACTCGGTCAAATTTACGGGAAGCAGCCTGGCGTCAGCCCCAGGTAACGGATGCTTCTCAAGTTCTTGTATTTGCTGCACAAACAAATATTTCTGAACAACATGTCAAGGAGTTCATAGAGCGAATCGCTGAAACCAGAAACATGCCCAAAGAAGCATTAGCAGAGTACGAAGGCATGATGAAAGCTTTTGTAACTGCTCAACCGCAGGAAGCCTTGACCCAGTGGGCAGCCAAACAAGCATACATTGCACTTGGCTTTTTATTGGTCACCTGTGCTATCGAAGGAATCGATGCCTGTCCCATGGAAGGTTTTGACAAAGATAAATTTGATGAGATCCTCGGACTTAAAGAGAAAAATCTAACCTCAGTAGTGATGGCCACCATCGGTACCCGATCGAACGAGGATCAGTATCAACACCTCGCTAAAGTTCGAAAATCGTTGAATGAAATAGTAACTAAAATATAAGTTGGTTACACAAAGTTGTCAGATAAAAATGGTCACGGCGGATATTGCTGGAAACATTTTTAACAATACCCTGTGACCTTTTATATATCAATCTATGTATACATGCCATCTATAGAATTAGCGTTTACGAACGCTTTAAAAAAACAACTTTGAGAATACCTGATTGAGTAAAACTCATCCATGTTAATCGTTTCCAAAGATATTCCAATGGCCCTTGCGAATATCGTTTTAACCACCATTTGCTGAAATACAATTGTACTATAAATATTCCAATACCTACAAACATACTTTGTGTAGCTCCAAGATATTTATACCATGAAAGACCATAACCGTAAAACAGAAAACTCCCGAACATGCCCATGGTAATATAATTGGTCAGACTCATGCGTCCATACGGGATAATAAACCGATGAAACTTGTTGAACATGCCTTTCCTATGCCATAAGAGTATAAATGAAGCCACCAGAAAAAGCGTAAACCCAAAATTACGTATGGAAGGAACAATGATCGTATTCAAAATTTTGTAGGCATTTCCAACGAATGATTCTGACCAATAGGTATTCAGAAAAAACAATGGTAAAAACACACCCATACCTGTGAACAGCACTTTTTTCCAAAAAAGGTTATTTGCTGCCGAATGCAAGTACAACTCCCGACGTCCCAACAGTAGCCCAAACATAAATAACGCTGAAGTCTGAAACAGCCTTCCATTTTCCACTTGCCACAGGTTAGAGAAAAATTGTCCATTACCAATATTAGCAATCAAGGTTTCTGTAAAAGAGCCATTGGTAAGCGTGGCATATATCTTTCCAAAATACTGATAACTAGTCTGAGCAGGAGGCAAATAATCGGACTGCACCAATGCATAAAAAACCTTTGCCCACTCCAACGGTTGTAAAATCAATACTATCGCCGTAATAAAAACGGCCTTATCACTCCATTTGGACACCATAATTAACACAAACCCCACAATAGCATAAAGCCCTAAGATATCACCCGGGTAAAAAAGGGAATCCAATTGTGCAAAGAGAAGTAAGAGCACCATTCGCCATGCAAAGCGTGGTCGAAAGTCGTATCCGCGTTGACGTTGATTGCAGTATTGCACAAAAAAACTAAACCCAAATAGCAATGAAAAGATGGCATAGGCCTTACCCGCGAATAAAAAGAACACAACTTTCTCTACGCCACGATCAACAGTTTTTAAAAATGGGGGTAATGACTCCGGTAAAAAATACAAATTAAAATGCTCGATGCTATGAATAAGCACAATGCCTAACAATGAAAAAGCACGCAAAGCATCAATGACTTCTACTCTCTTTGTTTTACTCATGGGGTTAAGGTATAAGATTCGGTCATGCACACGGCAGATGCCGGCAATCCGGAAAAAGATGACAGTACTTTATCTGTTTACTTTTACAGCATGAGGAATGATCAGCAGAAGCATTAACAAGTTATTGAAAAATTCCATCTACTTCTGCTGATCAAACACACATCATTTATTTAAAAAACACGTTTCCTACTTCTCTTTACTCATCGACGGTGGATAACTCTCTGGTGTTACTCCACGCATTTTATTGGGCTCAGCACTCATATCAAAGGTTAATTCTCCACCTTTCAGCAAATCATGATGGTTCAGGTAGTTTTTATCCCAGGCTTTACCATTGAACAAGGC
>Ga0193953_1000671_pt1 | contig 17401 bp, 14 predicted proteins | sample BB_4_MG_FD_140325 | JGI IMG/M metagenome (GOLD analysis project Ga0193953, IMG submission 140325) | Microbial mat bacterial communities from the Broadkill River, Lewes, Delaware, United States - BB_4_MG | ecosystem: Environmental > Aquatic > Freshwater > River > Microbial mats | place: USA... | reverse complement strand
TCAATTATTGTTGCAACTCCAGGAAGATTTTTAGATTTATTATCTAAAAAACAAATCTCTATTGATCCTAAATATGTTGTTTTAGATGAAGCTGATGAGATGATGGATATGGGATTTTTAGATGATATTAAAGAGATTTTTAATTATTTAAAAAACAGAGAACAAACACTAATGTTCTCTGCTACTATGCCAATGCCTATTAAAAAACTTGCAGAAAGAGTTCTTAATGAACCAGCATTTGTAACAGTAACAAAATCAGAAATGACAAATGCAAAAATCGAGCAATCATTTTATGTAGTTGAAGAATATGAAAGAGATGATGCTTTAATTCGATTATTTGATTATAAGGACCCTACAAAAGCAATAGTATTTTGTAAAATGAAAAGAGATGTGGATAGATTGGCTACTTATTTAGTGGCTCAAGGTTATGCTGCAAAAGGGCTTCATGGAGATATGGAGCAAAGACAAAGAGAAGAAGTAATTAGAGCATTTAAGTCTGATACTTTAGAAGTATTAGTTGCTACAGATGTTGCAGCTCGTGGTCTAGATGTAAAAGGTGTATCTCATGTATTTAATTACCAACTTCCATTTGATTCTGAAAGTTATGTACACAGAATCGGTAGAACTGGCCGTGGTGGACAAGATGGTAAAGCCGTATCTATTGTGACTCCTGCTGAATTTAGAAGTTTACAAAAAATACAAAAAGATATTGGGGTTAAAATTGAAAGTAGAATCATTCCAAATAAAGATGCTGTTCAATTTAAAGCTATTGATGGAATCAAAGCAGATATTGCTGCACAAGAGATTGATGAAAAAGTAATAGAAATTATTGAATCAATGAAAGAACAATTCGATCTGTCAACTCTTACATATAAACTAGCTACTATATTATTAAAACAAAATAATGTAAAAGGGAAAGATAATATCGGTAAATCTAAAAAAGATATCGAATTCTTACTTGAAAGAGCACTAAAAGGCGGTGGAGGTAATTCTAGAGGTGGCCGAGGTGGACAATCTAGAAGTAGAAATAGATCGGGTGGAAACAGAGATAGAAATAGATCTGGTGGTGATAGCCGTGGTAGATCTGGTGGTGGTGATAGCCGTGGCAGATCTGGCGGAGATAGAAATAGATCTGGTGGTGATAGCCGTGGTAGATCTGGTGGTGGTGATAGAGGTAGAAGATAATATCTCATGACATTACAAAAAAAAGCAACCATTGTATCAAGTAGCGTTGCTGCTTTTTTAACTCTCATAAAATTGGCAATCGGAATCATGAGTGGTTCTGTTGCTGTTTTAGCTTCAGCTGTAGATTCAGTTCTTGATATGTTTGTATCTCTTTTTAACTACTTTGCTATATCAAACTCAGAAAAACCTGCAGATAAATATTTCAATTATGGACGAGGTAAAATAGAAGCTTTAGCAAGTGTCATTGAAGGTGTAATTATCACAATTTCAGGACTTTTTTTACTATATACTGCAATTAACAAATACTTTTCTAAAGAAGTTTCAACTTATGTAGACATCTCTCTTATTGTTATGATTATATCATTATTTATTACTATATGTCTTGTTGCATACCTAAATGCAGTTGCTAAAAAAACAAACAATATGGTTATAAAAGCTGATGCATTACATTATAAAACTGATGTGTGGGTAAATACTGCTGTATTAATATCATTGGTTATCGTTTATTTTACAGGATATGAAATTGTTGACATTATAATTGGTGGTTGTATTTCACTTTTTATTATTTACAGTGCTTATGAATTAATAGAAGATGGCACATTGGTACTTTTAGATAGAGCCTTACCTCAAGAAACAGCAAAAGATATAGAAAATATATTTAAAGAAAACGCTAATATAAATGATTATCATGATCTTAAAACGCGTAATGTGTCTGATCAAAACTTTGTTGATGTTCATTTAGTTTTTGATTGCATCATTACATTAATGGCTGCACATAAGATTTCAGACAAAATAGAAGACAAAATTAGAGCACTAGATACTAGTAAAAACTGGATTATTAATATACATATGGATCCTTACGATGATTCAGATATAAATAATCAAGAAAACAGTATAATCAGTCAAAATAAATAAACAAATTTAAATATTTAATAGAGGTATACAACAGATGATTGAATGGATGCAAAGACACAAAAAATGGTTAATTGTAACTATATGGATAAGTACAATTGCTTTTGTAGGAGCTGGTTTTGTTGGCTGGGGAAGTTATGACTATGGGAAATCTGATAGTACGGTTGCAATTGTTGGAAATAAAGAAGTACCATTAAAAGATGTACAAAATGAATACAGTAATCTATACTCTCAATATCAACAAATGCTTGGTGGACAATTTAACAAAGAGTTAGCAGAGCAATTTAAACTAGAAGATGCAGCATTGCAAAGAGTTACACAAAAATACTTGATTTTAAATTATGCTGATGAGTTAGGTCTCATGGCTACAGATAAAGAAGTTGCACTAGAGCTTGTTAAAATAAACGCTTTTTTTAAAGATGGTAAATTTGACAAAACTACATATTTAAATGTTTTAAAACAAAATAGACGAACAGCTACAGAGTTTGAAGCACAATTAAAACAAGATATTTTAGTAAATAAAGTACAAAACTTATTTGAAACATCTCTAAAACCTAATGAACTCAAAAATATTAGTAGTCTTATTTTTAGTGAAGATGAAGTAAGTATCAAAATTATTAATGATAAAAATATAAAAATCACATATTCTGGTGAAGACTTAAAAAAGTATTGGTCTGAAAATAAAGAGAATTACAAATCAGAAAGTGGTTTCAAAATTGCATATAATAAAATTGAAAACATTGAAGGCAAAACAAAAAAAGAGATGAAAAAAGTTGCATTAAGAGAATACTTAAATCTTAAAAAAGACAAAATTCAATTCAAAGAAACAAAAACAATATATGAATCATCAACTTTTTTAAATGTAGAAGACTTAAAAACAATTACTTCAAGTCAAGAAAATACTGTATTAAAACCATTTTATAAAGACAATAACTATTATGTAATTAAAGCAATAAAAAAAATACAACCTCAAACACTAGAATATGATACTGTAAAAAATAAGATAAGTACAGACTATACAATAGCAAAAAAATCTGAACTTTTAGAACAAAATGCTGATAAGATTTTATCTAATTTTACAGGTAAAAATATTGGATATATTAGTAGATCAAATATACCTTCTATTAATGGATTAACAGATCAAGAAAGAGATGAATTTATTAAAGATCTCTTTTCAGCAACAAGTATTCTTAATAAAATAAATCTTGGATCTAAAGTTGTTATATACAAAATTACTAATAGTAAATTTGCTCCATATGATCAAACACAAGAGCAAACAGTTTCAGAAACTATAGGTAACTTAAAAGCAAGTTCATTATCTGCATCGTTGTTAGCAAAACTTGCTACTAAATATGAAATCAAATCTTTTATGGGAAATAATTAGTGTTGAATAATTCAATTTTAGCTATTGATATTGGTACTACAAATATTATTGCTATCGTTGCTTCAAATGATTTCAGTAATAAAATCAATATCTTAGGTGTAGGACAAAGTAAAAGTGAAGGTGTACAAAAAGGAAATATTACAGATATTAACCTTGCAGGTAACTCTATAAAAGAAGCAGTTTCTACTGCTCTTAATAGCTCTGGTTCTGTTATCGATAAAGCTGTTGTTTCTTTGTCAGGAGCAAATACCAAAACTTTAAGAGGAAGTGGTGTCGTAAATATTCCAAGTGGTCAAATTACACAAAATGACATTAAACAAGTTTTAAAAATGGCATTGTACAATGCTCAAATAATTGCAGACTATGAAGTAATTCATGTGTTACCTATATTTTTTAGAGTGGATGATGGTGCAACTATTTCAAATCCTTTAAATATGAATGGTTCAAGAATCGAAGTATCTGTAAATATTATTACTGCTAAAAAAACTTCTCTTATAAATGTAAGAAATGCTCTTAAGCAAGCAAATTTAGAGGTTCATAAATTTGTTTTATCAGGTTACGCAAATGCAATTTCAACACTAGAAGAAGATCAAAAAAAACTAGGAAGTGCTGTTATTAATCTTGGAGGAACAACTACTCAGGTTGTTGTTCAAAAAGGTTCAACTATTCTTTATAATGATTTTTTACCTGTAGGAAGTGAACACATCACAAATGACATCTCTGTAACATTTCATACTCCTTATAGCGCTGCGAATATGATTAAAAAACAATATGCAACACTTTTGCCTTCAAAAGATAATGAGAGTGAAAATGAACTCAATATCAAAAAAGTAAAACTACCAACTTTAGGAAACGAATCAGAATCTAAAGAAATTTCGCTAGATCAAATACAGCCAATATTACATGCAAGAATTGAAGAAACCCTTTGTATTATACATGATAGACTTACAGAAAGTGCTGCAATTGAAAGTATTGATGGAGGGATTGTATTAACAGGTGGTATGACATATATTCCAGGTATTAAAGAACTCGCTTCAATGATTTTTACAAATATTCCAGTAAAAATAGCAAATCCTCGAAATATTCAAAATGGATATATTAATTTTAACACACCTTCTATGTCAACAATTGTTGGATTATTATTATATGAACTAGATAGTGAAAATAATTTTGAACTAGATAGTAATAGTGAATTGAGAAAAGACAATTCAACTCAAATAAATAATCATCCAATGCACCAACAAGTACAACATAATCAAAATGTTCACTCAACACTCAATGATATTCAAGAGATTAAAACTGTAAAAAAACAAGAAAAGAAAACTAAAGGCTTGAGTGGCTTATTAGATAAATTATCAAGGTGGCTATAATGGATAATAATCTTTTTGATCACAACCATATAACAGTACAAAAACCATCAAAAACACTATCGCAAAATGCAGCAAAAATTGCAGTAATTGGTGTAGGTGGCGGTGGTTGTAATATGATTAATCATATGATTAGTGAAGGTACACATAAAATCGATTTAATTGTTGCCAATACTGATTTACAAGTATTAAATCTTTCTAAAGCTCCTAAAAAAATTCAACTTGGTATTGAACTTACAAGAGGTCTAGGTGCGGGTATGCGTCCTGATATTGGTAGGGATTCCGCTTTGGAAAATTACCAAGAGATAAAAGATTCGCTTGATGATTCAGATATTGTATTTATAGCTGCTGGATTAGGTGGAGGAACTGGAACTGGTGCCGCTGCTATTATTGCAAAAGCTGCTAAAGAAGTTGGTGCTTTAACTGTTGCTGTTGTTACTAAACCATTTAAATGGGAAGGTAAAAAAAGAACTGGTTTAGCTAACTTAGGTTTAGAAGAGATTAAAAAAGTTACAGACTCAATTATTATAATTCCAAATGATAGACTAAGACATATTGTTGAAGAAAATATTGGTATGAAAGACGCATTTAAAGTTGTAGATGATGTTTTATACCAAGCAGTAAATGGAATGAGTGAAGTAATTTTAAAACCAGGTTCAGATGATATTAATGTCGATTTTGCAGATGTTAAAACTATTATGCAACATAAGGGTATTGCATTGATGGGTATTGGTAAAGCAAAAGGTGATGATGCAGCAAATAAAGCATTAGAACTAGCTATAAAATCACCATTATTAGATGAAATATCATTGAGCAATGCAAAAGGTATAATGATACACTGGACAGTAAACCCTGATGTTTCTATGTTCGCAATTGGTGATGTTATGGAAAATATTCATGATACACTTATAGGAAATCCAGAAATTATTTTTGGTACTACTACTGACGAAAACTTAGCAATTGATGAGATTAAAATCACTATTGTAGCAACTGGTTTTGATGCACCAGAAGAAGTAATAGATGAGAATGAATTTAAAAATACAAAATCAGTAAATCATCTACATATGCGACCTAATGACAATGATGATCACTATGACACTCCACCTTTAATGAGAGGATATTCAATAAAGTTTAGCTTTTAATTTTATAATTAAAAGCCTAGATTTTATTTAAATACTACTATATCAAATTGACTTTTTTTAATTGTTAAAGCCTTACAATTGGGAGAATGACTATTGAGTTTTACTTCATACTCATTAATCAACTCTTCTAAACTATATATTTTCTTTTTTAACTCTAAAATCATACTAACCCCAGCTAAATTTACACCGTCAATTCTAGTTAATACTAAAATACTTTTAATTGTATCAATATTTTCTTGAGAGTATTGTCTTATCTTACCGCTAGTACGAGAAGGAAGAACTAAACCTTCTCTTTCGTACTGTCGTAATGTTTGAGGATGAATATTTAAGATAGTTGCAACTTCACTTATTAAATAAACGGGTTCACAATATGATTTATCTAAAGACATTTTATAATTCCGATGGTAGTTTTTCTTCTAAAATTGAAACAAACTCTTCATCTAAATTATCAATTTTTGGTAAAATTATATTTGCCTTTAAATATAAAGTACCTCTTTGCTTTGTATTTCTATTTAAAGCACCTAGTTCTTTAACCCTAAATTTCTGATTTTGTTTTGTATTTTGAGGTACTTTTAAAGTAATATCTTTAGTTAAAGTAGGAATTGTTACCTTACCACCAAATAAAGCTGTTTTAAGAGGAATATCAAATGATTTAATTAAGTCATCATCTTCTCTTTCATATTCATCACTATATTGAACATTTAATGTAATAATTAAATCACCTCGAGGATATCCTTGTGCTTGTTTTCCTTTATTTTTTGCTCTTATTTTTTGACCGTCTTTTATCCCTTCTGGGATTTTTATATCAAAAGATTCACCATTTATAGATACATTTTTAACTCCACCTAAAATAGATGTATTAAAATCAATAGAAAGATTTGCACTTATATCTAGATCAGGCTGTCCAAAACCACCATGACCACCGAAACCTCCGCCAAAGCCACCTTGACCACCAAAGCCTCCACCTTGTTGTCCAAACATTTGTCTTAAAATATCATTGATATCAGCACCAGAACCCTGCCCTTGTGCAAAATCATGAAAGTTTTGTCCTCCAAACATATCATCACCATGCATATCATATTGTGATTTTTTTTGTTCGTCACCTAAAACTTCATAAGCTGCATTAATCTCTTTAAATTTTTCTTCTGCTTTTGGGTCTTTGTTCATATCAGGATGATATTTTTTTGCTAGTGTTCTATAAGCTTTTTTAATTTCTGCTGTTGATGCATTTTCACTTACATTTAATGTTTCATATAAACTCTTTGCCATATTTCACTTATCCTATTTTAAATTTTATTATATTTGAATCGGAATTATAGCATAAAGTTGAGTCGTAGTCAATCAAGGTTGAATTAGTTTAAAATTAATGTAAATCCTCTATCAAATTTATCATAATCTTTATAAAATTCTAAAGTATCATATGATGAAATATTCTCTTTTATAAAATCTGTAATTGGATTTTTTTGATCATAACCCATCTCACAAAGTAAGTATTTAATACCTCTTTTATTTGTTTGAACAATAATATCTTTTAAAAGCTCATCTCCAATACAACCGCCAAATAGAGCATTTGATGGTTCATATTTCACATTTAATGGTAATTTATAATTATCTGCTATATATGGAGGATTTGATATAACCATATCAAAATTTATATCAGATACATTTTCAAAGAGATCACTTTTTATAAATGTAATTTTATTTTCTATATTATGTTTTTTTGCATTTGATATGGCTAACTCTAATGCTTTATCATTGATATCAACTGCAATAATTTCTATATCTGGTATAAGAAGAGCTAACATAACTGATATGATACCACTTCCTACACCTATCTCTAAAATTTTGGGTTTTGTTATCTCTTTTAAGATAATTTCTGCACGCTCAACGAGTATTTCTGTTTCAGGTCGTGGAATCAATACCCCATCTCTTACATTAAATATTTCACCATAAAAACTAGCTCTTTTTGTGATATATTCTAATGGATAATTAGTCGCTCTTTTTTTTACTAATTTTTCAAGCTCTTTTTCTATCAAACACTCTTTATCATAGTTCAAATGCAACCATATAGTGTTTTGTTGTACAAGATGAAGAATAAGTATCTCCACCTCTTTTTGAGGTATATGAGTCACCTCTTTTAAATATCGTGAATACTCTTTTACAATTTGTTTGTATGTTTTGTTCAATTTTTTTGTTAACCTTTTATTAACTGTATTTTACCATCTTCAATTTTTATTTTAATATCACTAGTCATAACTGTGTTTTCTAAATTTCCATTAAAAATCATTACGGCATCAAAAATTTTATCATTTAAAATATCTTTAAATATATAACCTTTTTCTATCATGGCTTCCATCATTTTTAAAGATAATATAAAACCTTTAGCTTCAATACCAAACTCAATATCTATATTATTTAAATCATCTGTAATAAAATCATCACCAGAAGTCACAGAAGCAATGGTATCATTTTCCTCATTACTTTCTGATGCCAAAGAGAAAGACTGTTCTTCTGATTCATCTATAATTGTTATATCTTCATCTACAGATAATAACTCCGTTTCTTCATTCTCATCAGTTAAACTATTTTCTTCTAAATCTGGAAGATCCTCTTGATCTGTTTCTAAATTTTCTGCAGAAATTTCTTCTTCAGGTTCAGTTACTATATTATCTGTAGTTTCTGATTCTTCTGTTAAGTCCATATCTAGTTCATTTTCTGCAGAGAGTTCTTCTATATCATCTAGAGAGTCTATCTCCTCTGAAAGTGAATTTTCATCCAATGAATCAGATAAAGAACTATTCTCTAAAATCTCTTCGCTACCATTTTGTATTAAATCGTCTAATTCAACTTCTATATTTGTATCTTCAATATCCGGGTTATCTAAAATTTCATTTTCATTCATAGTTTTATCCTTTTAAAGTTTTATAAAATATTATATACTATATTTTATAAAACTTAATAATGACTCTACTATTTTATTTCTAAGTCCTCTTTTAATGCGACATCTTCACTCACTTGACCTACTCCTGCACCTGTATACCCTAACTCTTTTAGTCTTTCTACTAATGGGGGATGAGAATAATGAAAAAAGATATAAAGTGGGTGAGATAATGGAAATGATTTGTTTTCATTTGCAAGTTTTAAAAGTGCATTTACCAAATCTTCTTTACTACTTAAATCACTTCCAAATTCATCTGCTGCATATTCATTATGTCTACTCATTGCACTAATTAATGGCATTAAAAAGAATGATAAGATTGGGCTAAACATCATAAATATGATGATTACAGCATAAGGTTCATTATTAAGATTTAATTGTAAAAAAAACTCTTCTGGAATATTTCCAAATATAGCAAAAAACAAAAACATTACAAATCCCATAATTCCTATATTTTTTAAAATATCACCATTTTTGAAGTGTCCTAGCTCGTGTCCTAGTACTGCTAAAAGCTCATTATGAGATAATTTTTCTACTAAAGTATCAAATAATACTACTCTTTTCGTACTTCCTAATCCACCAAAATAAGCATTAAGTCTATTATCTCGCTTACTTGCATCTACACTAAACACACCAGAACTTTTAAAACCAACCTCTTCTAAAAGCTTGTTAATTTTAAGTGCTAACTCTTCATCTGCTAGTGGACTAAATTTATCATACATTTTATCCCTAATTAATGGATATAAAGCATTGATTAAAATAATAACTGCAAAAATAAATATAAATCCATATACCCACCAAGCAGGAAAAGTTTCTATTATTAAACTTAAACCAGCAATAACTGCACTTCCAAACACTAAAAATAATATACCACTTTTTATAGTATCTTTTATAAATAAGGAAGGTGTCATATTAGAAAATTCATATTTTTTGTCAAGTTTAAATGTTTTATATAAATCAAAAGGCAAACCAAAAATCCAATTAATAATAATAAAAAGATCGATAAAAACAACTGTTTTTTGCCACCCTGTAAATGCACTTGTTGCATTATCTAAAATAGATAACCCAACACTAATCCATATAAAAAATAAAACAAATTCATAAAAAATACTTAATAAAGATAGTTTTTGAGATTCTACTGCATAATCACCCGCTACCTTAAATTTTGATGGGGTTAAGATAACAGCACTTTGTAGTCTTGCTTTTTTTACATAATCTATTTGCATAAATACTGTATATACATTTATCAAGAAGTATATACAATAAAAAGCTATTGCGAGTTCTAACATTTAATTTCTTTCCTTATTTTCACTATTTATTTAAAATTATATCTTTTTTTATTTACTATTTTCTTTTTGGATGTATACTAATGAGCTTCAGAAAGAGTTTTCTCAGGTGTCACTAAATAATCATAGCCATTATAAATTGTATAAGAGCCATAAAGTATCACTGAAATAGCAGCTAGTTTCATCATAATATTTCGTAAACCAGATTGTTTGAATAATCCTACAAAAAAACCAAGAGAAAATAATGCTGGAACAGTACTAATACCAAATATAACCATCACCAAAGCTCCATAAAAAGGGTTTGCTGTACTAGCAGCTGTTATGGCAAAAAAGTATACAAAACCACATGGCAAGAGTCCATTTAACATCCCCAGCAAAAAGAAACTTGCAAATGTTTGACTGTTAATTAAAGCTCTAAAATTTTTCTGATACCATGAAGATTTTGAAAATGAGTGCTCTATAAGTGCTAAAAATTTAACTTTACCTAATAATGACAATCCTGTCAGTAACATTGCAATACCTGCAACTAACCACAATACTCCATTTGCAGTATTTGAAAAAGTTGCAACACTACCTAGATATCCAAAAATTGCACCTAATACTGAATATGTTAAAATTCGTCCTAATGAATATAATAGATGAGAAAATGATTGTTGTGTTTTACTCCAACCTTGTTGTACTTTTGTACTTGAATATGCTATAACTATACCACCACACATACCAACACAATGCCCAAACGAACCTAAAAAGGCTATCGTAGCAATAGAAAGAAAATCAATCGTTTCCATTATTTAAATTCCTTTAATTTAATATGTAAAATTTTTATTTGCTATATTTTCTATGAAAACTGTTGCATAACTACTTTTTGGTAGTGTAAATTCTAGAACCATACTGTTATATTCTTGATTAAATTTATTTTTAATATTGAGGGGTTTTATCCAAGCATCCCTTCTATAACCTTTATCATGTATAAACATATCATCAAACTCTTGTTCAAATTTTCCAGCTTCACCTTTAGCTCGAATTATATCTCGACCAGGGAGAAGCCCTGTGATTATAGATCTATCATTTAAATTAAAAATATCTCCATCTAAAGAGATAAGTTTTTTACTATTTTGCTCTTTTGACAACTCAACTCTTTTTGCTAACCATGCATTAAAAAAATAACTCTGATAAGCAAGTTTCATAAACTTATCAAGTTTTTTATCCCTTAATATCTCTTCACCATAACAAATATCTTTGGATTTTTCAAAGTTACTATCTTTTCCAAATCTTTGAAATCCAAAATAATTAGGCATACCATTTTTTTGAATTTGTGATATCGTTTGATATATAAGAGGTAATGTAGTTGGGTCTATATCTTTTAAAGTAATTTTAAAACTATTCCCCATCAAATCACCAATTTTTAATTTTTTATCATGTACAAAAGTTTGTATCACTTGTATGTGTTTGCTATTTAAAAGTTTATAATCTTTGCTTTTTGATAGAGGTATACTTATATATTGAGTAGTAGTAGCATTTTTATCTTTTAATCCTGCATATCCTATAAGATGTTCATCTATATCAAGTTTTTCAGAAATGAGTGAGAGTAATTCCCATGTAGATGTAAATTGTTTTTTAATTCTTAAAATTAAAAAATTCCCTTTACCTTTAAACTTTATATCTGTTATTTCATCAACAATAAAGTCAAATTTATTTTGTTTAAATGTAAAATTAAGTGGTTCGTGTGTTTGTAAAAATATTCTTTGTGTTTGCATAAACGAAGTATACAGTTAAATTGCTTTAACTGTATAAGATGAATTATTTTGTAGGGATTTGATAATTTTCAACTACAAAGTCTATATCTTTATCTCCTCTTCCACTTAAATTTACTAAAATAGATTTATGAGGATTCTCTTTTGCATATTTCATTGCAAATGCAACAGCATGAGCTGATTCAAGTGCCGGTATAATACCTTCATGCTGAGACAGCTTAAAAAATGCATCTACAGCTTCTTCATCATTACAATGTCCAACTTTTGTTCTTCCAATACTACTTAAATATGCATGTTCAGGACCAATTGATGGATAATCTATACCACTTGCAATCGAGTGTACAGGTGCTGGTTCACCATTTTCATCTGTTAACATAATTGAATTAAAACCATGCATAACACCCTCTTTTCCATAAGTTAAACTAGCACTATGATCTCCTATATTTTCACTTTTTCCCATAGGTTCAACACCATATAAATCAACAGCATCATCTATAAAACCGCTAAATATTCCCATAGCATTAGATCCACCTCCAACACAAGCTGCTACTACATCAGGTAAATTACCAGTCATCTCATGAAATTGTTCTTTTGCTTCTATTCCAATAATTGACTGAAAATCTCTTACCATCATAGGAAAAGGATGAGGACCAACAACAGAACCAATCGCAAACATTTGGCTATCTGTATCTTTTACATACGCTTCAAAAGCAGAATCAACAGCTTCTTTTAAAGTTTTCAGACCATGAGTAGCAGGCACCACTTTTGCACCTAAAATTTGCATTCGTACTACATTTGGATACTCTTTTTTTATATCAACTTCACCCATATGTATTTCACATTCAAGTCCAAAATAAGCAGCTGCAGTGGCAAGTGCAACTCCATGTTGCCCTGCTCCAGTCTCAGCGATAAGTTTTTTCTTACCAAGGTATTTTGCAAGTAATCCCTCAGCCATACAATGATTTAATTTATGAGCACCTGTATGATTTAAATCTTCTCTTTTAAGATAGATTTGTCCACCACCAATAAAATCACTTAAATTTTTAGCATGATAAAGTGGTGTGGGTCTACCTTGATAGTGTTTTCTAATATTTCGTAATTCGCTAATATAGTGATGAGATTTTGATAATCTCATGTAAGCATCTTTTATCTCTTGAAATGGTTGTTCTAACTGTTGTGGGATAAACGCTCCCCCAAACTGTCCAAAATAGCCATTTTCATCAGGCATTGTATCTAAATATGGTCTTTTATTCATTGTCTAAATTCCTTATAATAAATCAAAAATTTTTATAAAGTATTGTAGCAAAAACTTATTTATGTGTACTTTTTTAAATAAGTATCTGTTCTGGTTTTCCTAAGTAAAATCCTTGTGAATAATTGACACCCATATTTTTTACGATATTTAGTATCTCCTCTTTATAAACAAATTCAGCAACCGTTTCAATATTTAATCGTTGTGCAAAATTTACTATTAATTCTGTAACAACTTTTGCATTGTTATCATGATCAATATTTTTAATTATAGAACCATCGATTTTTATAAAATCAACATTGAGTTTCATTAAATAATCAAAGTTAGAATACCCAGTACCAAAATCATCGATAGCAATTTTACAACCCAAAAATTTCATTTTTTCTATAAAATTGTTCACCTCTTCATAGTTTTCAATACCCTCATTCTCAACTATTTCGATAATCATTCTATTACCTAATCCATCATATTTATCAATCTCTTCGGAAAGAAAGTCAACAATATCTTGATTTAAAATATCTTCAAGTGTAAAATTAATAGAAAAATTAGCATCTTTATCTTTAAAATATTGTATTGATTTTTGGATTACTATTTTTGTAATTGCAGGATAAAGTCGCGACCTTTTAGATATAGTTAAAAACTGCGCTGGTGAGATTATTGTTCCATCAGACTCTAACATTCTAACTAAACATTCATATTTATTAACTTGTTGTGTTTTATTACAAACAATCGGTTGAGCGAATACAACAATTTGATTAGTTTGTATAGCATTACTTATTTTATTTTTCCATTTAACATTGTTAATTAGTTGATCTTTAATATCTATATTTTCATCAAAAAATATCAACTCTGTATCACTAATTTTTGCATGATGAATTGCCATTTCTGCATTAATAAAATAGTTTTTTTGCATAGAAGCACCAGAGATAGCTCTAATATTAAATTTATTTTTGTCTATTTCAAAATCATACTTTCTTATGATTTGGAGTGTAGACAAAATTAGCTTTTTAAACTCTTGACTAGTTATCTCTTTATCTACTAATATTGCAAATTCATCTCCAGGAAGTTTATATAATTGTGATTTATATTTTGAAAGATGATGCTTTAAAATTAAAGACAATTCAACAAGTAACCTGTCACCTACATCAAAACCATAATACTCATTTATCTCTTTGAATTTTTCTATATTTATAATAGCAAGCTTTAAATCTTTTTTTTCATTTAAATCTTCCATTAATTTTTGGCGATTTGGAAGATGTGTCATAAGATCTGTTGTTTGAAACTTGATTTTTTTCTCTTGTAATATTAAATCAGTTACATCATGGCGTATTGCCATAAATTCTTTTATATTACTTTTATAATCAAGGATTGGAACGATAATAGACTTTACATAATAAGTTTTATTTGTTTTTGAACGATTTTTGATTACACCTTTCCAAATTTTTTTATCTAGTATAGTTTTCCATAGATTATCAAATAGTTCATTTGGATTTTGTGGATGTCTTACTATATTATGTGATTTTCCCAGAACCTCTTCTCTTGTAAATCCAGAGATTCTACAAAATTCGTCATTTACATAAGTTATTATTCCTTGTGTATTTGTTTTTGTAACAATGGCACTCTCATCAACTGCTTTTTTATATTCATTTAAAAGAGATAAATTGATTAAAAGTTCTTTATCTTTTTTGTTAATCTCATTTTTAAGTGAGTCCTTTTGCATTTTTTGAGAAGTTATATCAGTTATAAAACCTTCAATGTGTAAAACATCTCCATTCCCATCATAAATACCAACCCCTTGTTCCCATACCCATTTTTGTTGACCATCTTTTGTTTTTATTCTATATTCATAATTAAAAGGTTTTTTTTCTTTAATTGCATTTGTAACTGCTTCGTATGTCCAATCTAAATCTTCTTTATACATAATAGAAGCATAAGTAATAGTTTTGTTATTTAATAAATCAGTATTTTTATAACCAGTAAGCTCTTTACACCCGTCACTGATAAATTCCATTGTCCAATCATGATCATATTTACAACGATACAACATGCCAGGTAATTTATTTAATAATGTTACTATTTCATCTTTATGTAACCCTGCAACCATTTTTTCACCTTATATAAGAAATTAAAAGTAAAATAATTATATCATAAAATAATAAGAAATTGTAATAATCATTGTCTATAAATATACCAATAGATTAAATTATTTTTTGGTATGTTGAGTGTTACCCATCTTCCGTAAAATTTCGAATGTTTTACTCACATCATAAGTTGCACTATGATATGCATTTGGATCAAAATCTATCCCATAATGAAGACATGTCTCATCTAACTTTGGATTTTTAATACGCCCATTTTTATTTAAAGCTTTAACTATTTGTTTATTTTCTTTCATTGTACAAAAATGATTTTCAAATGTTGCCAAATATTCTATATGTCGAAGTTCAAAACTGATATTATGAGCTATCAAAGTTTGTGAATCTTTACAAAATTCACTAAAATCTTCATCCTCTTGAAAATATGTTGCGTACTTTTTTTCTGTTTTATTTCTATGATTTAAAATAAGTTCTGGGGTAAGTTTATGAACTGCATAAGAATATGGATTTACAGGATAACGAGAGAGATAATACCTATGAAATTTATCTTTAATAATATATTCACCATTAATTAGTTCTATTTTAACTGCAGCAGCTTCAATCACATCATATTGGTTTGTAGTGTTTGTTTCAAAATCGAGTATTATTAAATCCATCATTTTATTATACTGCACTTTTTTTGGCCATCATAGGCTTTTCTTTTATAATAGTAGTAAGTTTTAACTGTTGTGATTTTGTAATAACTTCACTTTTTAATAATTCACCTAAAATAGCCCCTGCTGTTCTTTCTAGTTTATTTGCAATGTGCATAAGTGGTGTATCTTTATTAAACATACTTTTTGCTTTTATTTTATCTTCAAGACTCCATTTAAGTCCAGAATTTTTCGCTTTACCATCATCTTGATTTCTTTGTTGTCGTAACATTTTTTTATCTTCTATTTGCATTTTAGAAACTTTAGCTTTTTTTCCAGTTTTAATATTTTCAAGATCTTCTTTTGCTTCTTTAATTCTACTATTTACTAATTTTTCAATATTTTTTGCCATTAAATAATGAAAATTTTCACTATCTTTTACTATAATTTTTTTTGCACGAGTTACAGCTACATAAAATAGATTAAATTCATCTATTAACTCTTGGTTTGGTAAGTGGTTTTGTTCCTCTTGAAACTCTTTTAAATCATCACAACCAAAATCCACAATCAAATCTGCAAAATCTGTAAAGTCATCTGCGATTGTTACTTTATCCCACTCCAGACCTTTTGCTGTATGTGCAGTTGTTAAAAATAAAATTTCATTAACTCTTTTGTCAAAACCGTTTATGTTTTTATTTTTCCATGCAGTATAAAACTTATCTGATATCTCTTTACACTCAAATACTTTTTCCTTATACTCTTTTGCCATTTTAAGAGCAGATTTCAGTTCATAATCATCTACTTCATTTGCATAATCAAGTATCTCGTCTTCATTTGCAAAATCTTTTAAAAACCTATTTCTTTTCACTTCTGACTTTTGATGTGTCAATATATAATGAACTTCAATCGTAAGATTAAATATTTCATTTGGATCACGAACAGTCACAAAAGGTTTTCTATTTTGTATTCTTTCTGAAATAATTGATATTAATTGTGCATTTGTTCGAGATATATATCCATTGGTTTCAATTATATCATCTTTTGTTTCTGCTGAAGTATCTATACTCACTGATTCATTTTTAAAATTTTTGAGTAAAATATTTGCATAACTTGCTATAGAATCATTAAATCTAAAACTCCGAGAAAGATATAATTTTTTATCTGATTTGATTTTATTCAGTGCATTTTTACTTCCACGAAATGAATATATTTGTTGATGTTCATCACCAACATAAATCTTTACTTTTGTACTCAATGCTTCAAATATACCAAGTGTTACTTCATTTGTATCTTGTGCTTCATCAAGCATAATAATATCATAATTAAACTGCTGAATTTGTCCAGTTGAAATCAATAAATAATAATACTTTAAATAAAAAGCATGTGTAGGATTCATTTTTGAAATAAGCATTCGATCAAACATATTTTTTGCTGTTTTATGCTCTATATCTTT
>Ga0193953_1000670_pt1 | contig 17421 bp, 13 predicted proteins | sample BB_4_MG_FD_140325 | JGI IMG/M metagenome (GOLD analysis project Ga0193953, IMG submission 140325) | Microbial mat bacterial communities from the Broadkill River, Lewes, Delaware, United States - BB_4_MG | ecosystem: Environmental > Aquatic > Freshwater > River > Microbial mats | place: USA... | reverse complement strand
TAAGTTAGCACAAGAGTACGACTATTGTTTTGTATATGAAGCTGCAGGAAAAGATATGCAAGTAGTTACAGGACGCAAAGGCGTTGGAACTTTTTTTATTGACATAGAAGGAAAAGCTGCTCATGCTGGTAATCACTATGCTGATGGATTTGATGCAAACCTAGAAGCATCATATAAACTTCAAGAATTAGTAAAACTGACAGATTTAAGTAAGGGAACGACTGTAAATGTAGGAAAAATGGAGGGAGGTATTGGAGCAAATACTATTAGTCCTCATTCACATCTTACATTTGAAATAAGATATAAAACTACTGATGAGAGAGAAAGGGTTTTAACCTCTATCAATGACATTGTATTAAAGTCGTATGTAGATGGTACTAAAAGCACTTTAAGTGGAGGGATCCAACGTGATGTTATGCAAACGTCTGATGAATCTTTGGCTTTAATAGATAGTATACAAAATATCACATCTGAATCCATAAGCTATGAAGAGCGTGGAGGAGTGAGTGATGCAAATATTGTTAGCTCTCGAGGTGTAGTAACACTTGATGGTTTTGGTCCATATGGAGATGGTGACCATACTATTAATGAGAGAGCAAACAAGGTAAGTTTTGAAAGTAGAATTAACTTAAGTGTTGTACTATTTAAACACTTTGTTGAAAATTTAGATTTTTAAAAGGAGTTGTGATGTCAAATAGAAAAATGGGTATGTGGCTCTATACTAATAGTGGCGGAGATGTAATAGCAGATAAAATTATTAAGAAGTTGAAAGAGCGTGATATAGATACTTTAAATAATGTAAATTTGAGAAATGCTACAGCTAAAAATGGAAACATTTTATATGAAGGTAAGAAGTTAAATAAGGAACTTGATTTGTTTTTCTCTTACAATGCAGGTGAACAGACTCAGTACCAAACATATCTTTATCAAGCATTAAATCGCTCAATACCAATGATAAATTCGTACGATGCTTTTGCCCTTACAGAAGATAAGTTTCAAACCTCATTTGTATTGAGAAATAATGGTGTAAAAACAGCAGACTTTAAACTTTGCCATAGAGATGATGGTCACCATTTAAAAAAGATCATAAAAAAATGGGACAAAATGGTTTATAAACCAACTGATGGCTGGGGTGGTGTAGGGCTAACAAAAATTGAAAATGAAGCAAATTTAGATATGTTGATGCCATTTTTAAATCAGATGGATTTAAGATTTTTTTATGTTGAAAAATTTATAGATTATGACAATACAGATTTTCGTGTAGATATTGTTGATGGTGAATTTGTTGCTTGTTATGGTCGAAAAGCAAGTGCTACTGATTGGCGTACTAATGTAACAAGTGGTGGAACTGTGTTTATGCGCGAACCAAATGATGAAATAGTAGATGTTGCAAAAAAAGCATGTAAGGCAACAGGTGTAGACATAGGTGGTGTAGATATTATATATGACAGAAAAAAAGAGGAGTATTTAGTGTTAGAAGTAAATGGTATACCGGCATTTGCAACTCCAGAACAAGAGAAGTTAGGTCTAGACTTTAACAATAGGAAGATAGATTTAATAGTAGATCTTATAGACAGAAAAACAAAAAAATAAATTAGTAGGATAGTTAATGAGACAGCAATATACATCATACGATGAATGTGTAGAGTTTTTTAGACATGCACAAGAACAAAATCCAAACCTTTTTAAAGTAGATGTAATTGGAAAAACACATGAAGATAGAGACATAATAGTTGTAACTATTACAAACAATATTGAAAAAAGTTTAGAAAAACCGGCACTGTTTTATACAGGAACAATACATGCAAGAGAGTGGATAGGGATAGAATTAGCTCTATCTTTTGGTCACTATATACAAGAGCATTCAAGTTATGACCCTCAGCTAAACGATATTCTTGATAGGACAACACTTTACATGGTTCCATGTGCAAACCCTGATGGGTTTGAATATTCAAGAAATCACTTTGCATTTTGGAGAAAAAACAGACGTAAAAATGAAGACGGTACATTTGGAGTTGACCTAAACAGAAACTTTGAAGTAGGATTTTCAAAAAACAACAATATGAGCTCAAACGTATACTCTGGACCACATCCTTTTTCTGAACCTGAAACTGCGGCACTTAGAGACTTTGCACTTGCACATCCAAATATTACAATAGCACTTGATTATCACTCACAAGGTAATGTTTTTTTCCCGGCTCATAACTTTATACATGAAGATAATGAAGATGCCATCGATCTAAACTTATTAGCTTCAAATATGGCTGAAGAGATCAGAAAAGAGAGTGGGCGTGAATATGGAAACCATATGGGTAAGCCACCTACAAAACTTATATCTGGAAGTGGTAGGGAGTTTTACTACTCACTTGGTGCTTTAGCCCTTGTAGCAGAGGTTGGAAGTAGAAATATTAGTGATTATCAGGAAAATATGAGTGAACATATAGATGAAAATATACCAGCACTTATATATGCACTTAGTGAGGTAAATAATTATAAAAAAGATGGTTCTTTACCTAGAGTTGAGTCTTTTGTTTCAACTAGTGTAACTTCACGAGAAGTTGAACTTTCTTGGGAATATATGGATGATGAAGATGTATATTTTGAAATATACAGATCCAGTAAAAAGAAAGGTTATGCTCAAAGCTCAAACAGGGTAGGTGCAACTAGACTTAAAACTTTTACAGATGGAAATTTAAAATCAGCTACAAACTATTATTATTTTATTAGAGCTGTTAATAAAAAAAGAAAGATAAAATCACCATTTGCACAGTTACTAGCTATTCGTACAAACCCTGCAGGAGACTCTTTTTCAAAAATACTATACCCACTTCCTGAAAAGATTGGTTATGTCGGTGAAAAAACACTCAAAAATAAAGAGCATTTTGGATATAACTCACTTTTTGTAGGTTATTCGCAAGCTAAAGGTGAATGTTTAGGCGTTGCTGCTTTCTCTTTGGCGACAGTTCCAGAAAATGCAGTTATTACAAGTGCGAAAATATCCTTTTATCCGATGAACAGAGTATCTGTTCAGGTTGAAAAATTTGGTGAGTGGCGTGTTGGGCAGATGGATGAACGTACAATAGACAGTATAAGTAATTTTGATGACATTAAAAATGCGAAAATGTTAAGTTATATAGACAGACCAGTTTGTTCACATCAGATGTCACAAGGTGTTTGGCGTACATACAATTTTGCTCATGAAGAGATACAGGTTCTACAAAAATCACTTAAAAGAGGTGAAGCTTATTTTAGAATGAGTGGACCAGATTCACTTCCATTAGATCGTGCTTCACAATTAATGCAGTGGGATATAGGATATGGAGAATTTTCAGGTGGTTTAACATACAGACCTATGCTTGACATATCTTACACAGTTCATAATGCGAAAGTCATACTAGACAGCTACTCTGAACTTAGCGCTTCAAAAGAAGCTATAGTAGAGGATTCTTTAAAGGTTGGTTTTGATAAAAATGGAGATTCTGTATATGGATGTATAGATTTTGATCTCTCCAACTTGCCAAAAACAGAAAATACAAATATCACAGATGCTTATATAGAAATTGAAGCTTCAAATATAGATTCACTTAACCATTTAAGGTTTCATATAGAGATGATTGTACCTTGTAAGGGTGAACATACTTATGAAAAAATTAGTTCAGTAGAGGTTATAGAAAGAGTTGGTTATGATGTTAGCGTAAGCGATATAAAAGATCAGCCAAGTCAGATATTCGTTTTTGATAGGTTTGCAATTGACAAAATGTTTGAAGCACGTGATAATGGTGAAAAGATAGTTTTTATTATATATGCATCAAGTCAAAATCCTGATTCGAAATCTCAATATGTAGATTTTTTAGATTCTAAAAAAATTAAAAAACCAACCCTAAGTATAAACTACATCAAAAAACGTCAAATGCCACCATCACAGGTTAAAAATTTTAGACATAAGATTGAGGGTGGAATCTTTAAACTAGAGTGGGATAATCCTGAGGATGATGGTTTTAAAGGTGTTATAGTAGTTAAAAATCCATTTAGAATACCATGTGGTCCATATGATGGCCAAAAACTATATGGTGGAACTGATAATTACACATATGATAACTTTGGTGATAGAAGCACACACAAGTATTATGCAGTTTTTTCGTATGACAATGTTCCAAACTTTTCAGAACCTGTGTATATTGAGGTTAATAAATAAAAAAATTATAATAGGATTTACTCCTATTATAAAAAACCGCATAAATTAGCAATTATTGTTCCAACTCTTACATTCCTTTCAGTTTCTTTATCCTACAATAAACAAAAATTTCAAAAGTTAGTAGATGAGAATAGATAAATTTTTAAATTCGGTAAACATAACAAAAAGACGTTCAGTTGCTCAAGATATGCTCTCAAATAAAGTTGTTGAAATCAATGGAATTATTGTAAAGCCTAGTAAAAATGTAGAGGTTGATGATACTATAACTATAAACTATCTAAACGAAACAAAAACATATAAAGTTTTGCAAATACCTACAACAAAATCAACGCCAAAATCACTTCAGAGTGAATATATTAAGGAGATTTAGATGAATTATGATGAAGCAAAAGAGAAATTTACATCATTATTTAATCATGATATGAATGATGAGCAGATGCGTGAGTTTTTACTCAGTATAAAGCTTGACAAATATACATCTGTTGAGTCTATTGCTGCTGCTGCAGAAGTTATGCGCTTATATGCATGCCCATTAGTGATCCCCAAAGAATTAAGTGAAAAAGCTTTAGATATTGTAGGTACAGGTGGTGACAAAATAGGAAGTTTTAATATATCTTCCACTGTATCTATTATTGCTTCAGCTGCAGGATCTTGTGTAGCAAAACATGGAAGTCGTTCAGTTACATCTAAAAGCGGTAGTGCTGATATGTTGGAGAACTTAGGCATAAGACTAGACGTAACACCTGAACAATCAGCTAAGCTTTTAGAAGAGGTTGGTTTTTGTTTTATGTTTGCCCAAAATCACCATCCAGCTATGAAATTTATTATGCCGGTTAGAAAAAGTATACCTGATAAAACTATATTTAATATATTAGGACCACTGACAAATCCTGCAAATGTTAAAAAATCACTACTTGGTGTTTTTGATAAAGCTTTTGTTCCAAAAATAGCTGAAGCTCTTAAGATAAATGGCTCAAAAAGTGCACTTATTGTTAGTTCAGAAGAGGGTATGGATGAGATCAGTATATCTGGTGTAACACATGCAGCAAGGCTTAAAGATGGAAAAATAAGAGAGTTTGAAATAGACCCAGAAGAGTATGGGATCAAAAAAGTTCCTTTAAAAGCTATTGTTGGTGGTGACTCAAAAGAGAACTCTCAGATATTGCTAAATATATTTGACTCACGAGCAACTGATGCCCAAAGAGATATAGTCCTTATAAATTCAGCAGCGGCACTTATGGTTGATGGTATGGTTAGTGATATACAAGAGGGTTTAGAAGTTGCAAAGGAGGTTATAGCTAATGGTAAGGCAAATAAAAAGTTAAAACAGATCATAGAGGTCTCTAACAAGCTATGAAACAACTGACATTAACACTAGAACAGATCAAAGATCTAAGTGATGAAGTAGTTAAAGATTTTTGCAATGGTATTATTATATTAAGAGGTGATTTAGCAGCTGGAAAAACAACTTTTACAAAAAATATTGTCAGCTCATTAGGTTTAGATGATGAAGTTACATCTCCTACTTTTTCACTTCAACAATGTTATTCTAATAAAGTTTTTCATTATGATATTTACAACAAAGGAGTTGAGCATTTTATCTCTCTTGGTATGTTAGAAGAGTTAGAAAAAGAAGGACTTCATTTAGTAGAGTGGGGTGATGATAAGCTAAGAGAGATCTTAGTTGATGCAGGTTTTGATGTTTTAGAGATAACAATAAATAAAATAGCAGATGATAAAAGAGAGTATATTATAAGAGAGTATAACTAAGATGCATAAGTTAAAAGCAGTTGATCTGAAAAAAAGAATTAAAGATTTAGAGATAGTAAAAGGGATGAGTCTTGAAGTAAACAGTGGTGAAGTTGTTGGTCTTTTAGGTCCAAATGGAGCAGGAAAAACAACTACTTTTTATATGATCTGTGGACTTGTAGAAGCTAGTGATGGGGAGGTTTATTTTGATGATATAGATCTTTCTGGAAAACCACTACATGAGAGGGCATTAAGGGGAATTGGTTATCTGCCTCAAGAAGCTTCAATCTTTAAAGATTTAAGTGTCGAAGAGAATTTAATGGTTGCAGCTGAAGTTAGTATAAAAGATAAAAAAGCAAGAGAAGAAAGAATTTTAGAGCTTCTCGATATGTTTAATATTGAACCAATTCGTTACCGTAAAGGTATTAGTTTAAGTGGAGGGGAGCGTCGCCGTGTTGAAATAGCTCGTGCACTTGTAAATAAACCAAAATTTTTACTTTTGGATGAGCCTTTTGCCGGTGTTGATCCTATAGCTGTTATGGATATTCAAAAAGTCATACATCAGTTAGTCTCTTATGACATAGGTGTTTTGATCACAGATCATAATGTACGTGAGACTCTAGATGTATGTGACAGAGCTTATGTGATCAAGTCTGGTAATCTACTTGCAAGCGGAACTAGTCAAGAGATCAAAGCAAATACTGACGTAAGAACTCATTATCTTGGCGAGGATTATAAGTTTTAAATTATGGCAGTTCTAAGACAAAACCAAAACGTTGAAACTAAACACAAATTATCAAATACGCTAAGAAATTGGCTACCGATACTACACTCTAGTTTAAGCGATTTAGGTGAAGCAATGGAACCTTTTGTCGAGTCAAATCCCGTAGTTGAAGTAAAGTCAGGGTTTGAAGAAGAGTATGAAAAAAAGATCCCAAAAAAGATAATAAATAGAGCTGTAAGTAACTCAAGAACAGAGCAAATAGAGGCTTTAACTATTCAAAATCGTTCATTGCATGATGTTTTAGATGAACAACTTTCAGCTCCACTTTTTCCTACACCAATTTCAGAAGCTATAGCAATGTATGTTGTATCAAACTTAGATGAAAATGGTTACTATGAAGGTGATAGTGAAGCTTTTTGTGAGGATGAGGGTATTAGTATAGAAGAGTTTGAAAAGATAAGGCTTCGCTTTTCCCATGTTGAACCAGTAGGAATTGGAGCAAAAGATCTCTCAGAGAGTTTTATGTTTCAGTTAGATTCATCTGATATTAGTGATGAAGCGTATCCTTTAGCTTGTACTATTATAGGTGATCTTCAAGATATTTACAGTCATTCAGAAGAGGAACATTTCTCAGAGGTTATGCGTGTACTAGGAACCTTTAAAAATCCTCCAGCTATTGAATACCAAGAGGAGTCTAGTCAAGTTATACCTGATCTTATGATCTATTTTGATGAAAATGAAAATATAGAAGTAAAATTAAATGATTCATATTATCCAACTATTACAATCGATACAGATTACGCGGTTGAACATGAGTTTGTGAGTCAAAAAATTAAAGAAGCAAAGTCTCTTGTAGATGCACTTGATATGCGAAAAGCCACATTATATAAAGTTGGGCTTATGATCGTTGAGTATCAGTACGAGTTTTTTACAGGTGGTCAAATCATGCCATTAACCCTTAAAACATTAGCCGATGAATTTGGGCATAATCCATCTACAATCTCTCGTGCAATTGCTAACAAATATATAGCATGTGATCGTGGTGTTTTAGCTATGAAAGAGTTTTTTACTACTGCTATTGATGAGGATGTATCAAATGCAGCTATTAAAGATTATTTGGTAGGGTTAGTTAAAGAAGAGAGTCGTGCCAAGCCATTAAGTGATATGAAACTTCTTGAGTTAATTCAAGATAAGTTCAAAGTTAAAATGGTTAGGCGTACAATCGCAAAATATAGAAAACAACTAAATATAGCAGGTTCAAGTGAGCGAAAAAAACTCTATCAACTCCATTAAAAAACGCCTCGATTCAGAGGTATTGGCAAGAAATAAGATCGGTGAAATTAATGAGAATAAACTTGATCCGATTTTTGTAGCATACAGACATAAAGATCCGACTATATCTTTAATCTGTGCACTTTTTGCATATGGAAATGTCAAACAGATAGTAAAGTTTTTAGATTCACTTGATTTTTCCCTTTTACAGGCTAGTGATGATGAAATCAGAACATCTCTAAAAGATCACTACTACAGGTTTCAAAAATCTGAAGATGTTATAGCTTTGTTTATAGCGCTTAAGCGTCTAGTTAAGAATGAAAGCATAGAAGATGTTTTTAAAAAAGGCTATATTAAAAATAGAAGTGTAGTTGAGGGTATAAATGAGATTATATCTGCCATAAAAAGGCTCTATGCACATGAGAGCCAAGGGTATAACTTTCTAATATCTAAGGTGACCATAAAAACTAAAGGAAGTGGTGCACTAAAGAGGTGGATGATGTACCTTAGATGGATGGTTAGAGAGGATAATATAGATATGGGTCTTTGGAGTGGAATAGATAAAAAAGATCTCATAATTCCACTTGATACACATACTTTTAATGTAGGTAAAAAACTTGGATTACTAAAGAGAAAAACATATGATCTTCAAGCTGCGATCGAACTTACAGAGACATTAAGAAGTTTTGATAAAGAGGACCCTTTAAAGTATGACTTTGCTCTTTATAGGCTAGGGCAGGAGTCTATAGTTTAAATAACTTTTATAGATTGTTAAACATCCTCTTTAAAAATCTTAAAAACAATACCCAATCCCAAATAAAAAAGAAGTAGAGCTATCATGTTTAACAACACTTTCTAAAGTGTCATCAGGAGTAAGCAAAGTTTTATAGTTATGGGAAAGATAACGACCTATAAAATTAAGTACATATCTTTCACTTACATTGTATTTTATACCCACTTGTACACCACTAATAAATGAGTTTGTTTTTTCATCTATATTTTTAGATCTACTAAGTGGATCATAATGCCAACTCAGTTGACCATACCCTAAAACTAAACCTCCATAGAGTAAATAACTATCTATATTATGGTAATAGTTTATTCCAATTAAATAATACTGATGTTTAAATTCTGAATTAGTCGCATAGTTTAACTCTATATCTGCTCTTATATTTTCAGATATACTTTTATCACTTAGAGTACTATATAGTGCTATATTTGTAAAATCTTCATCTGGCTCATTTGATAGTGTAAGTGTTCCTACTTTATTCTCTTGAGTATAAGAGCTAGAAGAGATACCTATGTTTAAACCAACTTCACTTATCTCTACTGCATTAAGTAGTACAGATGTAGTAAATAGTAATAATGTATACTTAGTTAGTAACTTCATAACTACCCTTTATAAGTGTAGCACTACCATTAAGTAGTATCACCTTTTTTATATTACTATCAAGCTCATGTGTAACTTCTATAGTTGTATTGTCATTATGTTTAATCAACTTATCTCCACTTTCAACTACCTGAGCTACTCCTTGTTGAAGTATTGTCTGTTCTTGTGCACTACCAAACTTTGCACTATCTTCCCCACACCCACTAAATGTAAGTACTAGTAGTGATACTACAAGCAAAGTGTATATATTAAATATTTTCATTGTATTACCCTTTAAAATATTAGTTCACTAGTAACTTTACTAGTTATACGAAGAACAATTTCCCCAGATTCATTTTCGAAGATTTCAACCTCATTGCCCTCTTCAAATTTACTATCATCACTAAGAGTTCGTTGCATAGATTCAACTTCTCCTGTAGCTAGATTAATTTTTTCAAATAGAGTTACTGTTTTACCATTAGACAATGTTTTAACTACAGTACGTACTTCAATCTTTTCCCCACTATCGTTTGTTGATTGTTTACTCATAGAAGTAGTAACAGCACCTTGCAAATCAATGACTGTTTGTGCACCTAGAATACTACATTTAGTTTTGGTAACTATAGACGTACCATCATCTTTTTTAACTGTAACTATATGTTCAGCACTACCATCAGTATTAGCAGTTGCTTTGGTAGAAGTACTTTCGCTTACTGATACTTCAGTCTCTATTGCACCATTTTCATGTATGGTAGTTGTAGCACCAAGTAGTTCTGAATGAGCTTTAGTTATATATATATTACCATCAGAATCTTTTATCTGCATGATGTGTGTAGCTTTACCATTAACTTTACCCTCAACTACAGATAGTATTTCTACCTCTTTATTTGTAGCATTTTCATTAGTTTTAGTAGTTGTTGTTCTACCTGAAGTTTGAACACTGCCATCCTCTTTAATAACAACTTGACTATCTTTAATATTTGATGTAGCTATAGTTTTAACTTCATTACCATCTTCATCTACAATATTTATTTCATGCTCAACTGTACCATTAGGGCTTGCAGCAGCTTTAACTGTAGAGTTATTATTGCTAGAACTCATACTAACTGAACCATCTTCATTAACCTCTACAGTAGTCCCACTTTTAATAGAACTAGCTTTTAGAACAACTTCATTACCATCACTGTCTGTAACTTTTAGAACATTTACAATAGTACCGTTGTTATTAACTTTAGTAGTTGTCTCAACACTATCTCCATCTTCATTATTAATTGTAGAGTTAGTTACTATACCACCATCAGTTGATGTTGTAGTACTACCTTCAACTTTACTAGTTACTTCTATAGTAATTTCTTGACCTGTCTCATCATCAACTAGTCTTATGGTTGATTTAGTATTACCGTCTTCATCCTTAGTTGTATCATAATCACCAACAGTAGTACCAGTATCTATATTAGTTATATCAATTACTGTCTCTTCACCTTCTCCATCGTTGGAAATAACTTGAATTGTTGTTGGTGTTTCTGGTTCTGTTTCTGGTTCAGTTGGTGTTTCTAGTTCTGGTTCAGTTTCTGGTTCTGGTTCAGTTGGTGTTTCTGGTTCTGGTTCAGTTGGTGTTTCTGGTTCAGTTGGTGTTGGAGATATTGGAGCTGAACTAGTAGTAGCACTAAATGTTATATCTGTACTTCCTACAGTTAGTGTAGCTGTGTTAGCTGTAGAATAATTTGCAGAAGTAGTAACTTTTACGGTTACATTATCATCGTTGTCTATAGTTCCGGCACTAGTTCTCCAGTTTCCATCTTCATTTATTTCGTACTCACCACCAACTATGGAAATATTAACTCCATCATCTATACCAGTTATAGTTATTTTGTTTGATTCAACTAAAGTAGTTTTTGATTGGTTGGTCTTATCCGTAAAGTCTACATTGTCTGGTGTAATATCTAACACATTAATTATAAAGTCTTCACTTACAATTGTATTAGAATCATTGATTTTTACACTAACAGTTGTACTACCTTTTTGATCAGCTATACTTGATACTGAGATATTAAAGCTATTATCTTTATACTCTGCATATGTTAGGTTATTATCCCATGTTTTTAGAACATTTATGATAGATGTAGAGTTAGTCTCTAAAGTTACATTTAGATCTTCACGATCTAAATCCTCTATACCTGATATAGTTATGTTAAAGTTACTAAAATTCACATCTTTGTTAATATTTGAAATTGATGTAATAGTTGGAATATCATTTAACCCGGTTAATGAAATAGTACGGTTTACACTATAACTAGAAGCTTTTGAGTCAGTAACTCTAAAAGATACTATACGGTTAGTAATGTTTGGATTTGCTGAGTTACTATTTTCATAAGTTATAGATCGTAAAGCACTTTGATAGTTAGCTATGCTATCTACTCCACTTAAGGTTAGTATACCTGAGGTTGTGTTGTACTGACCTGTTATGTTGTTTTGGTCTGTGAAATGAAGGTTGTCTTCACTGTTTAAAAGTCCTGAAGTTATAGAGACTGTAGCACCGGTAATGTCCTCTGAACTTGGATTGTTTATAATTAAAGTAGATGTAATAGATAGGTTCCCATCACCTTCATTATATGCTAAAACACCACCCTCAATAGATGTAAGTGATACTTTAGCAAATGTTGTAAAGTCCCAATCTGTTTTAACACTTAATCCTGTATAACCATTTGGAGTTGAAGCATTATCTTTTATGGCACCTGCATCTATTAATATATAGTACTTAGTATTAAACTCTAAGTTGTTAGTTGGATCAATAGTTAACGTACTCCCTGAGATAGTAAGCTTAGTACTACTTGTTACATCAAAGCTTTCAACTATAGAGTCGTTAATATCATAACGTATCTCAATATTACCAATACCTGCTTGTATATTTTCATCAAATACTACTGTAAGGTTAGTATCTACGGAAGTGGATGTGTTGTTGTCAGTTGGGCTTAGTAATGACATCAGAGGTGCTACATTATCAGCTGCTGCATCAAATGTGATATTTTCACTAACTCTTGTATTTCCTGCATTATCTTCAACATTATTATAAGCTAAGTAATATGTCTGACCCTCTACTAGGTTAGCAGTTGGATTTATGGTAATAATTTCCTTATTTACATCTATAGTAGCATCAAAGAGTACATTTGAACCGCTACTATTAGTTTGCTTAAGAGTTATTAGTGAATCTACATTTGAATCATCAATAGCACTATCATCTGTATTTCTTATAGGCTCACTAAAAGTTATAGTCATGCTATTACCTAGTGGATGAGTTGTAGAACTATTTATTGGGTTAAATATTGTTGTTGGGACTGTTGTGTCTACTGTAAAACTTGGGATATTGAGTGTTGAACTCACATTTCCATTTGCATCTGTTAGGGTAATAGTACAGTTTGCATAAGTTCCATCTGCTAAAGCGGTACTATCATCACTCTGCGTTAAAGTTATTGTATGATTCCCTGTAGTTGCTATTGTTTTGTTTGTACTTGTTCCACAACTTCCACCTATAACGATAGTTCCTGCTTCTGTTGTAGAAAAAGTATAATCTGGTGTCGAATCAGTTGTAGGTGTAGCTACTTGAGTTACTTCTGATATAACAGGGACAATTGCATCTACTAAAACAGCTGTTGTAGAACCTACAGAGTTTAATGTTAAAGTCATATCATTTGCTGAACTATCTTTGAGTGTTCCACTATTTAACTCTAATGCACCTACTGATATTCCATCACTATCACTTAGTCCTGCTTCGATATTATATGTAAATACTAAAGCACTTGTTCCACTTCCACTTGCGTATGTTGCATATTTTGTGGCACTTCCTATTGTAAGTGCTATCTGTGGTGTTCCTGTTACTATTACATTCTCACTAGTATTTACTGTAAAGCTTAGGTTATCACTTGTTTTATATGTTGCGTTTGCAGGTACACTTACACTACTTACTGTTGGGGCTATTGTATCTGTAGTAGTAAATGTTCCGTTTGATACTGTACTTTTATTTGAGGTTGCATCAACTGTAACTATGTAGTAATAGTAAGTAGTAGCTTCACTTACTCCCGTAACACTAAATGTTTTTGCGGTACTAGCAGTTACTGCGCTTGTACCATTTTTTACACTATTAGTTACTGTATTGTTTATCACATTATCTGCTGTTGGTGTTGATGAACTAGAAGCAACGACATAGTACATATTTCCTGTTTCACTTGGGGTAGCTTTTATATCTGCTGTTGTGCCTAGTACATTTGCACTACTGACAGCTGATAATGTTGGAACAACATCATCTACTACAGTTATAGTAAATGCTTTTGGGAAATCTGCATCACCATCATTTACATTTACTCTTATATCATATGTTCCTGCTGTTAATGCTCCAGAGTCATTAGCTTGTAAACTTGTACCACTTATATTAAAGCTTCCATTATTTGTATCTCCACTTCCTGCTACTAAGGTATAAGTTGCAGTATCTCCTGTATCTGCATCTGCAACATCTAGTGTTCCTACACTAGCATTTGTGCCACCACTTTGAGCTACGCTTGTACTACTAAGAGTTATATCTGTTGGAGCATCATTTATACTTGTACTTATTACAGTGGTTGTGTTGTTTGCTATAGAATCTGCTGTTCCATCATTTGCGGTTATAGTAAATGTTGTTGTTTCTGTACTTCCTGGGGCTACTCTATTATCTGTTGGGTTAAAAGTGATAGCCCTTAGTGCTGTTTGTGCTGCTGCTACACTTGTGCTTGCTATAGAAGTAGATGAAAGTGTACCTTTAGCGTTATCATCTAAAGCTATTGTTACTGAGATATTGTCTGTGTCTGCATCGAATAGTGTAACACCGCTAAATGGTGTTAGTGTTGCTGTGTCGTTTACTGCTTGGGATGCTGTTGCTCCGCTTATGGTTGGGGCGGTGTTTGTAGCAACAGCAGTAGTTACAATATTATCAAATATTGTTGCAATATCATTTGGAGCACCATTAGCGATAAATTTAATTGTATCAATATTATCCCAATTAAATGTATGTGTAGCAGCACTACTAACATCTACATTCTCTGTCCCTGACACAGGATACTTTTTTATACCTCCAAGATAACCTTCTACGTAATAACTAGCACTACCAAATCCCACAGAATCCTCTAAATATATAGATATAAAATTAAAAGCACCATCATCATTTCTTTTTAACTCAAGAGATGAAACTGCTCCAGAACTAAAATCAGCATAAATTCCCTTACTAGCCCCAAAACCATCACTTGTCGATAAACATGCACCCTTATTTGTAGAAGTAGAGATCTTAAATGTTTCTATAGATATATTATCTGCAACACAAACATCATGTCCTAAAGATGAACCTTCAAAATCCTCTGTGGATGCATTTAAATTGTTACTTAGTATTATAAAAACAATAGATAAAATTATACTTTTAAAATTTATCATAATTAACCTTTCTTAAATCACCGTTCATACTTTTTCTCCTATTTTTAATTTTTAGTTAAAAGATAGCTACATCATCAAAAATAGTTTATCTTATTTTTCCTTTATTGTTCATCTATTTTGTTATATTCTCCCCTTCTTTATTTATTATCCATAAGCATGGCTTGGTGTAAGTATTCCTGACTCATAGGATGATTTATAATATTTACTCTTTTATTATTTGGTATGAAATGTACATCGTATATTTCTTCAAGTTCACCTTCATATAAAAGCTCATTTACTTTTTCTCCAGTTGTTATATCTACTATTACTACCCCTGTTAGTAGTTTTTTCCTTGCTATTGGAAGGTCTCCAAAAGTGTGTGATTTTCTTAATTTGCTTACCCCTATAAAAGCTAAGCCCTCTTATAAAACAATCTATCTTAGCAATAGTTGTATCTACTTTTAATAGCTCTTCAGTTGCATAGAGCAATAAATATAGTTCCTTTTGATAAACTCTTGGAGAGTGTGGCATCGCTAAAGATTCATATAAAACTTTATTAGTAGTTATATCCATAAGAAACCCACCATTGAGTTTATTGAGTCTCAATCCTTGAGGTTCATCAGTTTGTCCAAATCTTGTTACAAATCTAATATCTTGATTTTCATCTGTACAGCATCCATTTAAGTGGCAGCTATCACCACTTTTAAACTCTTTTATAAAAGGTGGTTTTCATATAGGTTCAAAATAATTTTGTGCATCAACTTTTATTAAACAGCTATTAAATCTTGATTTGAGAAAGTTACATTATGAGTGTCGATATAACTTGTTAGATATGATGAAGTTGGAAAATAAAGAGCATCATAAGTATCTTTTTTTTTGATATGTGATCGCTAGTTCTTTTGAATCTTTAAATAGTATTATATTAGTTCTAAGAGCTAATGCCATCATATCATTATGAAAACTAATCTCCATAGGTCTATCAAAAGTCACATATTAGTTGGGTTGTTTTCGTCTCTTTTACACTTGTTTGGTAAGCTGTCAGCATTATGTTTCCAGCTAAGGATTCTAATAGTTGTGGAAACTATGGACTAAATTTTGCACTAAATGGGTTCATTATATTTTATCTTTTCTAAAGGTTTTAAATATTAACTGTTGTAATGTAACTTAAATTATCTAATAAACAATATATAAACATAATTTTTATTAAATGATAATAAAGTATTTAAAAGAATGAAAGTTTATAAATACCAAGATTTTTTAATTATGAGTATAAACTATAGAAGAATTAGAGTTGTTATTAATAGTAAATCAAAAGTTTAACTTAATCTACAACTTTATTTATATTTGATATAATCCATTAAAATTACATAATATATTTCAAAGGAACTAAGCATGGAGTGTGAATTTCCAACTGTAAACTCAGATAACAAAGAAATTTTAGAGATTTTAGATAGTGTTAAAACTATAGCGGTGATAGGGCTATCTCCAGATGAGTCAAAAGACAGTAACAAAGTTGCAAAAGTCTTACAAAAACATGGCTATAAAGTGGTACCTGTATACCCTAAAGGTGAGACTATTTTAGGTGAAAAAGTTTACCGCTCACTTGCTGAGATACCATTTGAAGTGGACATGGTAGATATATTTAGAAAGCCAGATGCATTTGGAGCAATAGCAGATGCTTGTATAGAACGTGGTGATGTAAAGGTTTTTTGGACTCAGCTTGGGCTTGTAAATAACGAAGCAGCAGCAAAGGCTGAAAAAGCAGGTATGAAAGTTGTGCAGAGTCACTGTACGAAAATAGAATTAGAAAATAGATAGGTAGATAAATAGTTGGTAGATTTAAACGAAATATATAAAGCAAAAGATAAAATAAAAGATATAGTTTTAGACACTCCTTTTTCATATGCACCTCAAATGAGTCAAGTTTCAGGTATAGATGTTTACTTAAAAAAAGAAAACTTGCAGATCACAGGTGCTTTTAAAATTCGTGGAGCTTATAATAAAATAGCTTCATTAGATAAAGAACAGTTAGAATCAGGTGTAATAGCTGCAAGTGCAGGAAATCATGCTCAAGGTGTAGCACTTTCAGCTTCTAAATTTGGTGTTCGTGCTGTTATTGTTATGCCGGATTCTACTCCTTTGACAAAGGTAAATGGAGTTAAAGAACTTGGTGGAGAAGTTATACTTCATGGGACTAACTATGATGAAGCTTATGCATATGCTATGGAGTTTGCAAAGAAAAATTCACTTACATTTATACACCCTTTTGAAGATGAAAAAGTTATAGCAGGACAAGGTACTGTAGCTTTAGAGATCTTGGAAAAGTGTGAAGAGATCGATGCTATAGTTGTACCAGTTGGTGGTGGAGGACTTATCTCTGGTATAGCTTCAGCTGTAAAGCAGATTAACAAAAATATAAAAGTTATTGGTGTTGGAGCAAGTGGTGCACCAGCTCTTAAAAACTCTTTTGAAACTGGTGTAGCACAAGATAGTATAAGCGTAAGAACTATTGCGGACGGTATTGCTGTTCGTGATACATCTAAGATCACACTCTCACATATGCTTGAATGCGTAGATGAGTTTATAAGTGTAGATGATGAAGAGATAGCAAGTGCAATTTTATTTTTACTTGAGAAGCAAAAACTTGTTGTAGAGGGTGCTGGGAGTGTTGGTGTAGCT
>Ga0193953_1000668_pt1 | contig 17463 bp, 23 predicted proteins | sample BB_4_MG_FD_140325 | JGI IMG/M metagenome (GOLD analysis project Ga0193953, IMG submission 140325) | Microbial mat bacterial communities from the Broadkill River, Lewes, Delaware, United States - BB_4_MG | ecosystem: Environmental > Aquatic > Freshwater > River > Microbial mats | place: USA... | reverse complement strand
TCCTCGTCTGTGGCTTTCCTAATGAGCAGAACATGATCCTTAAGTCTTATCATATGCTCATCTGCAAATAAACTCTTACCTTCCCATAAATGGAGAATTTGAGCTTTTGTGTACTTGATGGGCACATTGGTTTCAAACACTTTCTTTAAAATGTCCTCAATGTAGCTTAAGATTCCATCAATGTCCTTTTTCAATAACTTAGATCCCAAAGCATTGGCATGAGTTGGCGCTGTACCTTCTCCCATATCGCCTATTGCTCCCATGTTTTGCAATTCACTTAGTTTTTGCGGTAATACCCACATGAAAAAACCAGCTAAATCATGAGAAGCATATTTTTCAATATTTGCTTTCCATAATCTGAATTGCTTAAATAAGTTATTTGGCGCACTTGAGAATATCTGCATAGATACTCCTGTGTTGCTGACATTAATTACTTGGTATTGGTTTGCATACATCTTCTTAAGATGCTTTTCCAATCTACTACACTGATCATTACTTATAGTTAATTTATCAGTCATTTTCTTTAATTTAATAGTTATTTACTTGGTTTTGACGACTCATGTGTTTTTACACGAGTTCTAACTAAGGCGGTCTACACCTTTCATGTATCCAATGTGTTACAATTGGACTGTATTCTCTAGTATTCATTGTAAAATTATTCAATTTATGTTGGGGCAACCCGTAGGTTAACCAAAACTCCAATGATAGTTGTGAACAAGTAGTTTGTTTTACTTCAATACTGTTCTCATTAGAAGTTTGTGCAACAGAAACGAACGCAACTAGTAGAGATACTAATGTTGTTATTATGTTCATTATCTGAGTTGATATTTTGGTTAAAAAATAAACACCCTAGCGAGTGAGTTGATTCGCTTATACCTTCACACAGTTTTTCATCAAGTCGTCGAACGTTAGTTGATGCGTCAGGTTTAGCTTAAGGATATAGCACAAATATTGGGCATTAAGCTTTTATTTGTCAGGTGTTGCTGCATTTAATGTTATACGTTCTTTAAGAAATGCTTTACCAGCTTTAAGTTGGTCAATTTCTTTGAACAATTCGGTTAATCTACTTTCGTTTTCATTAGTAAATTCTACATTTAGATGACTTTCAATTGTTTTTGCAGTAGCACCGTCTGTAAATACCATATAGGTTGTTACATCCTTTTCATTTGCATACGTAACAGGAACATCTAAAATAGTGTTTCTATCAGTATGTACTTTCATCATATCAGGTGTCTCACCCGGCATGATCCCTTTTACTGTATAACCTTCAGCTAATGCAATTCTTCCTTGACGGTGTTCTATTACATTTTGCTTTTCGTCTTTTGCAGTAAGGTCTTTCAAGTCTTTTACAACAACTTGCCATATTTTACCGCCAAATGTTGGGATATTATTTCCTAATTCAATTCCCTGTAGGTTAATCTTTACTTCTTTAATCATTTTCTTAATTTTTATCGAATGTTTGACTTACTTAACAATTTAATTAGACGAATGTCTTTTGGTTTTCTAAGGATTACTTCTCCATAGTTAATTGGTTTACTATCATTATATAAACTCTGCCCTTGTATTTTGAACCAAAGGGTAGAAAACCCATCTTCTGCAAATTTAACAGTTTCCTCTATTAATTTGCTATGAGTTTTTGATGAATTTAACTTAGATTTCTTCTTGTTGGTCTGATACCATTTCCGTGATATTCTTACAACTTCCACATTAACGGTTTTACCAGCTTTATATTTGCCGATTAACCATGAAAAATATTTCCCCAAACCAGTTCTTAATGTTTTCTTGTATTTTTTAATAACAACCACTTTGCCTAATGATTTGTCTGTAAAAATACGAGAAATTGATGGTTTTTTGAACATTTTTTCTCTTTTTAGAATGAATAAAAATAAGTAGAAGATTAGTGGTATGTGACTTTTGCTTCCTCTATCTGGTTAAGGTCAAGATTTCACTCCCTGTCTCTCATACAACATATTTTGATGGTTTTGCTGTTGACTTCAGTCATAGTTCTTTCTCATATATGTGGTGGTGCCACTCGTAAGTACAAAGAACACAGTAGATACTTATACTGAATGTATGTTATCCCATAGGGCTATTCACTCATCTTCTATTTTGTATTTTGCTAGATTCAACTAGCGTCTTGGATCTTTATCTGCTGAATACGGTCTCTTACCGCCAACTGATCACTTCCTTTTACTATTTACGTGCTTAGCGTCCTTAGACGTTTTTCATTATTCCACTGCCAAACATAATACCTATTACTCAATTGTATGAGTTAAGGGCTTACTATCTTAGTTTATGGTATGATATAAATATCAACTTCCATTTGGAGGACAAGTCAACTCCCTAAGCGGCTTTTCGGACATTGGTTTTACCAATTATTTACTTTATTTAATAAATCTCTGATATTATCGGGATGTTTCTAATAGAAACGTGACTTTAAGAATCGTATTTTCAATAATATATAAGTCAGTTATATTATTTGAGCACAGATGAGACTTAGCCTTTTGTTTGACCAGCACTATGGCGTTATTCGCTGGGTTGCTTCTCTATACTTCCAAACTTTACTTTTAACGAGTTGCTACTATCTGTAGACCATAATTATGTTCTAAATTATAGTTTGGCTCACTTATTCTCGCAACATACTATTAAACCGTATATTGAATGGTTGATCAATTAATACTAAGGTACTAACCTATAACATACACATACAATTGTGCTCATTTAAAGGCTGATCTATTTCCTTAGGATACTTTCTAACAGGGATTGCACTCCCATACAATAATCATTTGTACACACACTACCTTGACCTCCTACCGTTTATCTAGGCCCACTGATTACGACAATGGTTGATTAATTATAGCCTCATGTGTTCTGCGCATGCAGATTTGCTTACTAATATCTTACTAATTTGTATTCTCGTCTTTCAATTCACCTTAAATCATAAACTTTAATCATCGCAACTTATTCATTAACCTCAACAGTTCCTTTGGAGATTAAAAATGACTTTAGCATTCGATCTCGCGCTTATTTACATAAACCTAATCGACACAGTCATTTACCTGATTGGTAGCGACTCACTTGTACTATGCTATTTCCGTAAGTACTTGGCATTTCCAATACTATTGTCATTGCTTTTCTTCTATAAGTTCCTACATATTAACGAGTTGACAGTAAATTATACTCAATTCGATTAATTAGACGTTTTAGGTCGTACACCCCACCCTACTCCTAGGACATTATCGAGCATGATTAATAGGAGTTCTTATATTAGTGTGGCTAATGAGACCACAGAGTCTAATACCTACTATCCTATATCACATACAATGTGCTGACTTTTAGTATAAAAATAAAGGGGATACCTAGTACCCCCTCTATGCCATATTATGCTACGAATAAAATTGGACGTGCCATTACTGGACGCTCAACGATATACATAGGGATAACTGGTCTTTCTACTTCAATTACGAATGTTATTATTGCGAAACTTCTGTTTTTCAATAACGAATTCTATTCAAACTTTTCGTTAGTCGGCGAAAACTATACGAATAAGGTCAATCAAGACCTAGTCACTGGGGAAGGAATCGAACCTCCAATTTCGCATAGACTATGTCACAGCTTTCCAATATATTCAATCTAGTAGTGTTGCAACATTTAGATGAATTCCCAGCAATATAATTTCTGATCGTTTCTCTTTCACTTCTGTTTAACGAGAAGTTTCCCAAGTGTAGTGGACGACCACCCGCCATTTACCTACTGTCCACGTTTGTGCTAATGTTAACCAATGAGGCACTGAGCCTCATGAACCTATCTCTTAGGTTGGTTATATTGTAATGAATGTTTAAATACTTTATGTATATTTTGATGTTTTGAATATTTATTTCCGATTTTAAAGTAACATTCTGTTTTTAAATCATAATAAATTATATCTTCTTTCAGAATCAAAGAACCAAACCCATTGTTAATTCTAAACCTCCAATAAATGCGTATAAGTAAATCTTCATCTTTAGATTTAGGATCATTTAAATGGTCCAATAACAAATCTGTATATTTTTTACGTTTTTTGATATCAATATTAAAAGGGTTGCCTCTTTTTAAATCATCCCTCATATTATCAAAATCTGATATAGTATCTGTTATTCTAAATACAACACATTCATATGATTCGGGATCATCTGAATTATTTAAAAACTCTAATTCAATTTTTTCTTTAAGAATTTTTTCTTTTGATTTAAAGATATCGCAAGAATTCAAAATAAACATTAAAATTGCTGAAATAATAATTACTTTTTTAAGCATAATATATATAGTTTTAAATGAATAAACATAAAGTAAATAATATAAGTGTTACCTCATATTGTTCTATTTCAATGGTTTCCACTCCATTCTATATTCTTATATTAAATTAATAATAGAACTTGCTACAGGCCATACATCGTTTCTTACGTTTCGTGTATCTTCTCCTGTAGCATTAACCGATTGAATTAACAATGGCGTTCTAATAAAGCCACTACTTAGACTGCCTTATCATAGTATTTAAAACTTTGGAGCGTTCGTTACTTTATAACTTAACAATAAGTCGATCCATTTATTAGAATGGGCTCTGATCGACAGGTTTGCCGTCCTACATTATTGTCCAACGTTTCCCTACAAATAGGCTACTTGACTCATGTACTATGTTTTAACCAATTACATTCACATTAAAAATTTCTTTAAAAACAATCTGCCTTACCAAGGAGTATTATATTGCACGAACCTATCTTATTATTACATCTAATTAATAGGGCTGTTAACTTTTTACCCCCATACGCTGGACTCGACTTGAATGTACGTAATCTATCCTTGTAGGCAATAAATACTATGAGTTTACTAAACTACCACTTCGGTCTGTGGTTTAATAAGATCAGGTTGACTTTCCTATCGTTGATACAGCCATGTTAATTCATGTGCGCTTTCTTATTTGTTTAGCTTCATCAGATTGTTTATTGTAATTGTCAAGGGGCGGTGGGAGTTTCACCCACACTCTCTTGTACTTCGAGCTACATAATAACCATTTAAGGCTACTTATGCGAGTATTACACTTCCCCAAGATTTTTAAACACACCCTATTATTACTGACCGGAGTGAAGTTTCACCACGAAACTACACATCGCAACGGTTTTATTTAGCGACCTCTTTAAGTAATAATATATTGAATGTGTTTATGGTATTTTTTACCAAAACATGTCTCTCATAAATAATAATCCATACTGGTCGATTGCCCACTCCATATACTTTTTATGATGTCTTTGTCTCCATGGAGGCAGTTCATCTAAATTATTTAGTACCACTAAGTCGTGAGAAGCACTCATGATATTACAGATTTGTTTATATAGTTTTGGTTTTAAATCAATATTTTTTATCCTATAATCATATATTAAACAACATTCTGATTTAAATGATATCAAAATAGTCACTTTGATTTGATTATTTATTTGAACTAAACCTATTGCCGAATTAGGTATTGTTTCTGGATATGATAAAATTTTTAACATAATTGATTATTTAATTTGCGAAAAAGACAGGATTCGAACCTGTGACCTATTGATTAACAGTCAATTGCTCTAACCAACTGCGCTACTTCTTCATATGGTGGTTATTTTAGATACCACCAAACTATTATTTCTTAATTACTTTTTGTAGTTTCTTCATATCTTTAATTTCTTTAGGAGATGAATTCCTACAATCAACAATTTGATTAGATGATAATAATATGATAAAGTCACACTTCCACTTATCTCTACTTTTCTTTAAATGCAGCTCTTTGTAGCCAAATTTAATATCATTGGTAGTTATTTGAAAGAATCCTTTATCAAATGTTTCTAAAATATCACTTGGAATTAAAGGTCTTTTACCACCTTTAGTTTTAATTGAATATTCATCAAAACATATGGATGCAAGTCTAAGTAGACTTTCTCTTACAATAGACCTTGCTTGCTTAGCTGTTTTGTAGTCAATACCTCTATCGTAAAAGAATTTGCGATCTTTTTCTGTTATGTAGTAGGATTGAGCTGCAATAAGATAAGTGGCTTTACCATAAGCCTCGCTCTTTTCTATGAGCCTTTCGATTAATAATGATCTTCCTGTCATTTGTTGAATTTAAAGATAGTAGGGTTATTATAGCAATCCTTACATGGAATCTCTTATAACCCTACCATCAATTAATGTTATTTAATTTTATCTAACTCTGCTTTAACCTGTTCTCCGTAATGCTCCTGAATAGCAGCAGTGATGAGACTTAATACACCACCTTGGGGTAGTTCATTAATGGTTTTAGCTGTTTTAGCAAAATCAACAACTTGTAATTCGTTGAACCATAGACCGAGTTGAGAAGGATAAACCTTACCTAACTCTTCAATAAGTCCAGCTTTATCAGTTTCGATAACTTCTTTAAGGCTATTTAATTTGAAATAACCCATTCGACTACGAGCTGTAGTTGAAAACATACGAGATGCAATCATTTCAACAGTACTCATTTTATCGTACTTGATATAACCTTCTTTATTGGTCTTTTTATCAATAATAACTCTACGAGGAGTTACTCTAATAGCAACAGTAGTAGAATCATCACCTTTGAGATCAGGAATGTTTACGATGACAACAAAACCTTTAGGTTGAGGACAAAGTTCTTTGACACTCTTCAAATCCTTAATTCGATCAATATAACGATGTGCTCGTCTAATCAATTCGGCTTTAGTAAGAATATCAATTCGAGTTAAACCAATTACCTTTGGTTGTAGCTCTTTCTTCTCTTCCTCAGTTAAATCAATTCCAGTGTAATCAATTACATCAATGGATTCAACTTTCTCTGTCAAAGCATGTTTTATATACTCATCCTTTTTCTCTTGAGACAAACTATCCCAATAATCTTTTGGAGCTTTTGTAGTTTCCAAAGATTTCTCCGTTTCAAAATGCTTATAAGCAGGCCAATTCATAGCATGGCTGTCTCTTTTAAGCAATTTGTTTTTAATCTCTTCCTTTGCTTTCTTACGAATGGCGTAACGATCTACGTCAAATACAGCAAAAGAGTGTTCAGGATCTTCTTCAAAGAATCTTAACATAAGATCAACAGCTAAATCTCTTTCACCAGATTCCAAATGGTTACTGATAATAATATTTAACCGATGAGTCTTATCATCATTCATCTTTTTGTAAAATTCAATCCGTTTTGGATTGTATGTCACTTTACCATCAATAACAGCAGCCATGGTATTTCTAAACATGTTTTTAACCTCTTCAGGTGACATGTCATCTTTAGCTCCAGCATTAATAGCATCCTGCGCACCAGTTAATTGCAAAGTCATCATATTACGATTAACTGCTTCTGGTAATGCAATTCCCTTATATATCTCAGAGATAATAGGAGAATGAGCACCAAGAGCAATTCTTGCAATTTCTTGATTAGCTTTTAACTGCATGATATTAAATTGACCAAGCATATCTTGATAAGCAAATGCAATTTCATTGCATCTTTTTGCAGTTTCCATGTCTTCTAATTCTTGAGCAATTTTCATATGCTCTAAGTTAGACATGATAGCTAATTCAATTGATTCTTTTGTTAGTCTGGTGTGATCTAACGCAAATGTGGGAGTAAACGTATCAGTTGTTTCTTCTTCAACAACCTCCGCATCTACCACAATTGGTTCTTTTTTTTCTTTTTCCATAGTAATTTATAATTTGGTTATTATTTAAGTTAATTTGTAATATCTTTAGATAAAAGTGGTAACCTACCTACGGTTAAAATGAATAACCGCAGGTGGTCCCATAATTAGTCCTTCAAATGAAGAAATGACTCCTTGTCCCTAAGAAATGAACTTTTGGGAAAAATCATCTATCTAATAATATCTTTGTCTTTTATTAAAAAAAGAGCTAAGTTAACTCAGCTCTTTTCACATAGTTTACTTGATCGAATTTAATCTTTTTTGAATGTATAAACTTTACCGCCACCAACTTCAGGCGAACCTAAATTAGCAAGCACATAGATTTTATACTTTGCAAACTCTTCAGGGTTTAAGTAGGGTTGAATTGCTTTAACAAAAGACCCTTCTTTTCCCGGTTCATCGGCAATAACATCCATCAAATCGCAAGTAGCCCCTTTTTCAAAAGAAATATCCAAATTTTTACCAATGGATTTCAAAGCTTCTTCAACAACACTTGCTTTAATCTTAGTTCCAGTGTTATATTTAACACCCGGATTAGATTGAATCAATTGTTGTACTTGAGAAGTAAAAGGAATTGCTTGACGAATCGCATTAATATCTCCAACTATTTTTGGAGCATTCAGAGGAATTTCTATGACTTGTGGTTGGTTTTGAATTCCAAATCCACTTGTCACTACCTGCGAACCTAATGCTTGTTCGATCATTTGTTGAATATTCACTTGGCTTTGGCCCGGTGCTGCAACAACATAAATTTTCTGTTTGTTCATAGTATACTATTTTTTATTAATAAAAGAATCAATCTCTTTTAGGATCACAAAATCCGAATTCTTAACTAAATGTATGTGATCTGAGTCCATCCAAATTAGGACCAGTAATGCAATTAATATGATAGATAGTAAATAACTCATATTATACTTTCTCCTCCAGAGAAGTATGGCAATGAGTATGAATAATATCACACTAACACTCGATATAAGAATTAACCTTTGCACTATAAATTCACTATACTTCTTTGATGCTATAGATGCTCTACATATCAAAGAATCAGCTACTATTTTAGAGTCCATTTTAACCTGTTTATAGAGGTTAGAAAGCTCTTTGGTAGCTATTATCAACGAAGAGTCATTTGAGTGTACATTTACCCTCTGAAATTGCCTCTGACGCTGATTTTGATGCTGTTCATTTTGAGAATAAACACTCAACGATATAAATATCGCAATAATCAATAATTTAATACGGTAACTTTTCATTATCAATATGTTTTTGAAATTTACTAGCTACTGCTTTTCTCCAATGTTTTTTAGGAGAGGTTAAGAGATTTAAAACTCTAACATATTGCTTAGTTTTTGTAATTCTAACATCTTTAGCGACATTTTCTATTACATATCTAGGCACTTGATCGAGTTTTAATATTCTTATTAATTCGAGAGTCTCCTCTCTTCCCAAAATACCGCAAAAATACGATATATTTAATTCAACTAAACTGTTTACTTTAGATTTCATAATAATCGTTGTCTTTATCTTTTGGGGCCATGGACATTAGTTTTAACCACTCATATATAATATGCGCTTGTGTCCCAGTCCATGTAAATTCTCGCTCTTTTATTGTAGGTTCATTCATTATAGATTTATAACGATTAATACCTTCAATTAGAGTAGTTACTTCCAATAAACAGGCACCAGAAACAATTATTTTATTTATTTCCAGTACTGTTTTCTTCGTAGACATTGTACTGCCTACGCTTAAGCTAATGCTTTCTCCGTCTTTAAATTCGATAGAAATCATAGTTTACTCGAATAATTCCTTAGTTCTTTTTATATCTATTAATCTTTTACTAATCATTATGGGTTTATTAACCCCTTCTGGCATAGCAAAGAAATAGAATTCTCTAGAATAGATAACTCTTACTTTACCACCTAATGCATTTCTAACACTTTCGTTTATAGGCTCCATTGGCCACCATTCATCTCCTGTATGAGATTCAGGTAGTTGGACACTTTTCATTAACTCAGTGACTGCATCGTTTGATAATAGATATAAAAAGGTTCCAGAATCTAATATCTTTTTCCCTTTCATTGTGTTGTTTGTTTCGAATTAACCTTAGCCTTCAAGGTATAATATAGAACCATATGCCACAATCAAGCAGCATATGGTAAACAAATGAATTATCAAATGTCAATCTTCGTTTCTTTTATAGATAGATATTCTATGATTTACTTTTGATAAATTCACTTGGTGTTTTGTAGAGTAAAGCGTAATAATATCGAATGTTGTTGTAATCTTTATAGTAGCATTCCGATAATCCTTCTGATGAATACTGTTCACAATAAAATTCTTTACTATTAATAGCGTGATAACTATCTTTTGTTATAAAGATCGGTTTAAATCCTACTTCTACTCCATTTTCATAATGCGGAACATCATAATAGAATAATACACTTATTTCAGATTCTGCTGAATCTAATTCCATTACTGGGATAGAATCTACATGTTCCATTTCAATACTTGGAGATCCAATCTCCTTATTTATTTCCAAATTATTGAAAGTTAAATACCCAACAATACGAGCTGTTGATATTATAATTCCAATAATAGCTAAAATAACAATTGTTCCAAATAATTTTTTCATGATGTATATAGTTTGTTAATAAAATACATTTGAAAAATAGCAGAGCGCTAGGTATAACAGTTTGTTGCTGAACTTTTAACGATGTCGAGAGATTTGCGACTCTGCTATTTAGAAAGGGATAGGGGAATCGAACCCCACACCCTTTTAACCAATATAAATTGTTCGAAAATCTTTATTTTTCTGACACTTCCTCGTAAGGATTAGACTCATCTCCAGTATATGAATATACTTTGTTTGTCTTAATATCTAAATACTTTTTCTTCCCACTTCCCACTGATGGAAAATCATCAATAGTTGGGAAACGTAGATAAGAATCATTTATAGATTCTTTCTTTTCTGTTTTAGATGATTTAGGCTTTTCTTCAACTTTAGGTTTCGGATTTAATAATCCCTCTGCTTCATGTTTACCTAGCAAATTAAACTCAACAATATTCTGAGTTATTGTTTTATACTTTGATTCAATAGTATTAGTATATTCCAATCTTTCATATACTTTACCACAACCATCGGTACTACATTCATATAATAACCTATCATTATCAGATTCACCTTTTACTGTTTTCAAATGCTCCCATTTTGCATCTTTTGCTTGAACTGGTATAACACAACCGTTAAAACAAGGGTTGTTTAATACTTTATCCTTCATCCATGAATTGTAGATGATATTTGCACCAATACCCATTAAAGGTATAATGATAGCTACAACAAGCACTTTAATTTGTTCTAATTGAGTGCCAAATAAATCCGATCTCAGTGGATACAAGATTACTGTTATTAATAACATTGCAAATATAATTGCAATAACACCCATTACTAAGTTAAATTTTGAATTTTTCATTTGTTTAATTTTACGAAGATTAATAATTATTTAATAATTTAGTTGTGTGTACAGGGTTCGAACCTGTGATGACTAGATTTTAATGAATTGTTAGATTCTTCTAGTGCTCTACCAACTGAGCCATACACACTAAATCACTTATACGCTTTTTATGCCTTTAAAAATCGTTAATATTAATATTATAGTAAGTGATTTATTAAGTTATTTCTGAATACAAAAGACAGATTGTCTACTAATTTTATTGAAATAACAATATTTTAATATACTAGAAACTGAACAATTAATTCCAATTCATTTTCGATATAAAGAAGCAACTGATTTTCTTTAGTGGCATCTTTTACACCATAGAGTTTTTTGCTATTAACTATTATTTCACCATTTATTTTAAACTCTCTTTTATGTATTAAATCGACAGCTTTTTCAGCTTTCCATCCACATAAATCTAATAGATTTATTGGTGTAAATGTACAATGTTTTGAAAATTCAATTATAGATGTTTTATGATCGCATCCTTCTAATATTTTATCAGGTTTACTATCTGTTTTTAATTGATCCAATACTACAGTACTTAATTCGTCTATTTTGATAGATATTTCAAATTCAATTGTTTTTAGCATAGTCTCAATCTCTTTCAGATCATTTACTATTTTCGAATGTTTATCTAAAATGGCTTTAAAATGTTCTGTTTGTGTTTCATAAGGTTCAGTAGATCTTAGAATTACTGATAACTCCATCTTTTCATTTAACTTTGCATGTTGAATTGCAGTTAATGTTTCTCCATAAGAAATTATTTCTGCTAAAGGCATTGATTCTAAAACAGTTACTCTTTTCATTTTCGATAGATTTTATTGGTAATTTATATCTCACCCCATGTCATAGGGGTGTCGCACAATTCATGTTCATCCTGACCGATGATTATGATAAGACATGGCTGTTATCCCATGAATGCAATAAATATTTCCATCCACAATGCATTGTGTTTACCCTCTGGGTGGATGGATTTAATGCTGCCTAAAACATCGTTTATACCCTACATCTTTTTTCGGAGTATTGATCTGATGTTTATAATACGATCACCTATTTAATATTTAGGATACTATGAGCGTTGTCGGCTTTAATCCAACAACAGACTCTTCTCCTGTAATTAAATGTTACAGTGTCAATATCAAACTAACCTCAGCAATTACCCGTCGATGCTCCCGTTTTATATAAGGTGTCTACGCATAAGAGGTGTTAGTGAGGTTAGTTGGTTTCTTTAAACTTCTTTAGCTACGATATTTGTCGCTGTAATACCTTTGAGATCAGTTCTTGATTTAGCCGCTTCGATAGCTTTTTCACTAGATTCTGATGTAATTAAAGGATTAGATAATATTTTATTACCGGCGAAAAATGTTACTACAAATGTTTTCATATTATTTCTTTTATTTAGTAAATAGATGATGTTCCATTTTAACAATCCATTGACCTTTTTCACTATGCAATGGGTATTTTACATTTCTGTGTTTATGTTCGATGCAAACTACATATTTCATAGAATCACTTTCTGGTAATAATCTTACATATACAAGGTGGGTCTTTTTAGTTTCTATTAGTTTTTTAATAAGTAGTCTATTAGAGTCTAATATAATAGACTCAACTGATTTGAAAAACAAATGATAATTACCATCGTTATCAGTTTCAATTGATTCCAATCTTTCGTATTCATATTTCATTTTACAATGGTTTTAAATAACAGATTATTCCAATTCTACTAGATATTACTGAATCAAAATTAATATCTGTATACCCTTCATACCAAGATGAAAGTTCGAATCTATTGATTCTATAGCCCACGTTTGTTTTGTGGTTTAGACCAGACTTATTTGTAACACCCCAACCCATTGCCATATTTGGATCTAATGAGAATGAGGTAAATACCTGCGATTCTAATTTAAAACTCACAATTAATAACACGAGTATTAAAATCAATAATTTAATTAAACGATTCTTTTTCATGATATGAAGTTGTTTTAATTTAATAGTAAACTCATCAGAAGAGAAATGACTGCTGATCTATTTAACATTCTGATGAGTAACCCTAAATAACCCATTACTATGGGATAGAGCACCTAATTGGATTCGAACCAATGACCTTTTCGCACGTTTTAACGAAATACTCTACCTGACTGAGCTATAGGTGATTTAGTGAACACATTCCCAAACATGCATATTAGGGAATGTGTGACACAGTAATAAAGTTTTCTTTATAAACCCTCGTTTATGTTTTCAGATTCATTTGGCAAACGAGTAAAGTCCAACTATCTGCATTTTAAAATTCACCTAGTCTTTATACCTTATTGTATGCTATAAGACATTGCACTAAGCATACTTAATCTTCGTCCAGTGGTTTCTGGCATTCTATCATTACTCAATTGATTATGAAGATCTAATCAATTGATTCAATACAGTTCATTAGTATTACATTTTTAACTACTTTCACATCTCAACTGTATTGTTGATGTGACACGCATAGACCCAATTTCTATGACCGCAGCCCTTATTATTTGTGCTGTTTTATAAACACTAAATAACCAACAGGTATTCCAAGACAATCATTTTATGTCTTTTCTTTATGAGTGAAGAGAGGTGGAGTCGAACCACCGATTGGTTTGTATATAACAGAGACAATGTTATTTAAACATTTATTGAGAGCTGTAACGACAATCAATTCACTAAGCGATACAAATGCTTACCATTTTCAATCTCTTCATTTAAAAAACTAACCTCAGTAGTTACCAAAGAACGATGAGTCTTATAAGAGAGGTGTTAGTGAGGTTAGTTAATATTCTTTTATTTAGATTTGATGATTATCTTTATTTATACTCAAAGATATGAATGAGTTTATTGTTTTTGTAAAGATAGGCTTTTGGATAATCGCTAGAAATAACCATACGTGATTCATCAGGATACCATTTATATCCATTTTTGGTTTTTTTCGTAAACTTTGACTGTAAAGAATACTCATTAAAATTTCCATAAAATTCAATATAAACATCAGCTAATGAGTCTACATAATCTAATATTATATATTTTTTATAGTGATTGGTAATGGTACATGGTATTACATCAAGTACAGTATATGGGAATGTCCATATACCTATCTGTATTCCAACACTACCCGTTTTGGTTCCATATATAGTACATATTTTGCCAATATATTTATTCATGTTCTTTGCCCAAGACTCATTCCAACCTTTACTGTGTGATTCATGAGATCGTCTTACTAAGACTTTAGTTCCTTCTTTAACATTATTAGCTTTAATCCAAGCTTTTTGCCTAGCTACATAGTTATTACGTAACCATTCTTTAGTGTACATTTTAGCCACGTTCTTCGTATTTTAGTTGATTAATATAACACCTATCGGAATATCTACCTAAATCCCTTATCCGTAATCTATTAGAAAATGTCTTAACAACAACACCTAAGTGAAGCGTTGACTTATCTCCGAATAAATTTAAATAAGCAATTCTATGTAATTTCTTTAGTTTTATTAGTTCTTCAAGTGCTTTGTATTCATTATGATTAATGGGTAAAGCATATGTAGCATTATCTTCAAATACTAGTACATTGAATCCGTTTTTAATTTCTACATGATGTAGGTACATGAAATCAGTCTCATTCATAATTATTTAGTTTTTAAGTATTTCTACTGCTTTAATTACAAACTCATGTTTCCAATCTACACCAGATGACTTATACATCTTATATGTATCAACAGCTCTAATATCTAATGTAGCAGATAATTGTCTGATATTAGATAGTTTACTGAAGAATACAGGTGGTTGTTGATTGACATGATCCCACATGAGACACCAAAAGAATAATCTGATTGTGTAGTCCTGTTTATGCTTAGTTAATTTAGACGAATACATATCTATGCACTTTACCGATGAACTATGGCCTCTAACAATACAAATACTACAGATATTACAAGTGGTGTCTTGTTCATTTTTTTCTGATCTGCAATATTTACATAACGGACAACCAGATTCGGTTTCAAAACCATTCATTCCATTACTTAGATACTTATGTATCATTTTTAGTATTAATGACAATAGTATTTTCTTTTTCATGTTATTATAGTTTAAGAGATTCCCCAGGCTATTATAATTAATCCAATTGCTAATATTACCATTAGTGTTATTAAAGGATTAATAGTACAACCTATTATAATTAACATTATAATGAATAATGCTGCAACAAAACTATTAAAATTTTTCATAATATCAACTATTTCGTTTAAAACCTTTAACTGCTGACATCTTTGGAATCCATAATCCTGGTTGATTCTCTCTAAATGTCATAACAGCTTCATTTGCTAATTTAATTGCTAATTGTGGATTGTGACAACTATGAAGATACACTCTTTCCCATATTTCTTGTTCAAACCCGTCTATTTTGACAACTAGTAAATTTAACATATTACAACATATTATAATGATTGATAGCAGTATCTAATGATATATGCCTAATGCCATTTAATACTTTGTTCTTACGAACTACATAGAATGTAGCATTGGTTATTACATCAATATCAACAGTTAGTTCTTTATGAAGATCACTGCCGTCATTACATTTACCAGATGCTAACACTACTCTAGCAATAGGTTGTTTCTCAAAATACTTTATATTGGTTACATGTCCCATAATATTATGGATTTGAATAATGATTTATATGAATGTGATTATATATAGGGTAATAGAATTAAAGGTTATGATATTGACACAAGATGTATGAGTTATGATGTGTGACATTAATAGTGTGACATGTGACATTTACTGATTTGAAATAAGCTCGCTTAAGAAACGAGCCATATCTCAAATAAGTATAGTAATATTGCTGATAATAGGATTATAGCAACTATAGTTAACACCATACATTTTTCTGTGTCTTTGCATTTCATAACCTTTAATTTTTTAAAGAATGAGCATGCCTAAGCACACTCACTCAAATATTTTTTACTCGTCTTCTAATTCGTCTTCAACATCTGCCGAACTACCTTTTGAATCAAGTGCAATAACTACTAATCTATCTTTTTCTTTTAGTTTAGCATTGTTTGCAATTTGTCTTGAGATTCTTGCCGCTAATAATGCAACATAATCTTCTGCCAATTCATCAACTGTTAAGAATTCAGCACGAATATCAGTTCTTTCAGACCAATCATCATTTTTCGTGGTTCTCCATTTGTGGAATACACCGGTAGAAACTCTAATGTAACGTCCTTCAATTGCTTCTTTAATATCACCTTTGGCGATCTTTTTGTTTAAAGCTTTGAAGATAGTTTCAATATCGTCTTTATCCATTTCATTCCAAGCATCTAATTCAATGCTTTCTTTTTCGGCAATTGCTTCGATGTAAGCATAAACTGCTTCCCATACGCCGTCACCTTTATGAAGTTGAGCACTAGGTTTTTGTTTTACTTGGCGATTTACATTGAAACCTTCAATCTCTTTAACAGCATTACCAGCTGCATTAAGAACTACTAAATCTACCGATAAACCATTCTTTTTGGAATGATTTCTTACTTCTGTTATAGCATAAACTTTTGCGTCCATGTTGTATATTGTTTAGTTAGTTAATATTCAAATAAAGTTAAGCCTTTTGTATTCATGCTTAGGAATATGTCTTTAAGATGATTTAACTCGCTTAATACGAGTTCTCCACTTCAATTGGTAATACATAGTTACTTTACCCTGTGGTGTTGCTTTTGCTACAAGTCGTGCCATAAAGCTATATTTGTGTTGATTAATATCAGTAAGGAATACCGCTTGTGCGGTCACTCCTCAAGTTATTACTTAATAAGTTATTCCTGATACATCTGTCCATGCGGAATGGAGTTCAGATAATAGGATATTATAAGTAATTTCACCTTCGTTGTTTAAGATGTGTTCGTTACGAACATTATCCATAATCTGTCTTATGAATAATTTTCTGGTTTGTTTAGGTGTATCTGAAGTCCAAACACGATCCTTAAATTTTCTTAATTCAACTAAGAAATACAAATTTGCAACGTTTTCTTTACCGAATAGAAATTCATCTACGGTTAATGCATCACCTCGTCCGCTATCGTTATTGGCGATTCCAAAACTAGATGCTTTTGCCATAGCTTTAATAAATGATTCATCATCTAAGAATGAACGATACTCATTTACTTTAGCAATTGCTGATAATTTTAAAGTGATCTCTTGATTCATAAAGCTATATATATTAGTTGGTGTATAAATAACCATATTGATGATAGTGTGGATATTGGGTTG
>Ga0193953_1000665_pt1 | contig 17507 bp, 14 predicted proteins | sample BB_4_MG_FD_140325 | JGI IMG/M metagenome (GOLD analysis project Ga0193953, IMG submission 140325) | Microbial mat bacterial communities from the Broadkill River, Lewes, Delaware, United States - BB_4_MG | ecosystem: Environmental > Aquatic > Freshwater > River > Microbial mats | place: USA... | reverse complement strand
GGAAGAATTAACCCTGCTAGGCCTTAATGAATTTGAGGTACTTGAGGTTTCTATTCAGAATATGCAGGGGGAAAAAATTGCTGCTTACAGTGATGTTTCTACAGGTGAATTTAAGCTAGATGTTTCTAAACTCGATGCGGGAGTTTATTTTGTGAGTATTGCGCATGAATCCTCGGTAGATATCATTCGATTCATAAAGAAATAACGGTTTAAAATAGAATTGAAAAAGGGCGCTGCGAAGTGTCCTTTTTTATGAAATTCTGAAAATCATTATTCCATCTGTCAATGTACTTGGTGAATTATGCCAATAAAGAAGCAAAGATTGATTATGATCTGTCTTTTTTCACCTTTTGATCAATCCCTTGTTCTACCATGTCCACATAGATGTCTTGGACATGTTCTCGTGCCCATTTAAATTTACGCAGGAACTTAAGGCTTACCTTGATCGAAGGGTCGTGCTTGAAGCAGTTAATGTTAACTTCTCTAGCTAAGTACTTCCAACCATAGACTTCAACTAACGTTTCCAATACCGTTGCCAATTTTACTCCATGCAAAGGATGATTAAGTTCTTCTTCAGTCGGTTGGCGTTTGACTTTTTTTACGGGTGCCTTCTTCTCAATTTTTTCCTTTGATTTATTGTCGTTATTCTTTTCTGCTTCCATCATTAATCATCTTATTATTTAAAGATAAACGTATTTGATAGAAAACAGCGGGGTTTCAAATTTTATCGCTTCGGATTTATGCAATTATCTTCTTGAATAGGAGTTATACTTCTAGTTTATTTTTATTTTGCTTTAAACATTGAAATATGAGATTTTTACTTCTGCTTAGTTTACTTTTTTCTTCCACTTTTATTTTTGCCCAAGAGTCAATGGAGATCGAAGACTACAATCGTGCAATAGATTTTTTGCCTCAGAACATTCGCGCGAATGCCTACAATTTAAGAATCGGTCCTAATTGGTTTGATGATGAAACGGGGTTGTGGTTTAAGACAGAAAGTGCTGAGGGAACTCGATATCGTAAGTTGTATTTTAAAGATGAAGAAATAGTAGATCTCTTCAATCATGATGTGGTAGCGAGATTGCTGAGTGAACGATTGAAAAAAACAGTTGAAAAGGGTGACCTAGGACTAGATGACGTGAAATATCTCAATACAAAGGAATTGATGTTTCACATTGGCGAGGATAGATATTTGTTCAATGTAAAGAAAAGCACATTAGTAAAACAGGAAGACGAAAAGGAAGACGAAGTAATAGCGCATGTCTCTCCTGATCAAAATTGGGTGGCTTATACAGAAGGGTTCAATCTATTCATTCGGAATACGAAAACAGATGAGCGAAAACAATTAAGTTTTGATGGGTCGAAGGATTACGCTTATGGTTCTTGGTATGGATGGGCAGACATCATGCATGGTGAAAATGTAAATCGACCGGAGCATTTCGGGGTGAATTGGGGTCCAAATTCTGAATGGATTGAAGTGAATATCTGCGATGTTAGAAATGCCAATAAAATGTACTTGTTAGATTGGAGCATTGATTCATTATATCGCCCAGAATTGTTGTCTTATTATCGAGGTTCTCCTGGAGATACCAATATGGTGTACATGCACAAGGCTTACTTTAATGTGAAGACTGGAAAACGTGTTGCGCCTGATTTACCGAAGGTAACGCACATCAACCAATTGCAAACGGTGTGGTCTACCAATCCGGGACAGGTTAATTTAAATTATACGAGTAGGGGATTCAAAAGCGTGGAACTGATGTCTTTTGATCTGGAGACTGGAGAACTCAGCTTTATTTATAAGGAGGAAAGCGCGACAAACATTGATAATTTTGATTTTGAATTTGCGGAAGCAATGGGGCGTGTTTACTTTTTCTCTGAGCGCAGTGGTTGGAAACAGGCACATTATGTGGATTTAGAAACCAAGGAAGTTGTTGATGTTACCAAGGGGAAGTACTTTATCAATGAGCTGATGCATTTTGATGGTGAATTTTATTATTTCATGGCATCAGGTGTCGATGAAGGTGTGAACCCGTATTATGAAAAACTGTATAAAATTGATTTAGAAGGAAACAATTTCACTGAATTGAGTCCGGAAGATTTACATCACGATATCAGAATGTCAAAGAACGGAAGGTATGCATGTGATAACATCTCTGATGCGACAACACCAACACGAACTGTCTTACGCGACCTTCATACAGGAAAAATAATTGCTGAATTGGGTAGGGCTGATGTTTCTGATTTGAAAAATTACAGAGCACCGAAAGTTTTTACAGCCACTGCACGTGATAATAAAACAACAATTTACGGAGCATTATGGCTTCCGTCGAACTTTGATGAAACAAAAAAATACCCAATCATCGATGCAAGTTATACGGGTCCGCATACGCATGAGTTCCCGGTGCAGTTTCGCTATAGCCTTTCGGATCAAGCATTGGCAGAACTTGGGTTTATTGTGATGCGCGTGGATGGTTTGGGTAGTTCAGGAAGGTCGAAGGAATTCCACGATTTTTCGTATAAAAATTTAGGAGGAAATTTGGAAGATCACATCGGTTCTATCCGTCAACTGGCCAAAAAGTATAGCTGGATTGATACAAACCGTGTTGGGATTTATGGTCATTCTGCTGGAGGATATGATGCGGGACATGCTGTATTAGCGTACCCAGATTTTTACAAAGTTGCAGTAGCGAGTTCTGGTGATCATGACCACCGTATGGAAAAAGCATGGTGGCCCGAAATGTATATGGGATGGCCCGTGGATAGCGTTTATGAAAGCCAATCGAACGTAACCATGGCGCCAAACTTAAAAGGAAAGTTATTGCTTGTGCATGGTGGTATTGATGATAATGTAAACCCATCAGCAACGTTCAAGTTGGCAGAGGCACTTATAAAAGCAGATAAAGAGTTTGATTTATTGATACTCCCAAGTCAACGACATGGCTACCGAGGATTGTATTACAATTATTTTCTAAAAAAACGTTGGAATTATTTTATAACACACTTGCTAGAAAAAGAACCAATTTGGGACATCAATTGGGGGAGTGAGTAGAAATTAATTTTTAATACCGTAACATCTTCCGTAGAACACCTCTCCCAATTCATTTTCATATTCAATTTCGAAATTGATAGAATCAGTAGAGAAGTAACCCGAAGTACTGCGGATAGATTTCCCCTGGACGTTCTGTGGAGAAATAGTTATGGTGTTGTTGTCAACTTGGCATTCAACATTAAAGATCGTTCCACTAAAATCATTGTTTTTATTAGCGTAATTTGAAATAATCAAATTGTTTGGGGCGCAATTCGAGCGAACAAGAACGATGTCATAAGCGTCATAATTCCAATCCATTGTTGGTGGACCAGTTATTGAATCTTCTACTGCATATGTCCCTAAATGTGCTTCATTTAAAAATTGACACGAATTGTCATCTTCTGTGGCTTCTGTGTTGTAGTTCGTTGCGTTGCAATCTGTGCATCCTTGCTTTTTACAAGCTCCAAGAAATAATGTGGCGATTAACGTTAGTATGATAAGTTGGCCTTTTTTCATGTCAATACTACTGTTGGTAATGATGAATAGTCGTTCTGAGTCTTAAAGTTAAGGTATTTATGCGAATGTTACCTATTATTTAAGAAGAAGATCATGAGGAGTGAAATAAAAGGGTATCTTGGAAATCTATGCGTTATACACTTCTCTCCATTTTATTTTTATTCGGTTTCGTTGGTTCCGTTATGGCTCAACCATGGTCCTTAATCTTTCCAGGAATAAGTTCGTCTGGAACGGTTTCTGTCACGGAAATCATTGAATGTCCAAACAATGACCTTATCGTTGTAGGTGGTAACGGGAATAAATATTCTGAAGCGAATGGTTTTGTAATGCGCATTAACCCTACCGGAGAACTATTATGGTATAAAGAATATATTGGTGCTCATACATTTGAGTCTGTGATGATTATCCCCGAAGGTGGCTTCTTAGTAGGCGGGGTAATGAGTGAAGGTTATGGTTATTATAACGCTATAATGAAAATTGATGATGACGGGAACGTACTTCAGGTGGTAAGTCTATTTTTTGATTCTACTCAAACTACCCGAGCATTGATTAAATCGAACCATGGTTTTATTGGTTTTGGTCAATATGCTTATGAGTTAAACCATAATTTAACAGGGGTGAATTGGTTGCAGCAACTCCAGCCAAATGGTAGGGCCTTCGATATTGAGAAAACAGTAAATGGATTTGTTACTGCAGGTTTTGGTGGGAATATAAGTGTTTCACCATGGAGTAAGCGTGATATTAGTTTATCTAAAATAGATAATCAAGGAAACTTATTATGGTCGAGAACTTTTGGTGGGATGCGTGATGATTTTGGACAAGAAGTTGAACCTACCATTGATAATGGGATCTTAATTTGCGGTATAACTGACTCATACGATTCATGGGTTCAGAAGGCATTTCTTATAAAGACAGATTCACTAGGAGAATATCAATGGGGTAAAACGTATACTATTCCTAATGGTGGTGGAAGTGCTTTATCAATGTTGGAAGATAATGATGGCAACATTTATATTGGTGGTGGGAAGATGTTATTCAAAACAAATGCAGTTGGAGAAATTATCTGGAGTAAACGTTTTAATAATGGAACAATTTACTCGATGGTATTTTGCGCAAAAGGAAAAATTGCAGTGAGTGGTGAAAATGACAACTTTGATTTTTTTGTCTCGAAGTTTGATTCAACAGGAAATGCAGATTGTTCTGAGGATATAGTAATCGAATCGGTAGATCGTTCTTTTTTATTCAAAGTAAATGGCTCTTATACTCATGGTAATTATTTCCCGGTAGATCAAGTTAGTGTTGAGGCGCATTCAATTGAAAAAGTTGCATATGACTGCCAAGTATTGGCCTTGGATCAAAGTTCCAAGGTGATAAGCCAAGCCATTAATATTTATCCTAACCCTGCTTCAAACCAAATTAATTTGGAGTTTGGTGAGTCTAGTGAATTAGGCGAGTTTGAAATTTATAATTTACAAGGAGGTCGCGTGTCTATGCATGAAATTGATTACGGAAAAAAAATAATAGAATTCAGTTTATTAAATATTCCTGATGGGATTTATTTTTATAATGTCGTGAATGAATACGGTACGGTGCAAAATGGAAAGCTTGTTATTGCCAGGTAAGTTAATCCTTCGTTGCTTCAATTGAATAGACCATCGGTAAGCGGTTTCCAAAATGCTTTATTCTAAATTTTCCTGGTTCAAATTCCTCGGTATGCGCGAAACAATCATAAGGTGAGTAGTCATATTCTTTTAATGCATCCAAACGGAAGTTTTTAGCGAATAGACTCGTTAACACTTCAGAAATAGGATGGTTCCATGTCACCGATTTAAAAGTCTCTGTGGATGCTTTGTCGGCATACGTTCCTTCATTCGTTTCAACGATTGGTTCGGTATTGAAATAACTGTATTTCACAGTCGTAAAGTCATCGTCGAACATCCAAACTGCTGGATGAAACTCCACAATCACAAACTTACCTTTTGGTTTTAAAAAGGTATCCAGAACATGTGCCCATTTGTCTAAATCAGGTAACCATCCTATAGTTCCGTAGCTGGTAAAGATGAGGTCGAATTGTCCGTTTAAGTGATTCGGTAAATCGTAAATGTCAGAACAAATAAATGTAGTATTGGAGTTTGTTTTTAAAGCGAGCTTGCGTGCATTGTCTATCGCAACATTCGATAAATCAACTCCGGTAACTTCCGCTCCAAGTCGTTCTAAAGAAATCGTGTCCTGTCCGAAGTGACATTGTAGGTGAAGTACTTTTTTTCCTGTTAAATCACCCAATATATCTAACTCAAAGGCATTAAGCGATGTTTTTCCTTGAATGAAGGCATCATTATTATAGAATTCGGAATCAAGATGTAATTCTGTGCGTTTATTCCAAGAGGCTTTATTGATTTCTTTATAGTCCATTCTTCAAGTGTTTTGGGTATTCAACTTTCCATAAGAAAAGTCCTCGCGCTGGAACGGAAGTAGAGGCAGCTTGTCGATCCATTGCATCCAATATGGTGCGCATGTCTTCGGGCTTAGTTTTACCAACTCCAACATCAACTAAAGTACCTACAGTTGCACGAACCATATTACGTAAAAAACGATCTGCTGTTATTTCGAAATAGCAAGATTCATTTTCTAATTGAACCCACTTTGCTACTTTAACATCGCATATATTTGTTTTAACATCAGTATGAATTTTAGACAGCGATGTAAAGTCTTGTTTTCCCAAAAGGTGTTTTGCGGCTTCATTCATTTTGTCAAAGTCTAAGTCATTTTTGACTAGCCAACTCTGTCCTTGTTTAAACGGGTTTTTGTGACGATGAATAAAATATCGATAGGTTCTAGCAGTGGCATCAAAACGCGCGTGACTATGTTCATTTACCGGAAACATGTCATAAATTGCAATCGATTGTGGGAGCATACGATTCAATTTAAAAACGAATCGTTCTGGATCTTCAATACTTGGCATATCTGTATGAAGAATAAAATGATGCGCATGTACCCCAGTATCGGTTCTTCCGCATCCTACAACCTTCACTTCGTTGTTTGAATTTAACTTCGTTAAGCTATCCTCAATAACTTCTTGCACTGATATTTCTCTGGGTTGTCTTTGCCAACCATGAAAATCTTCTCCGTTATATGCGAGTTCAATGAAATACCTTTGCATGATTCAAATATAAGAGAATGTCTTCTGGAAAAGAAAAAAGCACCCATCAAAGATGGGTGCTTTTTGTAAGTTTTGCTTTACTAATACGCTTTCGGATACTCAAAGTTACTCATGTCTATCTCATAGCAATCAATACTGGCTTTCTTTCCAACAATTTCAAATCCTGAAATGAATGCTTTTTTCAATGCTTCGTGGTAAGAGAAGTGTGTATCATTGTTTACTGAATTGATTCCATACCCAAGGTTAACAGGTGTGCTCCATGTATCGCCTAAATTTTCAGATACATAAACATCCAAATCACCCATTCCTAAATGTCCGTCTGAACTAAAGAATAAGTATCTACCATCAGGAGTAATATAAGGAGTTGTTTCTCTTCCAGGTGTGTTAATTGAATCTGAAAGTGGTTTCGCAGAGCTCCATGATTTTCCGTTTCTATAAGAAACATAAATATCTGTTGATCTCGTTTCACCTTTACGATCAGAAACAAAATACATGGTGTTCCCATCAGCAGTTAAAGTCGCTGACCCTTCGAAGTATGAAGTGTTTACTCCTTTGATTGGTTTTGGAGTATTCCATGTTCCTTTGCTGCTCATTTTGGCTTCACAAATGTCAGAGCCTTTTGTTGTATTCTTGGCATCCGTTGCAGTTGAGTTTACGGTCATAATTGCAGATAGGCCATCAGCAGAAATGTAGTTCAAAGCGTCAAATCCATCAGAATTAAGTTTCCCTAAATCGTTGTTTGCTGTTCCCCATTCTTTCATTTCTTCATCATACACTGATTTGTACGTGTCTTCAAAATATCGTTGATCATCAGGATTCATTCCACCTCCTGTAGTGTTGCTTCTTCTTGATACGAAGTAGATCGTTTTATGATCACTTGCTAATAAAATGTTGTAATCGTCGTATCCAGAATTGATTTCGCCTTCAATCGGTGTTTTTTCAAATTTCTTACCCTGCTCCATTTGCGCTTTAGCAAAGTTACATTCATCAATATGATGTTGAACTCCCAACACTTTAGAACGTGATTTGGATAACATTTCGTCAGCTTTTTGATAGTTTACAATGGCAGAATCAAGGTTTCCTAAACGGTGATTCACTGTTCCTAATAAAAAGTAGATTTCATCATTTACTTTACCTTCTCCTAAACCAATCGCAGAATTTGCATATTTCAAAGCATAACCAAAATTATCGAGTCTGTAGTGACATTTGCCGATCCAATAAGCAGCTTTCCAACTGTTCGGGTCTTTCACTTCAGCTTGTCTAAATCGAATTAAGGCATCTTTTATCTTCCCTAAACCATACATAGTTTTCCCTTCTTCAATCATATAAGTTGCTGCAGTTTTGTCAACAATATTTGTTGTAGAATCAGGAGGAGGAGTTCCATTAGAATGAGCGAAAGAATTCCCTACAAATGCAAAAATAGATAAGGTTAAAGCGTAGCGTAATATTTTAGTCATCGTGCGTAATTTGTTTTAGTTTTCAATACGGCTTGCAAAAGTTATGCAAAAGAATGGATTTTTCTAAGAAATCGGTTAAAATAGTTGTGTTAGTTATTCACTTTTGCTGAGTATTCATTTGATTTTAAGTCCACTAAATCGTCCATAGCTATGGTAGATGCTACAATTGCTAAGATTGGAGCGGCAGCAGCACAAAGCCATAAAAATAAATGAAATAAAAAGCCACCAATCATTTGCATTGGCGCTTCAGAGAAACTTGACCAGTCAAATAATGCACCTAAATCTACGGGAACTAAAATCAACAAGGAATAGATAGAACCAATGGCAATTGCAAGTCCGCGATTTTGACGAACAAAAACAATACTTTCTGCAATGTCAAGTCTTCTGCGCTCGTTGATATAATCCAAAAATGCGAATCCATAATAGAAGAATCCAATAACAAATGTCAAGTAGAAGATAGGAGAGGCTTTCGGGTCGTCCCAACCTAGAATGGAAACAATAAATATTATGAGGAAGAAGAAGTATTCCCACATGAAGTTTCGAATTACAATGCGCATGGCGCGCTTGATATCGTGTATCAATTGACGTAAACTGAAAGGATATGTGTTTCCTGTTAGAATTTTTTCCGTTTTCATACTCAGATGAGAAATCAGTGGAGAAAGAATAACGACTACCAAATATTTTGCAAATTTCATAAGCAACATGGCGATGGAAATTTCGATCAAGATATAGAGTAAATACCAAACGATTTCATTCATGTTTTGCGCATCTGGTTCTAAGTGATGATTCTTTACCATCGCTCCAAGTTTGTATATGATTAACATCAATGCAGCAGGAAAAACTAAATACCAATACAATTTGTTTTCAATGATGAATTTCACCGCCTTGAAGTACGCTCGCATTCCAAAAAGAAAATTCTTTAAAAATCGCATGCTCAAAAATAATCAAAGGAAATTCAAATCGGTTATTTCATAAGGCTTTTGTATCTTTGTCCTTTCCAAATTTTTAACCCTTGAACTCAAGAGTACTTATGAATTTTAGCAGTTTAACAGCAATTTCACCAGTAGACGGTAGATATCAAAGCAAAACAAGTGAATTACAACCTTACTTTTCTGAGTTCGGTTTAATCAAGTTTAGAGTAATTGTAGAAGTAGAATACTTCATTGCAATGGTTGAAAGTGGCGTGAAGGCTTTGGCAGATTTCCCTAAAGATAAATACAGTGATTTACGCGCATTATGTGCTAATTTCTCTGAGGAAGATGCCCTTTGGATTAAAAACATTGAAAAAACAACAAATCACGATGTTAAAGCGGTAGAATATTTCTTGAAAGATCGTATGACTGCTTTAGGGTTGGAAAAATATTTAGAGTTTGTTCATTTTGGTTTAACTTCTCAAGACATCAATAATACTTCAATTCCACTGTCGCTGAAAGAAGCGATTGAAAAGGAATATTTACCGTTATTGGATGAGTTGATTTCGAAATTGACTGAATTGAGTTTGGAATGGAAAGAGATTCCAATGTTGGCAAGAACACATGGTCAACCTGCATCTCCAACACGTTTAGGTAAAGAAATACAAGTTTTTGTAGAGCGTTTAACTATTCAGCGTAATCACTTAACTGCTGTGCCTTATTCAGCTAAATTTGGTGGTGCAACAGGAAACTTTAACGCACATTATGTTGCATTTTCTTCAGAAGATTGGGTGGCCTTCGCAAATAACTTCGTAAATAATATATTAGGATTAAATCGTAGCCAAACTACAACTCAAATAGAGCATTACGATAACATGGCAGCAATGTTTGATGCTTTGAAACGTATCAACACCATTGTAATGGATTTAGATCGTGATATGTGGACGTATGTTTCTATGGAGTATTTCAAACAAAAGTTGAAAGAGGGAGAAGTTGGATCTTCTGCTATGCCGCATAAAGTAAATCCGATTGATTTTGAAAACTCTGAAGGAAATATCGGGATTGCGAATGCAATTTTTGAACACCTAGCTTTGAAATTGCCTGTTTCTAGATTGCAAAGAGATTTAACAGACTCTACTGTTCTAAGAACTATTGGACTTCCTTTAGCGCACACATTTATTGCTTTCAAATCTACGTTGAAAGGGTTAGATAAGTTGTTGTTAAATGAAAGTGCATTCGAAAGGGATTTAGAAAATAACTGGGCTGTTGTGGCTGAAGCGATTCAAACGATTTTACGTCGCGAAGGGTATCCTAAACCATACGAGGCTCTAAAAGGATTGACAAGAAAAAATGAGGCAGTTACAAAATTAACTGTGCATGATTTCGTTGATACTTTGAACGTTTCTGATGAGCTGAAAATTGAGCTAAAGAAAATTACACCGCAAAATTATACAGGAATTCAATTGGTTGACTAGATTTTTGGACTGATTGTTGTCCTTTTTTAGTTAAATTAAGCCTATGAAGAATTCTTTCCTGATTGTATGTCTTGTTTTTTGTTCCACATTTTTGTTTGGTCAAGAATCCGATATTGAATGGGGTGAAATTCAGAAAAAACAAGGGCGCTTAATTGAAGTATTTACCCAAAAACCTGGTGAGTTTTATACGCTTCGTTGGTTAGGTGGAAATATTGGAGGTAGCTATCAGGTTACACGTAATGTTGGATTAAAACGTGTTGCACGCACTCGAATTCGACTTGTTGTCAATAAAAGCATAGCCAATTTTGAATCGGCAGGAATTGTAGATGGTGATTTAGTCGTTTTCCTTTCTGATAAACAGGATGGACAAGATTTACTTTACATGCAACGATATGATGAGAATCTTGATCCTAAAGGTGAACAAGTGTTGTTGGCTAGTTACGAATTACAACCTGCAGTAAAAGGCGATTTCGAGGTCGTTTTCTCTTCCAGTGGAGAATATTTCGCCGTAACATGGGAGTTGCCAGGTAAAAAAGATCGCAGATTGGTCTATGGATTCAATGTTTACAATAAAAATCTCGAGAAAATAAATGATGGGGAGTATCCATTGCAGTATGACCCCAAATACGTGCGTGTTTTAGAGCATCACCTTTCCAATTCGGGAGATTATTTCATGGCGTTTGCAGAGTTTAAAGATGCAGAGAAATCTTTTTTAAGAAATACACTGGAATTTAAAGAATTACATGTGTATCACATCAATTCAGATGGCTTGCAAGATTTGTTTGTGGATGTGGATGGTCGTAGAATTGAGGCAATGGCTATGACGACCAATGATAATAATGAGTTTTTGATTACGGGGATTTTTGGCTTACACGACGTGCAAGGGGTTTCTGGTATGTTTCACAAAAAGATTGAACTTTCTAAAGGAGAGCTAATTACAGAGAGTTATAAAGATTTTGAACCTGATTTTATCACGGAAGGTTGGACGGATCAGGAAATGAGACGTGCTGAAAAACGTGAGCAAAGAGGGAAGGGGGCTGTTCAATTACAGAATTACCAAATGAAAGACGCGACAACCCTTGATGATGGAAGTATTATAGGTACAATGGAGCAGTATTATGTGCAAGTTCATTCATATTCTGAGGCTGGTACGGGACAATCTTCGGATAAATATTATTATTACTTTAATGACATTATAGCATTTAAAATAATGCCTGATGGCGCATTTGATTGGATTACAAAAATTAAAAAGTATCAAGTGTCTATGAATGATGGTGGACCATACTCGAGTTATGCGAGTTATCGATCTGGATCAACATTGAATTTTATATTTAACGATAATCGATTAAATTATACAGATGCAGGCGATTTTAAATCGAGTGATGATTTATATACTGCAAATTACGGTCGAAAGAAAAATGTTGTTGCATTAGCAAAATTGGATTTACAAACAGGAGAAATAGAAAGAGGAGCTTTTTTTGACCGCACAGATATCAATGCGATTGCTGTTCCCAAAATGTTTAATGTGAATTACAATACGCGAGAAATGATTTTGTATTCTATTTGGGGGCGAAATGAGCGTATCGGTTCGTTGAAGTTCTAAACTTTACGAATGTTTTTTTTCATGTTCTCCTTTTCTTCCAAGCTAAATTGATATTGTTCAGGGTGCCTAAACCTGCGTTTAAGCATGTTGTCTATTGTTGCGCTGTCTTTGAAATATTGACGACAAGGTGGACAAAGAATAGAGTGAACACGAATCTCTAGGCGTTCTTTAATCGAGAGTTTGGTCATGTGACCTTTCTCGATATCTTGAGTTATTTCTTGACAATTCTTCATTATGTCCATTTTGAATTTAGACAATCACGCAATAATAGCTTTGCTCTATGCATAATCACCCAAAGGTTAGAAGAAGTAATATCAAAATCATTACAAATTTGTTCACTTTCTTTTTCGTCCAAATATTTCGAGGCTACAATACCACGCCATTTTTCAGGTAAAGTGTCTAAACAATCCCCTAATTCAGTTAATGTCTCGGTTTCATTAATCTGTTCATCAATATTTTTGATGTTTGAATTCGTTGTTTTTTCTAATATCCAGTGACGCGAATCGTCATTTTGATTAAAAAAGTTTGAAATGGGATCGGTGTATCGAGTTTCAGCCTTCCTCCAATGGTCAATTATCTTACGGTTTAAAATACTTGTCAACCATGTACGAAGTTTACTTCGTTTTTCAAAGGTTTCGATCTTTGTGAGTGCAGAAACAAACGTATCTTGAACTAGGTCTTTTGCTAAATCAATGTCCCTCAGTTTAGACATCGCAAATGATAGTAAGTAATCACTGTGATCATCAATCATTTTTGATGTGTCTATGTTGTTTGCTTCGCTCAAATTATTTGTTGATGTATTTAAGTTTGAATCGTTTTACAAAGGTGAAAAGTAGTAGAAAAATAGATACAAATGCAAAACTTCGGCCTAAGACATTACCATATGTAGTGTAGAAGGTTTGTTCTGTATTTAATTTCACTTGTTCTGATATTACATCGGCTACCCACCAACCTGTTGCTTTTGAAATATCACCTCGTTGATTAATAAAACAACTTGTTCCTGTATTCGCAGATCGAACAACAGATCTTCTGTTTTCTATTGCACGTAGCGATGCGAAGCTGCAGTGTTGTTTATATCCCGGTGTGTCTTTCCACCATCCGTCATTGGTAGCAATGCAAATCAACTGTGCGCCTTTGCGACATTGTTCTGTCACCCATTCACCATATATTGATTCATAACAAACGACCGGAGCAAATTTGAAGTTCTTAGTTTCAAAGATTTGTGCTTCTTTTTCAATTCCCAAAGTTCCTGATGTTCCTCCATTGTCAATTGATAACTCCTCTAAAAACGACAAGTATTCGGAAAATGGGATTACTTCAACTCCTGGTACGAGTTTCGATTTGTGAACGAATTCCGTTGAATTGTCCTCACGGATTAAAAAGGAAGTGTTGTAGTGTTCAATATATCCTGGGCCACTACTTAATTTCATAGATGCACGCGATTTTTTTTCTTCAAAAATCTCCATTGTTGAAGCGCCAATGTACCATGGGGCATTGTTCAATTTTAATTTTTGTTGTTTCAAATAGTGAAAGAAATCTAATCGTTGTATGTCGCGTTCAAAGAATGGAGAACTAATGGCTGTTTCAGGTGCCACAATCAAAGCTGTTTTATCTGTAACTTTTTTAGCGGCCAGATTTGCTATTTTTTCCAATTGCTTGTGAAGCATTCCAGGCTCAAACTTTTCATTATATGGGTCAATGTTTGGTTGGATTGCAATTACTTCAATTGATTTTCCTTTATCCTCATAAGAGAAGTATGAGATCAATGAAATTGAAATAGGAGCAATGAGAACGAATGCTGCTGTATAAAATATCGGAGTTTGAATCTTCCAAGTTTCACGTTTAAAGTAAACGTTTTGATAGATGCGGTAAACAATCAAGTTGACTAAAAGAATCCAAAATGATCCTCCTAAAACTCCTGTGTACGAATACCATTGTACGAGCGATGGAGTAACGCTGAATGTATTTCCTAATGTAAGCCATGTCCATGATGCTTCCCAGTTATAGTGGAAGTATTCGAATCCAATCCAATAAATAAGCAGTGAGATATATCCTTCTTTATGTCCTACAAATTTCTTTGTGAGGTGAAAGCAATAGAATGCTAGCGACATTAATAAACTGTTGAGAATGATTGCTAGCATTGCCCCTCCAGGACTTGCATTCCATATCCACCAAGTTGTTAGGAAGTTGTACGTGAAAAATGTGACATAAGCGTGTATCAATACTTTACCCGATTTAAACCGTTTGGTCAAAATGTAATTCTCTAGAAATAGAATAGGAACGAGTGAAATAAAAATGACAAAAGTTAAGCTTCCTGTGAAAGGAAATGAAATCGCTAAAAGTACTCCTGAAAGAAGACTAAGAAAATACCTGTGTTGTTTTTTGAGTGCTATCACGGGTATAAAAATAGCCTAATAAATTTATTTAAGATGTTGAAATATGTTTAATCCTTAGATTCCATTAGAATTTTGAGATTGTTAAGGCCTTCTTGAAGGTCTGGTCCAATTTCGTTATCTAAATCAATAAAAAGCATGATGAAGTTGAATGGGTACGGACTACTTCCTTTGATTCCCCATGTTAGCTTTGTCTCTAGATTGCCCTCTGCTGAAGTGGTCGTCATATAGGACTCGGCGATCATTTCATCTGGTTTTTTAAATCGTAATTCGCAAATGATTTTCTCATTCTCTTCAATAGATGTGATTTCCTGTTCTCCCGATCCAACATCTTCCATTTCACTGGACCACGTGTATAATGAACCTACTTCTCCAGATTCTCCTGTGAAAGTTTGTACAATGTTTGGATCTTTTTGTTGCCAAATAGAAAATGATTCATGATTTTCTAGCGCTTTTACATAATTGAACACTTCAGATTTCTCTTTTTTAATAATTACTGAACGACTTACATCGTAGTTTTTTTCGACGAACAGAGCGATAATTAAAACGAGTGCGACTATTGATGCGACGAGTATAGTAAATTGCTTTAAAAACTTCATGTAGTAGGGGTTTGCGCTTTCTTAAATATAGAAAAACAATGTGCTTAAACAAAAAAAGGGTCAGTTAAACTGACCCTTTTTGTTCTCGATTACTCGAGATATGTTCTGAATATACTATTCAAATATGATAGTCATTTCAACACGTCTGTTTTTCTGACGTCCTTCTTTTGTAGAGTTGTCAGCAATCGGCTGTGTCTCTCCAAAATAAAGTGCAGATAATCTACTTGCATCGATTCCTTGAGAAACCATAAACGCTTTTACAGATTCTGCTCTTTTCTTAGATAATATAAGGTTACCTTGCGCTCCACCTACGTTATCTGTGTGACCGGCAATCTGAAGTTTCCAGTCTGCTTTCTTCACAAGAACATCTGCAAGCTCAGTTAATGAAGGAAGTGACTCTTGCTTGATTACATCTTTACCTGTTTCAAACTCTAAGTTTTCAAAAGCAGTTTTCAAGATTTCTTGAACTTCCTCTTCAATTACTGGACAACCATCATTTTCAACTGGACCAACAACAGCAGGACATTTATCGTCTTTATCTAAAACGCCGTCACCATCTGTATCGATGTAAGGACAACCATCATTTTTAACTGGACCAGCTAAATATGGACATTTATCATCTTTATCTAATAATCCGTCACCATCAGTATCTGGCCAAGGACATCCGTTGTTTTCTTTTGGTCCAAATTCTGTTGGACATTCATCGATGAAATCGAATAAACCATCACCATCCGTATCAGGACAACCATTATTCACTAATGGACCAGCAACATCTGGACAAGCATCGTCTTCATCTTTAATTCCATCGCCATCTGTATCAGGACAACCGTTGAACTTCGCTAAACCAGCAACGTCAGGACAGTCATCTTTTTTATCAATGATGCTATCGTTATCTCTATCAGGACAACCATTAAATGCTCTTGAACCGAATTCTTCAGGACATGCATCATCCTTATCTGGAATGCTATCGTTATCCGTATCAGGACAACCTTGGAAAACAGCTAAACCTGGATCGTTTGGACATAAATCGTCAATATCCTTGATTCCATCTCTATCTGTATCAGGACAACCTCTAAATTCCCATAAACCTTGTACAACTAAACATTCATCAAGATCATCAGAAACTAAATCACCATCAATATCACTTGGGTGAGAGTATAAAATAGGCAATCTTAATCCTGCATATACTTCAGCACCATTTACTTTTCCAGTCGCAAATAATGTTTTGAAATCTGTTACACCAATAGTTAATGGTCCTAAACGAGCCCCTAAACCTGCTTTAAATCCAGAGTATTTATTATATGACATTGGAATACCTACTCCAGCCCATGCATAGTCAAAACTTGGTGTTACCGATACTTGATTGGCTACACGAACTCTGTGTGGATTTTTTCTGTTCTGAACACTGATAATCCCCGTTGCATTTACATAAAACCATTTCCAAATGTGGTAATCAAATTGTAAGCTAATTGCGGTAGGTGTGCTCATGAAGTACGTTCCATCATCACTAGAACTTGTCCAGGCTGGATCGTTGGCAACTAATGAATCTACTAAGTAGTCAAATCCAGCAATACTATCAGCGTCGTCAAATACATGTAAGTCAAATGCACTCGATGAGTTTACACTGAAATCACTTGCAATACTTCCTTTTTCGAATTTCATTCCTCCTAAATCAAGTAATGAAGCTCCAACTCTAATTTTGTATTTATCTTGATCTCTTCTCCAGATGTTCGTTTCTCCATCCATGTCGTACTTGTATTCTTTCCAATCAGGACGCCATTCGTAAACGAAACCAAGATCTAAACCTAATCCAAATTTTGAAGCTGATTTTGGGATGCTTCCTTCAATTGGGTCTCCATTTAAAAGACCTGTAGAGTGACCGTAAGCAAAATCACCGGACAAGTTCAAAGAAGTATCTGAGTTTTGAAGTTGGTACTTGAAATTGTTTGTATGAACGTATGCCGAAGTGTATCCAGCTAACCATTTTGCTTTACCTCCCATTTTCATGAAGTGCTCTCCGTCATCTTTCAATACTTGCGAATAAATCACGCCGTATTCCATCCACGACATATGATTCACATTCAATAATTCTTCATTGAACGTTTGATTCCATAACGATGGAACATCTAAATCATTTTCAGCCAATACAGCTAGTTTCGGGTCTACATCATCTATGTTTGTTACCGATCTAAATTTTCCAGCAAAACCAACTGCAATTTTTGGGTTGATGTGAAACATAAAGTTCAAAACATCTACTTGAACATTATTGTAAATACCTACAGTGTTACGCCCCATTGGGTCTCCAATACTATCGTATGTTCTAAAAATGTAACGATCAGCAAATGTAGAATCTGGCAAAATC
>Ga0193953_1000664_pt1 | contig 17530 bp, 10 predicted proteins | sample BB_4_MG_FD_140325 | JGI IMG/M metagenome (GOLD analysis project Ga0193953, IMG submission 140325) | Microbial mat bacterial communities from the Broadkill River, Lewes, Delaware, United States - BB_4_MG | ecosystem: Environmental > Aquatic > Freshwater > River > Microbial mats | place: USA... | reverse complement strand
GATCCCACTTTACAATTTTATTATGATTATTTAAATGAACGTGGGTTACAACTGCCTGTTTTTCCCATTGATGCACGTTCTGCCGACCATGTCGTTATGTTAATACAATCATTGATAGCATCACTTGAATTTGGTTAAAAAGGAAAATATTACACTGCTATGCTGTCTTCACAACAAACAAAACAATTAGAAATACGCCTAGAAAAATTATTAGAGGATTGTGCAGCTATTGATGCAAGTGTGGTCTCAACACTTGATGGACATATGTGTGCAATGAAACAACGTCATGAACGTTATTCTTTAGAACGCTTAGCCACCATGGGGAGTACCCTCATGTCGTTAGGTGATACAATTACTGCTGAATTAGCAATGGGTACTTGTGACAATATTATTTCTGAAAATAAAAATGGGATTGTTGCTTTTATGCATATAAATGAAGAGCTTGTTCTCGTGACTGTCACAACAGAAAAAAATGCACTGGGTATGTTACTCAGTCATGCCCGTCGATGTGCTGCAGACATGATCCAACTTTTGGATTAATTTATATAAAATACCTGATTTAAACCTTATCTATATTAAAAACGCACGTCTCTTCTTTTCTGTATTCATTAATATTATACAATATGAAGTAAATACATCACTATTTAAAGGTCATGGTTTCATGAAGAGCGTGCTAAAGTAATTGTGATAGTTACAGCCTGATTAAAGCAAGTATATAAGCTTATAGCATATTATAAGTTTATTAGGGTTTTTCCTTCCAGCCAATGAAATATATTAAAAACACCCTTCCCCCCTTTTAAATTTTTATACATCCCACATATACGAACTGTACTGATACTGATAGAATACTCCGACTTATTTTTTTACAGCATAGTTTTACTATGCTTACTATTTTTCTAGCATTAAAATGTTTTTTAACTCTCTATTTTTTATGCAAAGGACATAAGCAATGCTGTCTTTCTTGCATACACTCTATGACTGGTTACTCCCCTTTTCTCACTATCAAATTAACTTTGATTTTAACCAAGTTATTACTGATCTGAGCCAGATTTTTAATAATTTAATGCAGAAAACAAGCCTTGCATTAGAAAATTTAACACTTTTTGATAGTGTTAAAATTTTAATTGCCTCTTTTATTCTTAGCTTATCATTATTTCTTGCCTCAAAAATTGGGGTATTTCTACTAGAAAATGCAATTAAATTATTTGGTGCTTTATTTCGTATTATTGGTGTATTAATGTTGCTCTCACTTATATCATGGTTATTTGTAGAGTGGGGAATACATGAAAAAGCAGTTATCTTATTTAATGACTTATTAATCAAAATGAAAGGTTTTTTATAAGTTCATATCTTTTCGTTTGACTTGTCATCACGTAATATTTATACAGTATAAATACAGCATTGTTATATTATTTTTATTATAAATAAGCGATAGTAGAAAAAATAATAGATAATGTTTATCTTTGTAAATCAATGGATAGAGATGCATTCCTCATTTATTAACTTGCTGTTATTTGGATATTTAAGCATGAAAAACTACCAACGTGAATTTTTAGAATTTGCTATTAAACAAAATGTATTACGTTTTGGATCCTTTACTTTAAAATCAGGTCGTCAAAGCCCTTATTTTTTTAATGCAGGTTTATTTAATACAGGCAGTGCACTGGCTTCATTAGGACGTTATTACGCTGAAGCGATTAAAGAGTCTGGCGTTGAATTTGATATGTTATTTGGTCCTGCTTATAAAGGCATTCCTCTTGCCTCAGCGACAGCTATTGCATTGGCCGATCATCATGAGCAAGATGTCCCTTATTGTTTTAACCGTAAAGAAGTGAAAGACCATGGTGAGGGTGGATCATTAATTGGTGCCCCTTTACAAGGTAAAGTATTATTGGTCGATGATGTGATCAGTGCAGGGACTGCCATTCGTGAATCGGTGAAAACCGTAGAAGAGAATGGGGCTGAATTAGCAGGTGTGATTATTTCTTTAAACCGCCAAGAAAAAGGTTTAGATGAGCGTTCAGCAATTAATGAAATTGAACAAGATTACAATGTCCCTGTTATCAGTATCGTCAACTTAGATAACATTGTCTCTTATCTTGCCCCTAAAATGGATAAACAAGAAATTATCGGTGCGATTCAACGCTATCGTGATAGTTATGGTGCATAAATAAGAAATATCTAACACCTGTGAATGTATCATATTATTCACAGGTGCTAGTTTTACCCGTTAATCAATATTATTTATTAATTGGGCTAAGGTTAAATTGAATATTTTCATCTTCTAATAATGTTTTAACCGCCCCCATTCTATTCTCAAATTGCTTAATTAATGGGTCATTATTTGCTACAGGGTTTACAATCTCAGGGATAATAATAAGTACTAATTCCACTCGTGATTGTGTATCACTTTTTGAGGAAAATAAAGTATCCCCTACAACAGGAATATCTTGTAATCCTAAAATCCCATTGTGTGCATTATTTCCACGTGTTTCAATTAAGCCTCCCACAACAATAGGTGTACCATTACGCACGACAACAATACTCTCAATTTTACGTTGTTTAAAAGAGGGCATATTATTACGTTCTGCACCAACTTGTGATACTTCTTGTGATATTTTCATATTAATAATGCCATCATCATTGATACGCGGAGTCACTTGTAGATTAACCCCCACATCTTTATATTGCACATCATTAGATAACTGTTGATTGGTGGTACTTGAGCTATTAACACGAGTAATGACAGGCTCACTTGACCCTACATTAAAAGTTGCCTCTTCATTATTACGCACTAAAATAGAAGGACGTGATAAGACTGTCACATTGCTTTTTTCAGCCACTAAATTTAATAATGCTTTTAAACTATGAGAGGCATAACTAATAGTAAATCCTGTTAACCCTCCAACAGAGGTGGGTGTTGTTGTATCCCCATCTGATGAGGGGACAACATTAGCAGGAAAGTTTCCTGTTGGTACCCCTAAATTTGTTCCATAAGTACCATGATTTCCACCTAAAACACTCTGCCAATCAATTCCAAATTTAGTGGTATCTGTCAGCTCCACCTCTGCAATAACAACATTTACCATCACTTCTTTTGGTATTTCATCTAAACGAGTAATTGTTGTTAATAGCTGGCGGTAATCACGTGGGGTTGCACGAATAATCAGGCTATTGGTACTTTCATCTGCCACAATACGGACATTTAACTCAGCAGAAACTGCACCTGTAGTGCTTGTTGATGTGCTATTATTTTCTTTCGCTAAGGCTTTAGCATTATCTTTTACATTAAGCGGCAATTGGCTTGGTAATTTTTTCTCTTTCGTTGATGCCTGTTCTTTTTGTTTTCGTTTACGCTCTTCTTCTTCATCGTCATCTGCCACTTCAAACACTTCAGTTAAGGTTGTGGCTAATTCTTTGGCTTCTAAATTTTTAACTTTATAAATAAAAATTTGTTCTGAACTATTAGCACTACGTTCATCTAAAATATCAATCCATAAAGACACTTCTTCAAAACCAGCATTAGGGGGAGATACCACTAAAATAGCATTCACTCTATCTAGTGCCACCACTTGATAGGCAGGTTTGACTGCACTTGCATTGCCTGTAACTGCTGCTAGTACTTTCTCTAACTCTGTTTTAACTTCTTCCGCTTTAGAGTTAGCTAAACGATATAAACGCATACCACGATGGGTAAAAGGATCCGCATCTAACAAGCTGATTAGACTGTTCACCCGTTGTAACCGATCTGGCGTGGTGGCAATCCCTAAAGCATTTAAACTATTAACGGTAACAATACGTCCCTGTGGCTCAATTAACGGTTTTAAAATGGCTTGAGCAGCTTCCACTGAAATATGCTTCAAGGGGGTCATTTGAAACACTTCAGGTTTTTTACTATTAGTGAGTTGCGAGCTAGGCATGCCAATAGTAGAAGGAATAAACGGCTTCACCTTTTTAAAATGATAAACCGCCCCTTTTTTCTCCATCTCAATACCAAAATCTTGAATCACTAATAAGAGTAATGACCAAATTTCATTTGGGGTAAGATTTTTATTTTCAGCAGTTCGTAAATTAACTTTCTCTTTACCAATAGCAGGATCAAGCAAAACATTTAAATTTAAAATATCTGCCATCCCTTCCAATAATTCACGCAGCTCAACATCACCATTAAAAGAAATGGTACTGTTTTTATCAATATTTTTGAAATCAGCGGAAGGCTGTTGTGCATTCAGGGTAGGGATAGAAGGGGCTTTACCGCGTTGGTTCACCTGCTTTAAACGCACAGGTTCATTTTGAGGTAAAACTTTAATAACGCCTGTTTCTACGTTTGCTGCCCCATTAGGGTTCAATAAACGGGAGTTATCATTTAATCCTTGCTGTGCAAGTTCCATCGCACTAGGCGGTGGGGTATCTTCTTGCTTTGGCTGCTGACTGCAACCGATTAAAACGGTACTACAGCATAAAGTAAGAAATAGAGCTTTTTTTTTCATCATGTTATTAATAAATAAAAGTATAAATTCGCTAATGGAGTTAAAAATTCACTTGGTTAATACTAAAGATGGCAGATAACATGACAATCACGATACCCCCAACAACCACCCCTAAAAATAAAATTAACAAGGGTTCAACCAAAGAAACTAAACGTTCTGTTTGCTGCTTCACTGTTTTATCAAAAGTTTCAGCAAGTTTTTCTAAAATACTTGAAGTCCGTCCTGACTCTTCCCCAACAATAATTAACTGTGATAAAAGGGTGGGGAATTTTTTAGTATTATTTAAAGCTTTACCAAGACTAGAGCCGCCTCGTACTACCTCTTCAACTTCTGCCAAGGTTTTTTCTAGTACATGGTTTTGCATCACCCCACGGGTAATATGAAGCCCTTTTAATAGCGGGATACCTGCATGTAATAAAGCCCCTAAAGTACGGCAAAAACGTGATGATTCAGATTGTAAAATCACATCCCCCATAATAGGCAAAGACAGTAAAAACTGATCCCGTTGTAAGCGACGTTCAGGTGTGGCATCTAGCTGTTTCCAACCGAAATAAGCTAAGAAAGGAAGCAGGATTAAACTCCAACCATACTGTTTTAACCACGCACTTAAGCCTAATAAAAAAGCAGCTGAAGGAGGCACTGATCCCATATCCCGAAATACAGAAGCAAACTGTGGAATCACAAAAATTAATAAAGAGACAACACTGACAATCCCCACCACACTTAAGATAATCGGGTACATCATTGAAGACATCACGGTTCGCTTTGCTTCTTCTGAAGCCGCCATAAAACTAGCCAGTTTAGGCAGTAATTTATCTAAAATTCCCCCTTCTTCTCCCGCATGTACCATATTAATATACATTTTAGAAAAGATTTTAGGGTGGCTGCCTAATGCAGAAGCAAGGGTTTTTCCTTCTTTTACATCCACGCGTAAATCAGCCACTAATTTACGCATTTTTTCACTATCAGTTAAATCTTCCAGTAAAATCAACGCACGATCTAAAGGAACATGTGATTCTAATAATGTAGTTAAGCCTTCAGTAAAAGTGATCACATCTTTATTAGAAATCCGCTGGCTTTCAAATAGGCTGCCTCCCGCTTCTGCCGCCTCTTCCACCTTTAGCGGTGTCAGTTGACGTGAGAGCAATAAGGTCACGACTTCTTGTTCTGTCTCAGCATTTTCTATCCCTGTAACAATCTTACCTTCGATATCACAAGCTTGATAGCTGTATTGATGTTGTGCCAATGCTGAATAATCCTTATGAGTTTAATGTGACTGGGTCACACGAATGATTTCTTCAGGGGTAGTCACGCCTTGCGCAAATTTCTCTAGCGCATCTTTACGTAAAGTGCGTAAACCTTCTTTTTCTGCTTGCTCACGAATGGCATTTGCATCGCCACCCCGTGCAATCACTTGGCGAATACTATCAGTCACCACTAATAATTCATATAAACCCATACGCCCCCGATAGCCTGTATCTGCACAGCGTTCACAGCCTTTGCCTCGTCTCACATGAGGATAGTCCCGAGGGGAAACATTCAGTAAATCTGCTTCAGCGGCATCAATAGGATGAATTTCTGCACAATGATCACAGATTTTACGTACTAATCGCTGCGCCATAATCGCTAACACACTGGAACTAATCAGGTAAGTATCCACCCCCATATCTTGTAAACGGGTGACTGCGCCTGCTGAATCATTGGTATGAATCGTAGAAAAAACTAAGTGACCCGTTAATGCAGATTCAATCGCAATACCTGCGGTTTCACCATCTCGAATCTCCCCCACCATGATCACATCGGGATCTTGTCGTACAATGGCGCGTAATGCTGAGGAGAAATTTAAACCCACTTTCGCATTGGTTTGAACTTGGGTAATACCGTCTAATTGATACTCCACAGGGTCTTCTGTGGTAATGATTTTATTTTTACCATTATTAATTTTATCCAAGGTCGCATACAAGGAGGTGGTTTTTCCTGATCCCGTAGGACCTGTGACTAAAATCATGCCGTGGGGTTGCTGAATTGATTGACTGAAAGGGATCAGTACATCTTCAGGCATTCCCAACTGTTCTAAGGAGACATTCACATCTCCCCGGTCTAGAATCCGTAATACAATGGATTCACCATGCACCCCTGGAAGCGTAGAGACCCGCATATCTAAACTACGTGATCCCATCGTATATTGAATACGTCCATCTTGTGGTAAACGTTTTTCACCAATATCTAAACGCGCCATCAACTTAACTCGTGATGATACAGCGGGAATCACATTAGCAGGTAATGTCTCTAGGGACACCATCACCCCATCCACACGACAGCGTACAATTAAATGGGTTTCCGCAGGTTCAAAGTGAATATCACTGGCATTTAAATCTAAAGCCCGCTCCATTAAATGGTTCACCATACGAATAACAGGCGCGTCAGAAGCTAAATCTTTTAAATATTCATTATCTAACTCACTGCCCTGATCACCGTCTTCATTTTCTAATTCAGGAGCCAGTTTTGCGCGCCAGTGTTTTACTAAACGTTCAACTTGATCCTCTGCGCCTTGCTCAAAACGAATATGGGCACCAAGGATATAACGGATTTTATTCCGATCTTCAATATCAGGTAATTGAGAATAGAGTAATCGCCCATCTTCAGGAAACTGCTCTACTGGAGCGATATTTTTTTTGGCTAAAGACTGCGTAAATAACGCCAAAGTTAATTTAGTATTAAGCATCGTCCGTTTCTTCTTCGTCTTCGGATTCGAGTAAACGAATAAAACCTGTAATTTTAATAGTGGCGGTTAATTTACGTGCATAACTACTGATATTTAAATCAATAATCACTAATTCTTTTTTTGCTGTATTAATCGCTTTTAAAAATTGAAATAAACTCTCTGATTTGGCTGAAAAGCGCATCACTTGTGTGACTAACACCCATTCCCCCGTGCGATCATACTTATCTAACTCTAAGGATTGATATTGAATTTTTGTCTCACGGGCAAGCTGTTGTAATAAAGCCTGCATTTTACCACTGGCAAGTTCTCGGGTACTGCCCTCTAATAAAGCGGCGTTGGTTTTATCACGTAATGCTAAGGCAGCGGTATGTTGTTTTTGCCAAAATTGTGCCTCATCAGCTAATTTATTATATCTGTCAATATCTGTGTGCAGTTGGGTAATTTTATCTCGTTCCCTTTTATACAGTTCTACTGCATAGGGATATACTTTTAGTGGTAAGACTAAAACGAGGAATACTGCACCTGTCATCATTAACAGGCGTTTCTCTCTTGCGTTCAAAACCTAGCCTACTGTTATCGTAAAATAAAACCCCTGCACATCGTTTTACTTAAAAATAGGCAGGGGTCATGTATTATTATTGCGTGTTAGCAAGTAACACTAAATACTACGGATTTTTTCCGCTTGTGCACTGAGTTTTTCAAGGGAAGCTTCCATTTCAGCCATACGCGCGCGCTCTTTTGCGACAACAGCCTCAGGTGCACGGGCAACAAATTTAGGATTATTCAGCATTCCGCCACACTTCTCTAACTCTTTACGTAATTTAGTCATTTCCTTGTCTAAACGTTGTAATTCTGCATCGGTATCAATCAGACCAGCAAGGGGAATAAGTACCTTCATTTCACCCACTAATGCCATCGCTGATTCAGGCGGCGCATCATCCGCTGCATCAAGCCATGTCACGCTTTCAATACGGGCTAAACTGGCAATTAATTTCTCATGACTGGCTAATTTTTGCTTGTCATTATCATCGCCATTTTGTAATAAGACAGGGACTTGTTTAGACGGGGCAATATCCATTTCTGAACGGATACGGCGTACCCCTAATACAAACTGTTTTAACCAATTAATATCATCATTAGCTTGCTCGTCCACTTTCCCTTCATCCGCTTCAGGGTAAGATTGTGTCATGATGGTATCCGCAGAGGTGCCTGCGAGTGGGGCAATTTTTTGCCAGAGTTCTTCTGTTATAAACGGAATGAAAGGGTGTAACAGGCGTAATAAAGCTTCTAATACGCGTACTAAAGTACGACGTGTGCCACGACGGGCGGCATCACTGCTAGCTTCATCTTGTAAAATCGGTTTAGACAGCTCTAAATACCAATCACAATATTCATTCCATGTAAATTCATAGACTGCATGGGCAGCTAAGTCGAAACGATAAGCTTTAATATGGGTGTTAACTTCTGCTTCAACGCTTTGTAAATGGGAAATAATCCAGCGATCAGGTAAAGAGAGTTCAACTTCTTCATTACCTAAACCTGTGTCATGCCCTTCTGTATTCATTAATACATAACGGGTGGCATTCCATAACTTATTACAGAAATTACGATAGCCTTCAATACGCCCTAAATCAAAACGAATATCACGCCCAGTAGAAGCTAATGCAGCAAAAGTAAAACGTAATGCATCGGTACCAAAGGCAGGAATACCCTCAGGGAAATGCTTACGTGTGGCTTTTTCAATTTGAGGGGCTTTTTCAGGTTGCATTAAGCCTGTAGTCCGTTTAGACACTAAAGGCTCTAATTCAATGCCATCAATTAAATCAATCGGGTCTAATACATTCCCTTTTGATTTGGACATTTTCTGTCCTTCATTATCACGCACTAAGCCATGAATATAAATTTCTTTAAACGGTACATCACCGATAAATTTCATCCCCATCATGATCATCCGTGCTACCCAGAAGAAAATGATATCAAACCCTGTGACTAATACAGAATTAGGGTAAAAATCGTTTAAACGTTTGGTGTCATCAGGCCAGCCTAATGTAGAAAATGGCCACAGTGCAGAAGAGAACCATGTATCTAGTACATCTTCATCTTGTTTCAAGATAACATCAGGGGAAAGATGATATTTTTGACGGATATGATCTTCAGAGTAACCGACGTATTCTTTACCGTCTGTGTCATACCATGCAGGGATACGGTGTCCCCACCAAATTTGACGACTGATACACCAGTCTTCAATATTATTCATCCATTCAAAATAGGTTTTGTTCCAGTTTTCAGGAACAAATTTAATGCGCCCATCTTCAACTGCTTCAATTGCAGGCTTGGCTAAAGGCCCTACTTTCACATACCACTGATCCGTTAGTAATGGCTCAATGACTGTATTAGTGCGATCACCACGTGGTACTTTTAATGTATGCGGTTCAATTTTAACTAATAAACCTAATGCATCTAGATCAGCCACAACTTGTTTACGCGCTTCAAAACGATCTAAATCACGATACTTAGACGGTGCATTATTATTAATTTTTGCATCAGGGGTTAAGATATTAATGATGTCTAGATCATGGCGTTTCCCCATATCTGCATCATTAAAATCATGAGCAGGCGTAATTTTTACACAGCCCGACCCAAATTCTGGATCAACATAATCATCTGCAATAATCGGAATTTTACGATCAGTCAACGGTAAGCTGATAAATTGACCAATATAGTCTTTATAACGCTCATCCTCAGGATGTACAGCCACTGCTGTATCACCTAACATGGTTTCAGGACGCGTCGTGGCAACAGTTAAAGCCCCTTTACCATTATCTAAAGGATAGCTAAAATGCCATAAGCTGCCTTGTTCCTCTTCAGAGATCACTTCTAAATCTGATACAGCAGTGTGTAAGACAGGATCCCAGTTAACTAAACGCTTACCACGATAGATTAAACCTTCGTCATATAAACGTACAAACACTTCACGTACAGAATGAGATAAGCCCTCATCCATGGTAAAACGTTCATGTTCCCAATCTAAAGAAGCTCCCATACGGCGCAATTGACGGGTAATATTCCCACCTGATTCAGCTTTCCAATCCCAGACACGATCAATAAATGCATCACGCCCTAAATCATGACGGGTTTTACCTTCTGCTCCTAATTGACGCTCCACCACCATTTGCGTTGCAATCCCAGCATGATCACTGCCTGCTTGCCACAAGGTATTATTGCCTTGCATACGGTGGTAACGGGTCAAGATATCCATAATGGTATCTTGGAACGCGTGCCCCATATGTAAAGTCCCCGTGACATTAGGCGGGGGAATCATGATGCAATAAGGTGTACCTGTGCCTGATGGTGCAAAATACCCCTTGTCTTCCCAAGTGGTATACCAATGCTGTTCAATTGCTTGAGGTGAATAAGTTTTTTCCATTCCGTCTACTTACATTTAATCTTTGAGATGAGAAGCCAAACCATGAATTATAACGAATTGAGGACAAAGACAGAATAGTCCTCGTATTTTTAATTTTATCTATTCATACTGAGCTTGAGACACATTATTATAAATAAGGTATTACTGTCTTTTTAAATTATCAGTACGCCCATATACAGGTTATCTGTCATTGTCTGTACAAGAGAGGTAATATAGTGGGCAACCTAATCACACACTATAAGCAAGATAACATTATAAAATAGACGATTTTTAAACTCTTTATAGTATACCTGTTTATTATGACGCTATGTAAATAGATCACAAAAAGTAAACAAAATCTATCTGATGTTTACTATAATGAATGCAGTTATCTTTCTACTTTTATGGAGAGAAAATTGCACATACTATACCTTATCTACTTATTATAAAAAATCTTGGTAATTCTACGGTGTATAAATTAATGTTTATTCGACTTGTAACCCTTCTTCTTTTTATTACAAGTCCACTCCTTTCAGCAGTAAACTATGGTCCCTTACAGGCTGGGGATATGTTATGGAATATTGCGACAAAAATACGCCCTAATAAACAAGTGAGTCGTTATCAAGTAATGCTTGCGATTCAGCGCATTAACCCCCATGCGTTTCGGGTTTCGTGTAATTTGAACTCGTTAAAAATTGGGGTGATGTTAGCCATTCCTAGTGCTATAGAAGTAAATAAAATCAGTGCACGTGAAGCACTACAAGCCTTTAATTTACAAAATACCCAATGGAAAAAACGCCGTAGCCAGCCAATTGAATGCCCTCCTGTGTCAGCCCCCTCAGTAGTTAATGAGCTTATCGCACCTGTAGAAGCAGAAGAAGAATCTTTACTAAATACCGCTATTACTGAACCATTAAACGTGCCTCAACCTAAAGCAGTAGCAGGCAGTACTTCCCCATCACTTCAAGCTTTAGCCATAAAAGAAAATACATACAATACAGCCCCCACTTATAGTAGTGACAGTACACCCAAAATCAGCACTAGCGCACCTACTGCCCCCCCTAGCCCTACAAAACGGGCTACAGATACAGGTTATACTGCATTTAGTGAAACCCCTTATCAAAATTATAGTTATGGTAATCTTGATATAGAAGAAGAAAAACCCCCTTCTTCTGCTGTGATTCAATGGGGAGAGTATCAACTTCCATTAAGTGTCTTATTTACACTATTAGGTATTGGTGCAGGCTTATTTTTACTGATTTTTTTAATGGTTTGGATGATAAACCGTAAACAAACAGCCCCTAACCCTGCTTATCATGCACCTGTTAGCCCACCTGTACAAAGTCAGCCTATACAGACAGCACCACCACCTGCTGCAACCACGCCACCTGTACCAGATATTCCTCCTCCAATTAATCAGACAGAAAAAATATTAGAGCAGCAACGCTATCAACAAAGCCAGCAAGAAGAGATGATGAGTGCAAAATTAATTCAAGCACGTGAAGCCATTGCCAGTGGTGATAGTGAATACAGTCAATTTTTACTGAAAGATATTTTAGAACATGGTTCTATTACACAGCAGCAAGAGGCGCGACAATTAGCGGATATTAGTTATAAATTACGTGATCTCCTTAAAACAGGCGGTGGTCTTGCTGCAACAACCCCAGCTGATACACCTGATAGTTTGCATGATATAGTAGGGAAAACACAGTTACCTACTCAAGATTTTTTGCCTGAAAATGCACAGCAAGTATTCGATTTAATTGATAAGGTGTTTTTATTAATGGATCGGGAGTTAAATGCGAAAGGGCAGTTAGTGGAAGCGTATATGCAACGGCATCAAAAAGAGTTTTTTCGTGGTGATGAGCAAGGTAAAAGAGAGCAAGATGAAGAGCTTGTTGAGCCTGAAAGTCATGCTTATACGGTAAAACCGCATGAGAAAGTGATTGAGGAGGAGCCGCTTATTTATCCAAGTGATCGCGATACAGAGCAAACAGGGGCTAGTCAAACTCGACAACCACCTAAGCCTACGCGTTATTTGTAGTTTTATTGTGTAGCAGAGGAAAAAGAGCATTAACGACTCCTTTTCCTTTTTTCCCCAGGTAAATATTATGCTACAGATTTAATAAAGCTGATTAAACGCTCTCGATCAAATGTATAAGCAAGCTCCAGTATTTGCTGGCAAAACATACTGTGCTGTTCATCTTGCTGTATCCAATGTTTTACCCATTGCTCAATTTTCCGAGTTTGTCCAAGTTTAGCAAATTGTTCAAGCTCTATTAAAGCAGAAGAAGGAGGTGGACATAAGGTATTGAGAGAAAGGTTTTCTTTCTCATCAGATAACGTTTCTATATGCTTTTTATAAGGTAAATATTGTGTCAGTGCTTCTATTAATTGAGCATGATTAACAGGTTTATTTAATACACTATTAAATAGTTTTTGTAGCTGTATAACTTCCTCTTTCATAGCTGAAGCTGTGACCGCAATAATTGGGATATGTACTGTATCCGCTTGGGTTTGAAGCTGTGTTGTGGCTTGTTTGCCATCCATAACAGGCATTTTTATATCCATCAAAATTAAGTCAGGTTGCACTTGTGTCGCTTGTTGTATTGCTTCTTTACCATTACTTGCTTCAATACAATGAAAACCATATTCCTCTAACCATGCACGTAATAAAGCACGGTTGGTAGCAGAGTCATCAACAATGAGTAGATTAGCAGGGGAAAAGTGTATGGTGTCAGGCGTGAAATCAGATTTGATAACTTCTTCAAGTTGGTGAGTTGTCATAATACGAGGAAAGTGAATAGTAAAACAACTCCCTTGATTTACTTTACTTGTTAAAGTAATTTCTCCTCCCATAAGTTCAGTAAGATTTTTACAAATGGACAGCCCTAAACCTGTGCCTTTAGCTTCACTTGGGTTTTGCTCTTGTTGCTCAAAGGCTTTAAAAATACGTTTTTGTTCAGCTTCTGGAATACCTATTCCTGTATCTTTTACAGAAATTGTTAGACTCATTTCAGTTTGCTCAGTATTTAACCATTGATACTCAGCTTGTAAAGAAATACTACCTTGCTCTGTAAATTTTAGCGCATTGTTAAGTAGATTAATTACAATTTGATGTAAACGTTGTTCATCAAATAAAACCAGTGGTAAATCTTCTGGTAAATCAGTAATTAACTCTAAGCCTTTATTTTGAATACTGCTATGAATGATTTCTACTGTTGCAGACAAGCTATCATGTAAATGTATGGGCTGATAATCAAGTTTAAGTTTACCAGCTTCAACTTTAGATAAATCAAGAATTTCATTAATTAGATTTAATAAACTTTGACCACCACGATGAGCAATTTTTAAGTACTCTCGCTGTTGTGATGGTAAAGCGGTGTGACGTTGTACAACATCAGTAAAGCCAAGCATTGCATTAAGTGGAGTACGTAATTCATGGCTCATATTTGCCAAAAATGCACTTTTTGCACGATTTGCTATTTCTGCAGATTCTTTTGCTTGCTGTAGTTCTTGGGTACGGGAGATAACTTGTTTTTCTAGCTGTACATTTCTATTTTCAATAGTACGAATACGCCATTTATAAAAGATGAATAATAGCAGGGCAGCGAGCAAAGCAATACTTGCTTTAAACCATGTGGTTTCCCACCACGGAGGTAAGATAGTAACTTTTATTGAAGTACCCTCTTCATTCCAAACCCCATCATTATTAGATGCTTTAACCCTAAAAATATATTCTCCAGCATCAAGGTTCGTATAAGTAGCAAGGCGGTTTTGACTATCTGTATATATCCAGTCTTTATTAAAACCATCCATTTTATATGCATACTGATTTTCTTCTGGTACTGTATAATTTAAAGCAGCAAATTTAAAACTAAAAATAGATTGCTTATAAGTTAAAGTAATTTTATCCAAATAAGTTACATTTTGCTTTAAAACAGAATTTTTACCAATAACAACTGGTTTATTAAATAAACTGAAATCTGTTAATACAATATTAGGGGCATCTGAATTTCTTTTTATTTCTTTTGGATGAAAAATACTTAAACCATCTTTTTTTCCAAATAAAAGTTTACCTGACTGATTTTTAAATGCAGCTCTAATATTATAATCTCTATTTATTAAATCTTTTTTATGGTTGTAATTAATAAATCTTTCATTATCAGGGTTAAAGTGAGATAAACCTGCATTTGTGGCTATCCATAAATGGTGTTGTTCATCCTCAATAATACTCATAATATGATTACTATTTAAGCCATTAGCTTCATAATAATGTTTAAATGTTTTGGTTTCGGATTCAAATAAATTTAGCCCTGCATTTGTCCCTATCCATAAATTACCTCGCTTATCTTCATAAAGGGCTCGAATTGTATTATCACTTAAGCTGGCTACATTATTACGATCATGATAATAATTGGTAAATTTTTTGGTTTTTGGATTAAACTGACTTAACCCCCCATCTCCACCAACCCAAACCATCTTATTTTTATCAACTAAAGCAGAAACACTCAATATTGGTGCAAGGCTTGTTTTATCATTTTCATCATGCTTATACTGTCTGAACTGTTCTGTTTTTTTATTAAAAGAATAAAGTCCATCAAGCCCTAAACTCAGCCATAGGTATTCCCCATCCTGATCTTCTGAAATACTAAGAACAGAATATCTCCCAATAGAATAAGGGTTTTGGGGTTCATGTTGATATCTTTTAATATCCCCATTTTCTAGGTCAAACTTAATTAAGCCATTCCTAGCACTACCTACCCATAAAGTGTTATTTTTATCTGGGAAAAGGCTCAAAATATGCTTGATATTTGCTAATTCATTTTTACCATATATAGGGTGATATTGTTTAATATGACCTGTTTTTAAATCTAAATAAGATAATTTTCCACTAGCAGACCCCATCCATACAATATCAAATTTATCTTGATAAATAGAGTAGATAGCATCATCTCTGGAAATATCTTTGTATAAAGAAAATGGGGTATACTTAGGATGATAAATATTTAGCCCACTCCATGTACCAACCCAAATCCTACCTGATTTATCATAATAAACGGAAGTAATAACAGGGTAACTTAGATCATTTTGCTGATATTGTTCGGGTAAGTACACCATAAATTTTTTTGTATTGAGGTTAAAATGATAAAGCCCTCCCCCCTCAGTACCTAGCCATAAATTTCCTAGCTTATCTTCTTGAATAGATGAGATGATGCTATAAGCAAATGTTGGTAGAGCATTAGATTTTAGTTGGTGACGTATAAAGTCTTGTGTTTCGGGTCTAAATTTATTTAAGCCCCCATCTGTGCCTACCCAAATATCATTTTTATCATTAATATAAATACTTTTAACAAGATTAGAACTGAGACTATTTTTATTTTTAATATCATATTTATAATGCATAAATTTTTCTATATTTGGATCAAAACGATTTAACCCCCCCCCTTGTGTCCCTAGCCATAATATTCCTTGATTATCACCTACAACTTTAAATACTCTATTGTGGCTTAATGAGTTATTATCATTTGGGTTATTTTGATAGGTAGTGAATTTTCCAGTGGCGACATTCAAACGGCTTAAACCATTATTAGTTGCAACCCAAACATATCCTTGATTATCTTCATAAATTGACCAAACAATATTTCCAGCTAAACTATTAGGATTATTATCATCATGATAATAATTAGTGAATTTTTCAGTTTTAATATCAAAACGACTTAATCCACCACTAAATGTGCCAATCCATAAAATATCATTTTTTCCTTTATATAAATCTATAATATAGTTATTAGGAATAGTGTTAGACTTGCCCTGCTCATATAAATAAGTAGTCGTATCACTACCATCATAACGATTCAGACCATATAAAGTAGCAATCCAAATAAAACCATTATCATCTTGAGTAATATCATGTATTACGTTATGAGATAACCCATTAGCAGTTGTCAAGTGAGTAAAGCTCACTTTATCTTCAACGGCATTAGCGTGCTTACATGTAAAAAACAATAAGCTAATAAGTATGATGGTAATAAATAAAGGAGGGAGATAAGAAAACCTATTTTCTGTCATATTTTGAGATTACTTTTAAAAAAATAGAAAATAATATAGTACTGTGAAATATTGAGATAATAAGAAACTATAACCACATTTTAATTTACACTATAATGTATTGGGATTCTAGTGTTATTGCTATTACTAAGATAAATAAGTATTAGTGTAAGTATTCATAGGATGGATACTAAAAATAACCCTTAATTTAGGCTCTGTTGATATTTCATCGAGTCATAATCATAATTGAAGTAAAATGTAGAAAGCTCATGAAGTTGATGTCTTTTTTATCAAACCGAGAAAAAACACGGCGATAATGCTTTAACTTTCCAAAAAAACACTCAACTAAATGACGCTCTTTATAGGCAAAAAAATCACATTTCCTAGGATTGATAGCATTTGAGCGAGGGGGGCAAAGCACTGTTATTCCTCTTTTTTCTAACCTTACTATCATCTGAAAAGATTCATCGGGAAAATTGCGACGCTTCTAGGCTGTCGAAATCTCACTAAATATCAATAACAAATTTCCCCGTAGGGTGTGGAGAAATCCGTGTAATGTATTAATTTTATTGTTGAATCTGCACGGATTTTGCCCACCACACCCCAATATTATTCATAGGGAAATTAAAAAAAGGGAAGCGTCCTAGGCTGTCGAAAAAACCTAATTAAACTATAATAATATTATCCTAGTTTATGGATATTGATTTCAACTTAATAGTGAGGTTCCTATGTTATAGATGTCAAAATTATTACGCAGTCGTAGCATATGGCGAAGAAAAGCGTCTGAGCGAGCAGAAGAAGTACGAGAATTAAAAAAAACAAAACGCCGTTATCAAGTTAAAATAGCTGAGCTTAAAG
>Ga0193953_1000661_pt1 | contig 17568 bp, 22 predicted proteins | sample BB_4_MG_FD_140325 | JGI IMG/M metagenome (GOLD analysis project Ga0193953, IMG submission 140325) | Microbial mat bacterial communities from the Broadkill River, Lewes, Delaware, United States - BB_4_MG | ecosystem: Environmental > Aquatic > Freshwater > River > Microbial mats | place: USA... | reverse complement strand
TTATCTTTTGCAAGCTCATATGTTTTAGTATCAATCACTTCAAATGGTATATCATATTTTTTACAATGGTTTTCCAAATCACTGTAATCTTCGCCCATACCATATGAAATAGTTACTGCTACAAACTCAAACTTAAAAGGAGCACGACGCTGCTGCTCTTTCATTGCATGGATCATAGTAAGTGAATCCTTACCTCCACTAAGTCCTACAAGGATCTTGTCACCCTCTTCTATAAGATCAAACTCTGCATTAGTTTTACCTAATTTTGACATTATCTTCTTAGAAGGAACTATACTAGGCAATGATCTCATCCACCATATTCATAACAAACTCTGCAGATATAATAGCACTTGATTCTAAAAACTCGTCAAAACTAAAGCTTGCATCCATATCTGCAGCATCACTGATTGAGCGAAGAATAAAAAATGGTACATTTAAAGCATTACAAACAACAGCCACAGAACCACCTTCCATCTCTAATGCACTTGCATCAAAAGTTTCAAGTATCCAGTTTTTGCGCTCTTCATTTGCAACAAACTGATCACCTGTAGCTATAATCCCTTCTTTAACCATTTTGTCCATACTAGAAGCAACTTTTTTAGATATCTCTATCATATCTCTATTAGCTTCAACAAAAACTGAACCTTCAGGGACAAACCCATAAGGATGTCCAAAAGCTGTTATATCTAAGTCATGCTGGGAAAGTTTTGTAGCTACAACTAGATCGCCAACCTTTAGATCAGGAGAAACGGCACCTGCAACACCGGAAAAAAGAAGTCTGTCACATCCAAAATGTTCAATCATAGTAGTAGCAGTCAAAGTAGAAAAAACCTTACCTATTTTTGAGTAGGCTACTACGACATCAACATCTTTATATGAAGCTTCATAATATTTATTACCTGCATATTCTGTAGTTTTATATTCACCAAGCTTTTCTAGTATTGGAGCTACCTCTTCTGGCATTGCACCCATGATCGCTATTTTCATTTTTTGTCTTCCTATATATTAAATGTATTTATCTCTTCTTTAAAAAGAGACATCTTCTCTATCATTAGTCCATTATTATCAACCATACAAGATCCTCCCCAAAAACCAAGACCATCTTCAAAGCCTACTCGGTTTACAAATATAACCTTAGCATTACACTCTAACGATACTTTCTTTAAAATGTCATACCACTTGTCTTCAATAGCTAAGCCGTTATCACTAAACCCACGTGCTGGAGAGGCTACTAAAGCTATAACATAATTAGGATTTTCTTTTTCTAAGTCTCTATGTACATCTTCATGCCACATATCTTCACATACTATCATTGATATTTTTCCAAACTGAGAGATAAAACTCTCAAACACATTACCTGCTTCAAAATATCTAGCTTCTTCAAACATTCCATAGTTTGGAAGATGTACTTTATTATGTTGTGATAATAACTCACCTTTTGAAAAGTAAAGAGCAGCATTTCTAAAGATATCAGTATCTCTAATTGCAGCACCAACTACAATATCTACATCTTTGCTTAGATCTTTTAGAGAATTCAGCTCTTCTATATTCCAGGCATCTTCATATAGTTTATCTTGTAAAAGATATCCGTTTAATGCAAGTTCTGGAAAAACAATAATATCACTATTGTTTTTGTTTGCTTCTATAATAGAAATAATATCATCAAGGTTTGTTCTATTTAACTTTGGTGATATTTGAGCTAAAGTAACTCTCATTTAGTTGCAGATTTCCTCTTTAACTTTTTCTAAAGATGCTATATCTGATATATTTAAAGTTTTCATATCTTTAGCAATTCTACGATTTAGTCCTTTTAAAACAACGCCTTGACCAAATTCTATAGCCATATCTACATCATTTGCAATAGCTTGAATCGACTGCTTATACTTAACAGGCTTAATTAACTGATCTTTTAGTAAAGATACAGCTTCATCTTTTGATGAGTATTTATCAGTTGTAACATTTGAAACTATAGGTGCCTCAAAACTGTCACTAACCATACTTGACATTAACTCGGCCAAAGGTTCCTGAGCTGAAGATAAAAGTTCACAGTGTGATGCAACAGACATATTTAAAAGTAATGCTCTTTTAGCACCCGCTTCTTTAAAAGTATCTTCTAAAGAAACTAGATCTGACTTCATTCCTGCAACTACAAGTTGTCCGTCTTGGTTATAGTTTGCAGGCCATATTTTTTTACCCTCAGCTTTTGCATCTGCACATATTTTTTCAACACTTTCATCATCAAGTCCAACTATAGCCATCATACCTGCTTCAATCTTCTCACAAGCTTCTTGCATAAAAGCACCACGTTTGTGAACAAGTTCAACTGCATCTACATAATCGATAGCACCAGATGCACAAAGGGCTGAAAATTCACCTAATGAGTGACCTAAAAAAAGCTCAGCCTTAACATCTGGACATGCATCTTTAAACAATCTATAAGCGATCATTTGAACAAGTAAAATTGCAGGTTGAGTATATGCTGTTTGACCTAGCTTTTCATTCTCTTCAAACATTAATTCTTTGAAGTCTACTCCAATTCTTTCACCTGCTTTTTCAAACATTTCACGAGCTATCTCCGAGTTTTCATAAAAGTCTTTACCCATTCCCACTGCTTGAGATCCTTGCCCTGCAAAAATCATTGCTATTTTATTCATTAACTTTCCTTTAAATAATCTTTATTATCTGCTATTTTTTTTCTTAAAGTATTTCTATTTAAACCTAATCTATCAGCTAGTTGTAATTGAGACTTAAATTTTTCTAAACCAGCTTCAATTAATGGTACTTCATATAGATGTAAAAATTTCCTATAATCATTATTTGAACCTAATTTGTCAAATAAATAATTACGCATTATATCCATCAGCTCAATTTCACTTATATCTGCAAAAAGTGAACTAATAATTATCTGCCTCTTAAGTGAATTAGAATTAGTAGATAAGTCGGGTTTAAAATTTTCAAAATTTATATTAGTAGAAGTATTAAATAACTTAGAAGCTTGCTCTGCATAAATATTTATTAATTCTGCCACATCTTCTGGCCTCTGACTTAATGGTGGTATGTCAAATTTTATACTACATACTTCATCAATATACTCATTATAAAAAGAGCTTTTAGCTGTCGCTACTAATCTAATTGATTTTTGCATTATTTTGTCTAAAACTATTTTTATATTGGGTACATTTTCTAAGTTAACTATTATAATTTCATTAGTGCTATCCAGTGTAGATAAAAGATCATCATAATCTTTTCCATCAACTACTGGAGCATCATTTAAAATATATTTAGCTAATGTTTTTTTACCTACACCAACCTCGCCACTAATCAATGCATTGACGTTTAGTGTCTTTAAAAGTGTAGCTGTTTTATACGCTTGTGCACTTGATGCACAAGCAGTTACGAAATTAGTGGCATCCACAACCAGCGCCGCCACCAGTACCACAACAACCATCATCAGGTTGCTTGTTTTCAGCTGGTATTCCTGTCATAACTTCTTCAGCAGTAGCTTCACGTATATTATTAATACCTACTGTAAACATAAGGTCCTTTCCAGCTAGTGGGTGATTAAAATCAATAATAACACTTTCTGTTCCAATTTCATTCACAGTAACTTGTACAGTTCCACCATCTTCACCTTGGCCATATAAAGTCATACCAACTTCTAAATCAATCCCTGCGAACTGATCTTTTGGAACTTCTTGTTTAGCTTCAGCATTATATTCACCATATGCATTTTGAGCTTTAACAAGTACATCACTTTTATCACCAATTGACATATCTTTAATTCCATTCTCTAAACCTGGAATTATTTGTCCCTTACCAAACATAAAAACTAGAGGATCACCACCAATGTTTCCATCAACTAATTTATCACCATCACGTACTTCATATTCTATAGATACGATTTGATTTGCTTCTATTGCCATTTTATATTCCTTCTTTTTGTTGTTGCGATCTTAACATCTTATTCTTACTAATTAATTAATTCAAGTTGTTTTTTAGCTCCTGAAACATACTTTGAATCTGGATATTTTTTTATGAGAGCTTTAAAAAATGCTTTTGCATTTTTATTATCTCCAGTATATTTCATTGAAAAAGCAGTATGATACATAAGAGTTGGCATATACTTAGCTTTTGAATACAATTTAGCACTTTTTTTAAAATATGCTATAGCTTCTGCATAATTTTTTCTATAGTAATACATCTCACCTATCATGTAGTGAGCACGAGCAGGTCTATAGTTTTTCTCAATCAAATAAGTATACATTTCAATAGATTTTGTAAAATGCTTTTTATCGTAGTATTCCCTAGCTTCTTTTGCTATCAAAGCATTACTTTTTGACTCAAACTCATTAGGCTCTGCTATTTTTTTTGAGTTTTTCAGTTCTTTAGAAACTAATTCTTTAAAAGAGTTTAGATTATTTACTAAAGAATTGAATTCATTTTTTGTAACGTAATTTTTATTTATACTATCAATTAATTTACTTAGTTCACTAATAATTAACTTTAACTTATCTATCTCTTCTTTATTTTGAGACGAAATTCCTAAAAGACGATTTTCAAACTCTTTTGAAGTATTTTGCTCATCTGAATTAAACTTATTAATCTTATAAATTTCAAGCTTATTTTCATGAGATTTTCTACTCAAAGTTTCAATAATTGTTTGAAGTCCATCAATTCTATTTCTAAGTGACTCTAGTTCATTTGACTGGTTATTACTTTTGACAGTTACTTTTTTTAGGGATTGCTTATTTTGTAAAAGGAGTTCTTCCTCTTTAGTTAAACCATAAGGAGAAGGATTATTTAAATCTCCAGCCCCAAATGCAGAAGGTTCATCTGCATTTAAAACCAAAGTCAATAAGAATAAAATTAAAGATAATACTAATAATCTATCTTTCATTTAAAGTATTTATGGAAGTAGTTTGTGATCTACACGGCGATTTTTAGACCAGCACTCTTTTGTTTTATCATTACATACTGGATTAGACTCACCATAACTAACCATAGTTATACGGCTAGCATCTACACCTTCTGCAACTAAAGCTTTTTTAACAGCATCTGCACGTTTTAAACCAAGTGCAAAGTTATACTCATCACTACCCCACTCATCACAGTTACCTTCTAATTTTATAGTATAAGCACTTGCTTCATTTTTTGCAGTTGAAGAGTTCTTAGAAATTTTTTCTTGAGCATTAGTATCTAAGTTAAATTTATCAAATGCAAAGTATACAGATTCTAACTCGTTTTCTAAACTAGAAATACTCATCTCGTTTGAGTCTGAAGTCATACCTTCATTTGAACCTTCTACATTAGCATTTTCTGCAGCAACAGTTTCAGTTTTTACTGTTTCAACTTGTTGTGCATCAACATTTTTAGTTTCATCTACCTGAGGCTCACCAGAACTACTACATCCACTTAATATAAGTGCTAACACAGCACCAGCAAAAATTGACTTTTTCATCTATTTTACCTTTATGATTTTTTGTTGATATGATTGTATCAAAATAATATTAATTATTTATTATTTTACCAATCCATTGCTTGTAATTTCCCGTATTTTAAAGGAAATAAGTAATTTTTGTTATGATTTAATCTGATTATTCCAATTGAACTTTGGTTTTTATAGTTTTTTATAAAAAGTACTGCATCCGCATCTTTTGAAAACCTAGGAAACTCGTTAACTCCACTAGCAGTCAATCTTCTAATAAAATCTGTTTTAGTTGATATCATATGTAGATTAAAAGTATTTTTTGAAAATGCATTTGAGCTCTCACGAGCTTTATATATAACATACTCACCATTTGCACTACATGCTGAATTATTACGTCCGTAATATACCATCTGTTCTATATATCCAGTTTTTAAATCCTTAGAAAATATATTAGGATAACCTAATCTATTTGATATAAATGCTATTTTATCATCTCCCATAAACTGAGCTCCAACATCTATACCTCTATACTGAGTTAATTTAGAGTATATATTTGTAGCAACATCATAGATATATATATCTGGTTGAGAATTAGGTGCCATAGTTAAAAGAAGTTTACTTCCATCATCACTAACATCTGAACAAGTCATCATACCCTCAGATGAAATTATATTTTTAACGCTTCCTGTATGTGTATCTACATACTTTAAAGTTGGCTCACGTTCATTTAAAGATGTATAATAAAAACCATCTTGTTTCTGCGATGACCACTTAGGAAATACATTGAAACCACCTTTAACTACTATATGTTGATATGCCAAGGCATAATCTGCTATTACTATTTCACTTTTTTTTGGCCCAACTATACGAGAAAATATAACTTTTTTCTTAATCCACTCTATAGATGGCTGCCCCATAAATTCATTTATTTCATAAGCCATTGTATGAGCTACAAACATATATTTTTTAGAATCACTAATTTTATATTTTTTACCTAAAATAATATTGCCATCACTAATTAATTTCATCTGAAGTAAAAAACCATCTCCATAATCTTGGATGTTATACTTTAAAACGTAATCCATCGCTTTGTTTCTAACATCAACTGTGTTAGTATCATAGCTTGATATTATATGGTATCTATCAACATTAAATATAGACAGTACGTTTAGATCAGCAATTAACGTTTTAAAAAACTTCAGTTTAAATGTTTCATCTTTATATTCTGAAGAATCTTCAACAGCAATACTTGGTAACGAATCAACTTTTTTTATTACCTCTATTGTTGCATCACTCGCAAATGCGAAAGTTATAGATATTAAAATAGAAAATAGTATTTTCAATTTTACTCCTTAGATATTATATTTGTAGTTAACGAAAAATTAGTATTGTTAGGATTTTTTGGAAATACTACATATTTTAGTCTCGCTTTAACTTTTTTTACTTCTTCGTTAAAACTAACACTATCAGATAACCTTAAGATCCTAAAATCAATCATTTTACCTATAGAGTTCAACTCAATAAGTACTTTTGCAGATTTACCTTGAGTATTACTTGGTGGATCAAAATGATTATAAATTGTAGCTTGAATTTTAGCTAAATATTCATTAACTTCATATGCATCTGAAGACTCACTATTATCTTTATTATTTTCATTATTAGAAATTTTATTTATTTTTTCACTAATAGATTCAACTTCTTTATTTTTTGATACTTGTACTTTTTTAGCAATCTCATTGTATCTTTTTGAATCAATTTTTGGCTTCTTTTTTGTTGTTTCTTTTGGTTTATTAATCTGTTTAGTCCACACATCACTAAACAAATCATCAATATTTACATTCTCTTCAATTTGTTTTGGAGTCGTTATATCTTTTTTTACACTTTTAGTATTTTTAATAGATTTTGGCTTTGATTTTTCTACAGTAGTAATTGACACAGAAATAAAATCTTTTTTATTTAAAGCATAAGATTTCACATCTGTAGAATTAAACATCATATATGAAAAAGCTGATGTAACAACTAAAAAAAAGAAGAGTGAAATAGCACCACTTATGTAAAAATAATAGTTATCTTTAGCCATTTGTTGCTAGTGAAACCTCTGTAAATCCTGACTGTTTTACAGCACCTAAGACACCCATTACAACTCCATAATCTAAACTTTTGTCTGCACTTATTAATACAGTCGCTTTAAGATCTAGTTTTCGAGAATATTTATAAAAATTATCTTCAAATGAGTTTAGATCAAAGTTATCTTTATTTACTTTTAAAGTAAGGTCTTTTCTTATAGTTATATGAACTGGTGGTATATTCTCAAGTTGTTTAGATGTTGAGCCTTGAGGCAGTTTTATATTTTCTTCAAAAACTATATTGGGAGCTATAACCATAAGTATCGCTAGTAAAACTAGCATAATGTCAACTAAAGGAGTTATATTTAACTCTGGTTTTTCTTCCCAATCATAGTACATTATTGCTCTTTCTTTGAAAGTAATGCATCACTTTGCATTTCTAAAAAGTTTATAACCTCAAAAGATTTTCTTTTTAATATTTGATGATAAGTATATGCAAATATTGCCACAAAAATACCTGCTGCTGTTGCTATTAATGCATCAGAAACTCCTGAACTTATTATTGACATACTACCACTACTTTGTCCTATATGTGTAAATGTGTCTAATATAGAAACAACTGTACCAAATAGCCCAATAAAAGGTGTAGTAGATGAAAAAACAGATAGTACTGCTAAACCTTTAGTTGCTTTTTTTGTAGCTGAAAGCATACCAAGTTGTAATACTTCTTTTTTAGTCGAGGATGATATTCTTAAAAAATTATATAAGTAAGAAGATTCACTTACACTAGATGCACCTAATAATAGTGATTCAAAAGAATCGTTTTCATTTTTTAACCAATTATCAAGTGAAAAATAACGGTAAAAAAACACCCAGTTTAGAACTATGAAGTATATAGCAAGTATTGCTAATACTCCAAGTGTAACAGGATGGCTTTTTAGATAAAAATCTAATATTTCATTATACATATATTATTTTTATTATCTATATAAGTTTTTGAGCTGCGTTCTCAAGCTTAGCTGATACAGTTGCTATAGCTGCACCTGAATCTTCAATACTTTTAACAAGTTCTTTAGCATCTTCAAGTGCTTTTGCTACATCACTTTCACTTTCACCGCGAATAGCTACTGCACCTTCTACTAAAACAACAACTTTTTCTTCATCAACATTTACAACACCCCAGTTTATCAGTACTGATTCAACATTTTTATTTGTTTTTTCAATATCAACAACACCAGCATCAAGTAAAGTTGAAATAGAAGAGTGACCAGCTAATACGCCAAACTCACCCTCTTGTCCTGGTAAAGTAACACTTAAAGCCTCATCTGAATAGATAAGACCATTTGGAGTTACAATTTCTAATTTGAACGTGTCCATTAGAGTCCTTTTGTTTTAGGCTTATTTGCTTTTTTCAGCTTTAGCAATAGCCTCATCCATACCACCAACCATGTAGAATGCACTTTCTGGCATATGGTCATACTCACCGTCTAAGATACCTTTGAAACCTTTGATAGTATCCTCAAGAGATACATATTTACCAGGAGCACCTGTAAATACTTCAGCAACAAAGAATGGTTGAGAAAGGAACTTCTCAATTTTACGAGCACGTTCAACAACGTTTTTGTCGTCTTCAGAAAGCTCATCCATACCAAGAATCGCAATAATATCTTGAAGGTCTTTATATTTTTGAAGTGTTTGTTGAACACCACGAGCTACGTTATAGTGCTCTTCACCTAAAATTTGTGGATCAAGTAATCTTGAAGTTGAATCAAGAGGATCAACTGCAGGATAGATACCTTTTTCAGCGATTTTACGATTAAGAACTGTAGTTGCATCTAAGTGAGCGAAAACAGAAGCTGGAGCTGGATCTGTTAAATCATCCGCAGGTACGTAAACAGCTTGAACAGAAGTAATAGAACCACTAGTTGTAGATGTAATACGATCTTGTAAAGCTGACATCTCACGAGCAAGAGTTGGTTGATAACCAACAGCTGATGGGATACGACCAAGAAGTGCTGACATCTCAGAACCTGATTGAGCAAAACGGAAGATATTATCGATGAACATAAGTACATCAAGTTTCTTCTCATCACGGAAATACTCAGCCATAGTAAGACCAGTTAGTGCGATACGGTTACGTGCTCCAGGAGGCTCACTCATTTGTCCATAACACAGTGCAACTTTGTCAAGTACATTTGACTCTTTCATTTCGTAGTAAAGGTCATTACCTTCACGTGTACGCTCACCAACACCAGCAAATACTGATAAACCATCGTGACCATGTGCAACGTTGTGGATAAGTTCCATAATAATAACTGTTTTACCAACACCAGCACCACCAAATAGTCCAACTTTACCACCTTTAGCGTAAGGAGCAAGTAAATCAACAACTTTGATACCAGTTTCAAACATCTCTGTTTTAGTTGACTGATCAACTAATGCAGGTGGCTCACGGTGAATTGACCAAGTGTCAGAATCAGTAATTTCTTCACCACCGTCAATAGTTTCACCGATTACATTGAAAATACGTCCAAGAACTTTTTCACCAACTGGTACTTTAATTGGAGCACCAGTAGCTTTTGCTTCCATACCACGAACTAAACCTTCACTCATGTCCATAGCAATTGTACGAACACGACCATCACCTAAGTGTGCAGCAACTTCTAAAACTAGACGGTGCTCACTACCTTCTACATTAACTTGTACTTCGATTGCTTCGTTGATTACTGGAAGATATCCATCAAAATCAACATCAACAACAGGACCCATAACTTGGCTAATTTTACCTATCATATTTTTCTCCATTATTTCATAGACTCTACACCACTAATAATTTCTATTAGCTCTGTAGTAATTGCAGCTTGACGCGCTTTATTAAATTCAACATTTAGTGACTTAACCATCTCTTTAGCATTATTAGTTGCTGCATCCATTGCCTGCATACGAGCAGAGTGCTCAGCTGCAACTGAATCAATAAGTGAATAATACATAGAGTATTCAACATATTTAGTAACTAAAGAATCAAGCATTATCTCTTCATCTTGTGCTTCAATCTCTAACATTGATGTTTTCTCAACCTCTTCACACTGAAATTGTTCAGTATCAATTGGTAAGATTTTATTTACATGTAGTTCTTGAGTGATCATATTTTTATAACCATTATAAACAATATGAACAGCATCAACTTTTCCATCTTTAAAATCTTCAATCGAAGTTGATATGAATTCATCTGAATCTTTTTTATCAGGTTTTGAACTTAATCCAACTACAGACTCAAATAGTTCAGTCTCATTGTATTTAAAAAATTCAATACCCTTTTTACCGACACCACTTAAACGTACTTTTACATTTTTTTCTTTGTATTCAGCTAAAAGCTTGTTAACCGCTTTAATAGTTTGTATATTAAAACCACCACAAAGACCTTTATCTGCTGTAACAAAAATAATATCTACTGTTTTTGGGCTATCTATATCGCTGAATGAGCGATTACCGTCAAGTCCACCAACTTTATGACATTTTATACGTCCAGCTATTTCGGCAAGAACCTGATTAAGTTTATCAGAATAAAGACGTGAGCGTTTTGCAAGCTCCTCAGCACGACGAAGCTTTGCAGTTGATACAAGCTTCATTGCACGAGTTGTCTTTTGAGTATTAGAAACACTCTTAATCTTTCTTTGAATATCTTTCAAGTTTGCCATAAAAAATCCCTTATGCTACTACAAAAGAAGCTTTGAATTCTTCAAGTGCTTTTAACATTATTGCTTTAGTATCATCATCTACTTTAGAAGCACTTCTAATATTCTCAAAAATTTGAGGATAAGAAGCTTCAATAAATGGATAAAGCTCATTTTCAAATCTAACAACATTTGATGCATCCATATCATCTAAGAAACCTTCATTACCAGCGAAGATAATAAGTACTTGCTTCTCAGCTGCTAGTGGAGAGAATGGTCCTTGTTTTAGAACTTCTACCATTCTTTGACCACGTTCTAGTTGTTTACGAGAAACTTCATCTAGATCTGATGCAAACTGAGCAAATGCTTGAAGCTCACGGTATTGAGCAAGATCAAGTCTTAAAGTACCAGCAACTTGCTTAGTAGCTTTAATCTGAGCAGCACCACCAACACGAGACACTGAAAGACCAACATTAATAGCTGGACGAACACCTGAGTTAAATAGATCAGTCTCTAAGAAGATTTGACCATCAGTAATAGAGATAACGTTTGTTGGAATATATGCCGCAACGTCACCAGCTTGAGTTTCAATGATTGGTAAAGCAGTTAAAGAACCAGCTCCCTCTTCATCACTAAGCTTAGCTGCACGCTCTAAAAGACGAGAATGAACATAGAAAACATCACCTGGGTATGCTTCACGACCTGGAGGACGACGAAGAATAAGTGACATCTCACGGTAAGCTACCGCATGCTTAGATAAGTCATCATATACGATTAGACCATGTCTAGCGTTATCACGGAAGTATTCACCCATAGTAACACCAGTATATGGAGCTAAAAACTGAAGTGCAGCAGCTTCAGCACCACTTGCAGATACAACAATTGTATTCTCCATAGCACCATGCTCTTCTAGACGACGAACAACTTGTGCTACAGTTGATTCTTTTTGACCAACAGCAACATAAATAGATACAACACCATTACCTTTTTGGTTAATAATTGTATCTAGTGCAACAGTAGTTTTACCAGTTTGTCTATCACCAATAATAAGCTCACGTTGACCACGACCTATTGGAACTAGTGCATCAATAGATTTAATACCAGTTGCCAAAGGCTCATGTACAGATTTACGTTCCATAATACCAGGTGCTTTTTCTTCTACGAAACGAGTCTCAGTAGTTTCTATTGGACCTTTACCATCTATTGGCTCACCTAGTGCATTTACAACACGACCTAATAAAGCGTCACCAACCGGTACACGTAAAAGTTTACCAAGTCTTTTAACACTCATTCCCTCTTTAAGTTGTGTTCCAGAACCAAGAATAACGATACCAGCACTTGCTTCTTCAAGGTTCATTGCTAAACCTTTAGTACCCTCTTCAAACTCTACCATTTCGCCAGCCATAATATTACTTAGTCCGTAAACTTGAGCAACACCATCAGCATAAGAAACAATTTTACCTGTTTCGTTAATATCAACATTTAATTCAAAATTGTCAATACGCTCTTTAATTATTGAGCTGATTTCATCAGCTTGTATTTTTGCTACCACTACTTATCTCCTCTCGAAAATTATATTGCTTTTACAATATGTTCTATAATTTGGTCGTTAATTCTTGATTTTGAGAAGTTAATCTCAATACCTAAATCTTCAACATCTACTTTAACACCATCAAAGTCACTTTTGATAAAATCTAATGTAATACTTGAATTATATTTTTTACCTAATCCATCACCAAGATTTTTAACAATTGAAGCATCAATTTCACTGTCACTATAAACAACACCTTGATATGTGTTTGTACTTTGTGCTATATCTTTTTTCAATGCAACTGCTAAAGATGGAATAATATCTAAACGTTTATTCTCACCTAGTAGTTTTATAAAGTTATTAACTTTTTCAGACTTTGCAGATTTAACAGCATCTAATATTATGTTTGCTTTATCTAAAGAACTAATACTTGGATTAGATATAACATTTTTAAAGTTTTTGTCTTTAAACGATAAAGCTAATGCTGAAAAAATTTCACTTATATTAGTTAAAGATTCACTATCTACTTCATTTTTTAAAGCTTTTACATATCTTTTTGCTACTAATTCACTCATCTATGCAACCTTCTTTAAAATAACATTAGCCATAGCTTCTTTATCAAAATCATTACCTGAATCAGATATTAGCTTTGTAATTGTATTTTCAACAACTTCTCTAACCATTTTACGTTGCTCAAACTCCATGTGAGTTTTTTGTGTTTTAGCTAAATTAATTAGATCTTTTTCACACTGCGCCATAATACTGTCGTTTAAGATTTTATTCTCTTTTTTAGATGATTCTTGCAGATCAACAGCAAACTTTTCAGCTTCTTTGACTTTTGCAAGTGCCTCTTTTTTAAGGTTATCAGATTCTTTTAATCTATCCTTTACCTTTTGTAATTCATCTGCTATACCTTGACTTCTTCCTTTGAAGTAAGCCTTTGCAGGTTCAGCAATTAAATACCAAATAAGCCCAGCGAATAAAGCAAAGTTTACAGTTCTTTGAACTATATCTGTGCCGCCTTCACCACCAGATGCTAATGCGTATGTTGAAACCATTAGCGATAATAGTAAAATTTTAATCACATAACATCCTTACAGTTGACTAAATTTTGCATTTAGTGAATCTTTAAAAATTGGCATTTGAGAACTTAAATCTTTCTCTAATACCTCTTTAGCCTCATCTAAAGTTTTCTCAAACTCTAAATATTCATTAGCCAATTCGGCTCTCTTAGCTTCTAACTTACTTTCAGCTAACTCTTTTGCGTCTGCAATTACTTTTTCTCTTAAAGTTGCAGCCTCCAGTTTAGCATCCATAACTATTTTTTCAGCTTTTGCATGTAACTCGTTGATTTCATTGTCATTAGTACCTGCTTTTTGCATGTCTTTTTTAATGTCATCATCTCTTTTGTTCATGTAAGTGAATAATGGGTTATATAGCCAACTGTTAAGAGTAGCGATTAGTGTAAGAAATACAACCAACGTAGCTATCAGCAATATTGGATTAACATCTAACATAGCACCTCCTAAAAGTTGCGCCATTATACAATGATAAAATTGAAATATTTGTTAAAGTAGGAAAAAATTTATAATTTTTATTGTTTATCTAAATAAGTGAGTAATTTTTCTATATCTTGTTCATCTTCAAATTCGATAGTTAGCTTGTTTTGAGAGGTTTTAACATTATATCCTAAATCATTAAATTTTGATTCTATATTATGAAAATTAAGCTTTTTTTCTTTTTTATTGTCTTTTTTATCATCAACTGATTGATTATTTTTTAGGCTCTTTATCATAGATTCGACTTCTCGAACGCTTAGTTTTTGACCAATGATTGAGTTAACAATTAACTGTTGTTGACGTTCATCTAAACCAACTAGAACCTTTGCATGTCCTGTAGATATTTTGCCATCAATCAAAACTTTTTGTGTTTTTGTTGATAGCTGTAGTAACCTAATAGTATTAGTAATATGTGTACGACTTTTATGAATTTTTGAACCTAATTCTTCTTGAGTTATATTGTGAAGCTTAAGTAGCTCTCCATAAGCGTTTGCTAATTCTATTGAATTTAGTTCTTGACGTTGAATATTCTCAATAAGAGCAAATTGACGCATTTTTTGTTCATCTGAATTTTGAACAATTGCTCGTATTGTTTTTAATTTTGCCATTTTAGAAGCACGAAACCTTCTCTCACCTGCTATTAAAACATATCCATCAACATCTTCTGTAACAACTATAGGTTGAATTAAACCGTCATGTTTTATTGACTCTGATAATTCTTTTAAAGAGTCCTCTTCAAAGTTCTTTCTTGGTTGATATGGATTTGGACGAATATTTTTTAATTCAAGTTCAACAATAGAGTCCTTTGAAGAACCCTCATTTTCATAAGCTTCATCTATTTCACCAAGAAGTGCATCTAATCCACGTCCTAATTTTTGTGATTTCATTAAGCAATAACCGCCTGAGCAAGATTTTGATATGCCAACGAACCTGCTGATTTTACATCATATAAAATAGCAGGCTTTCCAAATGATGGAGATTCTGCTAGTTTTACATTTCTTGGAACTACTATTATTTTGTCTTCTAAATCACGAAACAGCTTAGTTTTAAAATGTTGTCTTAGATCTGCAAAAACTTGTTTTGAAAGATTATTCTGAGAAGAAAACATAGTTGGAACAAAACCTTTTATACTTAGTTTTGGGTTTATTGATTTTCTAACAAGCTTTACAGTGTTTAAAAGCTGTGCCAATCCTTCAAGTGCAAAAAACTCACACTGAATAGGTATAATCACAGAATTGGAAGCTGAAAGTGCATTAATAGTCATTGGACCAAGTGCCGGAGGAGAATCTATGATGATATAGTCGTAGTCTTTTTTTACATTCGCTATTGCATTTTTAAGAACTAACTCACGACCTTTTGTTTTATCTACATCATAGTATTCTTTTTCAATTCCTACTAAACCAATGTTTGATGGAGCAAGATGAAGAGTTGGAAGGTCTGACTTTAAAATAATATCTTTAAGTTTTTTAGTACCGATTAAAACATGATATATATTAAATTCATAATCATTTCTATGAAACCCTAAAGATGTTGTAGCATTTGCTTGTGGATCTGAGTCTATCAAAAGAACTTTCTTTTCAGCAACAGCAAGTGATGCAGCAAGATTTACAGCAGTTGTTGTCTTACCTACTCCACCTTTCTGATTGGCTATTACTATTACTTCGCTCATCTTAGACTATATATCCTTTCGCCATTTATTTCTATAGAACCATCATCTTGAAGCAGTGCTGTTGATAACGGGAACTTATTATGTTTGTCATGTGTAAAAAAGTTTTTATTCAAGTCAAATTCTAACTTATATTTGCTAAAAATTTGCTTCCATGAATTAAAGTTTTCAATATTTTTTAAATAATTATTTAACAATTTTTCTTTACTAATATTTATATCAATTTTATTAAAATTTGTTGGTGCCTCTATTAAATTTATTCCAACACCACATATAAGTATATCTGATACAATATTAGTAATCATACCGCCTATTTTTTCATCAGCAATATAAAAATCATTTGGCCACTTTAACCAAACTTTAGAATTCTCTTTCTCTAGTGTTTCTTTTAAAATATATGCAAAATATATAGATGCAGATTCTAATTTTAGATCTTTTGGCAAGTCTTTTAGTTTAATAGCAAATGATAAAAAAAGATTTCCTCTATATCCTATCCATGAATTATTACGACTACCAAGACCATTAGTTTGTATATTTGCACTTACTGCTAAAGGTAATTCTAATTCTTCTTTTTTAATTAAGTTTTTTAAATATGTCTGTGTTGATTCAACACTATCAAGATAGATTATCTTCAAGACTTAATCTTTTTCCATTTATGTATGAAAGTATATCCATCTCTTTTTTTGACTGTGGTTGAACCTTATATAATCTAATAACACCTTTAATACATGAAACATCTATACTATCTTCATTTATTGATATTATCTTTCCAGCTTTACCCGCTTTATCAGAGTTTACTAAAGAGATCTTTTTTAACTTTAATCCACTTTGTAAATATATACCAGGCCAAGGGGTATATGCACGATACTTATTATATAAGCTATCTGCATCATCAAACTCCACTAAGCCATCAGATTTTATAACCTTACCACAGTGTGTAGCTTTTGAGTCATCCTGCTTTTTAGGTGTATAAGAATTAAAATTATGAAGTACATCAACTGTCAAATCAGTTGCTGTTTTCGTCAGGGCATCAAAAAGTTCGCCCACTATCATATCTTTGGGTATCTCAATTTCATCTATTTTAATTATGTCACCAGTATCGAGACCCTCATCCATTAACATTGCAGTTACACCTGTTTTTTTATCGTTATTTAAAAGTGACTGTTGGATTGGACTAGCACCTCTATACTCTGGTAATATAGATGCATGAAGATTTATACATGGGGCATGTTCAAGGATATCTTTTGGAAGGATCTGACCGTATGCAGCTACCACAATATAATCACATTCTATTTTTAAAAGCTCATCAACTACGTCTTTATCACGAAGTCTGTTTGGCTGATATACATCTATATTATTATCTTGTGCTAAAGTTTTTACAACTGGTGGTGTTAAAACTTTTTTGCGTCCAACTGGTTTATCTGGTTGTGTATAAACAGCTACTACATCAATATCTTTTACTTCGATTATCTTTGCTAATATAGCTTCTGCATAATCAGGTGTCCCCATAAAAATTACACGCATAATTTAACTACTTTCTATCACTCTGAACTAAGTTAAATAAAGCATGTTTGAGTGGTTCAATATTTTTATGTGTAGCTGAGGATATAGGACCTATAAAATACGGCATAGTTTTATCAAACC
>Ga0193953_1000658_pt1 | contig 17589 bp, 15 predicted proteins | sample BB_4_MG_FD_140325 | JGI IMG/M metagenome (GOLD analysis project Ga0193953, IMG submission 140325) | Microbial mat bacterial communities from the Broadkill River, Lewes, Delaware, United States - BB_4_MG | ecosystem: Environmental > Aquatic > Freshwater > River > Microbial mats | place: USA... | reverse complement strand
GCTATGTTTGCACTCTCTAAGTTTGTAAGTGAAAGTTTATCATAGCTTGTAAAATCCCAAATATCTTTTCCACTTATCCCTAAGTAAGTATTTTGGGCTGTTGCTGTATCTTTTATAGCAGTAGCAGCTATCTCTATATAATACTTTGTATTAAATTCTAAGTTATTTGTAGGGTTTATACTAAGTGTTGCTCCTGATACAGTGATTTGGGTACTGCTTGCTACATTAAATGTTTCAACTACAGAATCATTAGTATCATATTTTATGACGATATTTCCAGTTCCTTTTTGGATATTTTCATCAAACAGAACAGAGATATTTCCATCTACAACTAATGCAGTACTATTATCTGCAGGGGTAAAAGTAGTGACTGTCGGAGCTATTGTATCTGCAGCAGCTGTAAAAGTGATATTTTCACCTGCTCTTGCATTACCTACTGTATCTTCTACATCTGCATATGCTACATAATAAGCTTGAGATTCTGTTAAATCACTCGTAGGATTAATCGTAATAACTTTTTTATTTGCATCTATTGTTGCACTAAAAGCTACATCTGAACCACTTGCATCTGTTTCTTTTAGTGTTATGAGTGTTGCTATATTTGTATTGGTTATCTCACTATCATCTGTATTTCGTATCGCTTCATCAAATGTGATAGTGATATCATTGTTTTTTGGGTGGCTTGCACTATTTGCTGGATTAAATGTAGTTGTTGGGGCTGTTGCATCTACTGTAAAACTTGGGATATTAAGTGTTGCACTCACATTTCCATTTGTATCGGTTAGGGTGATAGTACAGTTTGCATAAGTTGCATCTGCTAAAGCTGTAGTATCATCACTCTGAGTTAAAGTTATCGTATGATTTCCTGCAGTTGCTATTGTTTTATTTGTACTTGTTCCACAACTTCCACCTATCACAATAGTTCCTCCTTCTGTTGTAGAAAAAGTATACTCTGGTGTCGAATCAGTTGTAATTGTTGCTACTGGAGTTACTTCTGCTATGATAGGGACAATGGCATCTACTAAAACTGCAGTTGTAACACCTACATTATTTAAAGTAAGTGTCATATTATTTCCAGCTCCATCTTTGAGTGTTCCACTATTTAATTCTAATGTACCTACAGCTATACCATCACTATCAGCTAGTCCTGATTCTACAGAATATCTAAATACCAAAGCACTACTTCCACTACCACTTGTGTATGTTGCATATTTTATAGTACTTCCTATAGTAAGTGCTATTCTTGGTGTTCCTGTTACGGTTACATTTTCGCTTGTATTTACTGTGAAGTCTAGGTTATCATTTGTTTTATATGTTGCATTACTTGGTACACTTACACTACTTACTGTTGGTACTGTTGTATCTGTGGTTGTAAAAGTATCGTTTGATACTGTACTTTTATTTGAAGTAGCATCAACTGTGACTATATAAAAGTAGTATTGTGTAGCATCACTCAACCCTATAACACTAAATATTTTTGCTGTACTTGCTGTTACTGCACTTGTACCTGATTTTGTTGCAGCAGCTCCATTTTCATCTTGACCTGCTACAACTTGCGTAGCACTTGGTGCAGATGAACTTGTCGTTACAACATAATACATATTTCCAGTTTCATTTGAAGTGGCTTTTATATCTGCTGTTGTACCTAATACATTTGTAGAGCTAATAGCTGATAGAATCGGTAGTGTAGAATCTACAAGTACAGAACTCAATGCACCTACACTATTTAATGTAGTAGTTAAACTATTTCCTGCACTATCTTTTAGAGTTCCACTATTGGCATCTATAGTTCCTGCTACTGCTATACCATCAGTATCTGCTAAGGCATTCTCAACTGTGTATGTAAATACTAAAGCTGAACTTGTACTTCCACTTGCATAGTTCGCATACTTAGTCGTTCCACCAATAGTAAGAGTAAGTCTAGGTGTTCCTGTAACCGTTACATTTTCACTTGCATTTACTGTAAAACTTAAGTCTTGCGTTGCTTTATATGTTGCATTTGCAGGTACACTCACACTACTAACTGTCGGAGACACTGTATCTACTGTATGGGCTGTGCCACCTGTATAGGCTGATACATATCCGTTGTTGTTATTACCATTACCACTAGCATCGGTAATATCTGTATTAGATTTTACATCAACTCTTAAACTACCTGTTCCGCTTATGGAGTTTACAGTTACATCTATAGTGTTAGTACCACTTGAAGCTGAAACAGATGCAATAGTACCAGATGCAGTTGATGTTGAAGTGAGTTCAAAATCATCTGTTGAAACATTTACAATATTCTCATCAAATGTAACTCTAAATGTTGCAGATGTTGCATTTTGTGCAGGTGAACCTGTTGTGGCACTACTGCTTACTGATGGTGGAGTTGAGTCAGATGCAATTGCATCCCCTATAACTAAATCATCAAATATAGATTGTGGGATATCTAAATATGTAGTATTATGTCCATGAATACGAATCTCATCAGCATTTTGAAAAATTGGGTCTGAAAGAGTTACAGTCTCAGTAGCAGCAGAAGAATTTGGATAGTTAGCTCCACTTGGAGTTAGCGTCTGACTTCCTAATTTAACTCCATCTCTATAAGCATAAACTATTAAATCTGTATAATTTACACTATAAGCACCAAATAAAAATGATTTAAAATTTACTTCTCTTCCATCTGTAAATATAACCAAATAATCTGAGTCATTAGAATTATCTTTATTATAAAGATCATTTGAACTAACATCAATATCAGCAGTTGTAGAATCAACTAAGGAAGCTCTACTAATACCAGTTGAATCGTCATTACTTCCTGTAAAATAAAAATATATTGTTCCATGATTTGCAGATGTAGTACTTGCATTAAGAAAATCTGTTACAGTAACATCAGCAGAATTAAATGTCAATGTACTATCTGTTGCACTAAAAACATTTGTTCCAAGTACAGTAGTAGCTAATATAGCTACTAAAAACCTTGACTTTTTTAAAAACTTCATAACCACTCCTTCTTTAAATATCTATTTTTTTTCATTTTTAAACCTTTGAATTTTGTATATTCTATTTTTTAATAAAAATACAATATATAAAAATATTTTAGTATCATAACATAAAATTATTTTTTCTTATAAAACGGTGTAAAGTACACCGTTTTATTCTAATTCCTAGATGGATAAGCTCCCTGAGTAGCTATTAAATAATTAACAACTAATATAGGTTGAATAATAGGAAATGGTGAACCTGCACCTGCAGCTTCTATTTGCACACTACCATCAAAACTACCTTGAACATTTACATCTACAGCATTTGCAGCCATAGTTGTATCTGTAGTAGTGGAGTAATTATTAACAATAGCTTCTGGCGTTCTACCTCCCGTTTCTCCAGTAGCCCAGTAGTTATTTTGAGCATCACTACTATCACCTTTTCCACTTTTAGCATTTATAGTTACATCAGCTGTAACCCCAACACCTGATGGTGTAAAGTGAGCATTGTGTGAATGTGTAGCCATGTGATTTACATCTAATGATATTTGTTCAAATCCATATACGTTTCCCATTTGCCAATTATAAGCTGATCCAGTATGTCTACCTTGTGCTACTGCTGATCTACCTCTTAGATCAGGAACTGCAAAAGTAGTTCTTCCATCACCACCATAAAATGTATTTAGTAAAGAAAAAAGTGCTGTATTGTCAGAAATAGTTAGTAAACCTCCAGCACAATAAACTGTATTTCTTGCTGCAAAATTAAAACCTACTGGTGTAATTTGTCCTAATGTTAATTCCATTTTTTATCCTTTTTTTATGAGAGTTTATCTCCCGCATCTATACTAAAACGCTTCGCAAAGCGTAAACCACTAAAAATCCCTTCTGGTACAGAGACTATATCTATCCTTAAAGCTGCATCTTTTGTAGATACTATAAAACCATCAGGGTGACCTATATGTAAGATAGTACCTGCTTCAAGCCCTAGGTTTGGCATATCTACGGGTGTAGCTTCGAGTATAGATACTATAGAATTTTTCCAAATAGTCTGTGCACCACCATAAATAGGATTACAAGCCCGTGCGAGGTTAGATATTTCTTGTGAGTGCATCGTTTTGAACTCTATTTTTATATCTTTTTGTTCTACACTTGGTGCTTTTGAACTATCTCCTATTTGTGCTGAAGCAGGTATATCTTTTTTATGCTTTTTACTTAATTCTAAAAACTCCTCTACTAGTGGAACTACAGCTTGTGATATATATCCGTTTAGTATCCCATGTGTGTCTTTTGGGTCTATACTAAATTCTTTTTGTAAAACTATATTTCCAGCATCTAGCTTATCAACCATTTTAGATAATGTTAATGCACTTTTATTCTCACCATTTTTCAATTGCCAAAATACAGGCTGTTTACCTCTAAAAGTTGGAAGTGCTGATGCGTGAATATTAAATATATAATTATCAAAATATTCCATTACAGAGTTTGTTATCTTATGTGGAAAACTAAATACTATGGCAGTATCACTCTTTATCTGTTTTAATATCTCTATATTTGCATTATCATCTTCATCATTGAACACAAAGTGGGGGATATTGTGCTGTCTTAGTGTATATAAGAGGTTGTTTGCATCTGCATCTGTTCTCCTTGTCAAAGCTACACAAGCTAAAATCTCTTTAGAAAGTAGATAACTTATAAGGCTCATTGAGATTGAGCTTGATGTAAAAAGTGTTATTTTATTATCCATTTTGTACCCTTTGGTTTGATTCTTTTGTTACTAAAAATCCTGGCATCCCTACAAGTTTATAGTAAAAAGTCATTGTATCACCACTACTTATATAAAGGTCTGTATCTCGTTTATCTTTGGGGATAAAGTTTATACATATATCTAAGTTGGGTAAAGGATGTGTTATACCAGAGTCATACTCACTTAAAAGTTCATCTTTGTATATGATTACATTTGTAGTAAATAACATTATCTTTTTGTCATGTTCTTTTTCAAAGTTTGGGATAGTGTGTGATGCACATCTAACAAGTCTTGTATTTTGATCAAGTTCTATTATTTGCATATCTTTTAGAGTCTGTAGATTTACTTTAAGTACTTCACCAAGAACTAGACGATTGTTTTTGATATCCTCATTCATAGAGTGTGAAGATACCAATTCTACATCTCTCCACTGCGTGTTGTACTCCTCCTCACCAGTCGTTAGCACTGTATCTATTCTTACCTCTTGAGGTATCAAAATACCATTATCTGCTAAGAGTGTAGAGAAATGTTTTGAAATAGAGAGATGCCCCTCTTTTGTAAATCCGTGTTGCATAGCTTCAAGTATTACTAAGTGGATATCTTCTTTACTTTTATAATCAACTGCATCTATACATAAAATATCTTTTACAAAGTCATCTAATTCTAAAACTTTTAAAAGACTCACTAACGATATAACCGCACCTTCTTGAATATCAATAAATGTAACTTTAAAATCTTTTGAAGTATAGATATTATTCGAATTATAATATACCAACAAAGGAACTAAAAGAGGTGCTAAAGGTCCACAAGCAGGATAAACAATATGTAATATCTCACCTTTAAAACTATCTTTTAAATCCTTAATTGCCAAATCAATAGCACGAATAAATCCACTAACTCTAAAAGTATCGTTTATAGTCGTTATTGCATTAGTTGGACTCATAGCAAAACCTGTTTTATTTAAGAACTGTCTATCTCTTAACTCCATAGGTACTTGTGCAAAATCAAAGATTCCTTTTAGATTGTCATAAAGAGTGGTAAGGTAAGTTTTTGTTTCATTATAGTTTTCCAGTGATTTTTTTGATGATAAAATATTTTTCACTACACCATTGGCTTTTAATGTGAGTTCTTTTTTTTCTATTGTTAACTCATCTGATGGGTTTAAAAGTTCTCTTATTTTATTATCTGCTAGTACTACATTCATCTATTTTCCTTTTCTTTCTTAAATAATTCATTTTAATCCCCTTATTTCCAAATCTTATCTATTTTTCTATTCGCTGGATATATTGCTATATACTGTACAAATCGAGGATAACTAAACTTATTTATAGAACTGCTATGGGGAAGTTCTTGCCGACAAATTATAAAATCCCCTGCTTTTGCTGAAATTTTTATAGACTCATTTTGATATTTTTCTTTTAATATCTCTTCTCTGGGATTATCTTCTTTTTTTAATTGCTCCAACCATACATCAAGTTTTTTATGGAAGCCAGGTATACACTGAAATGCTCCTTGTTCCTCTTTTATATCGTTTAGATAAAGCATTCCTAATAGATCAAAAGAGATAGGTCGAGCAAGACTTATATCCCAATGGAGTTTATTTGGACCATAATTATCAGTAATTTTATCCAAAGGAGGATTAAAACTGATTCTATTAGTTGAATGAAACAGCTTATCTGTTCCCCAAAGCTGTTCAAAAGCTTTATGTATCTTTTTAGAGGCTTTGTTTTTTTCTAAAAGTGGATGTTCAAAATCTTGTAACCAAAAGCTATCCTTTGCATTATTCCAGTTTTGTGACTCTGTGCAAGATAAACCTTGGTACTTCCAAATAGCATCTTCTAACTCTTTACAATCTTTTTTATCTACGGCATCTTTTAAAATAATATATCCATTTTCTTCCCAAAATTTCATCTCTTCATCACTAAAAATAGGATCTTTTATAGTTACTTTTAAAGGATAATTTTGTTGTCCATTTTTTATAAAGTCAATAACTGCATCATTTATCTTTTTTACAAGTTTTGGAGAGATAAATTCATCGTGCCAAGAAAGTACCCACTCTTCAAACTTATTAAAATCTGGTCGTTGAGTATATAAATACGAGATAGCTTTCTCAATCGGTATATTTAACCCATCTAAGACAAAATAATCAAGCTGATTAAGGAGATGTTCATTTGATTTATCCGCTTCATATTCTAACACTTTTCTTTCCCATAAAAGTTTTATATGAAATATCTTTAACTTTCCTAATTGTAAGCTTTTTTCCGAGAAATATTTTTTTAAAATATCTATTGACATTTTATACTGACTCCTTATAATCTTCAGGAATAGGATACCCTTTTTTCGTTACAGAAGGAACAGCATAATTAGCAGAAATAATCTTTTCTGTTCTTTTTAAAATATTTTCTATCTCTTCTTTGTCACTTTTCAAATCACTAGGATAGTCAGCTTTCCACTCTTCTGGCCAATCTAAAGGATTAGCTCGTCTTAGTACAAGTCCCATAAATCTTTTTCTTAAATCCGCCCACTCCTTCGACTGCATAGTATCCTCGATAATTGCATCAAAAGGACGAATCTCTACATATATAGTACGTCTTGAATTTTTTGTTTTTTTAGGTTGTGACCCATGTACAACCATTACATCATGAATATTTATATCACCCGCTTTTGCAGCTAATTTAACGGTATTAGGAATACTCCAACCAAATTCGTGTTCTAATTTAGATATATCTTGTTTTTTATTCTGAGAGTTTACAACACATTGTAAACAACCATCATCTTCATTAGCATCATCAAGATATATCCCTACATTTATGTAAGGATAATTTCTTGAATGTGGAGCGTCTTGGTGCCAAAGAACAACAGAATCACTTGATGGTTGTTTGTAAAGTAAATCTACCATCAAAGGAACAGCTCCTTTTCCACAAATATCTCTAAAAACTGTCATCATCGATGGAGAAGCTAGAAGATCAAGAGTAGTGTCATAATCTATTCCAATAATATTATTATAACGAATAAGTTTTTCATTTGAAATACAAGCATTAACAGTACTGATTCCTTTTTTATGTTTTTGGATTATATCGTTTTCAAACTTTTCTGCCATATTTTGTAAACGATATAATAGCTCATCTGAAATACCTTTTGTAATAGAAGTAAAACCCTTAGTAAGATATTTGTTTTTTTGATTTTGTGTCAATTTACCATCAAATAGTTCTTCAATATTTTGATCTCTTATTTTTTTTAATCTATTTGCCATTTTCATCGATATTTCGGTATTCATTACTTCAAAAGATTCAATTATCTCATCTACATTATCATCTGTAATATTTTTATCACCATATTTATAAATAGGCTCTTTGAATCCACCTTTTAAAAAGTATTCTTTTAACCAATCATTTACTTGACAATCGATAAGAAGATGTACTCTATCTTCATCTCCATCATTTATAACACCGTGAGGATTATTTGCATCTATATAGTAACAGTTTCCTATTTGCATTTTATGTTTTTCGCCACTTAATATAAAATGTGTATTTTCGTTTGTTATAATAGGGATATGAAGTCTTGCATAGCCCTCTTCAAAACAAGAACCTTTGTCACAATGTTCTTTTATCTTAGATCTTGCTCCTAATTTCATGAACCTAACTGCTTCTACTTTTGTTTTAAAACTTTCCAAAATAGTTTGAATATATTTTGTTTTTTCTAGTAATGGAGTATCTAAATACTCCATGTTTTCTATAGCAACTATATTTTCAGTTTTTCCATTAGTAGATGTTAAAGATGAAATTTGCCATATACCATCATAAGCTTGTGTATTTTGATGATTTATCCAGTCATCATCATTTGTAAGACTTAAATCAATTAATAGTTTTTTTGGATCGTATTCAAAAGGTAATTGTAAAAAGCTTTGATTATTATCCATTATTTAAATCACTTGGCACAGGATAATTGTCATGTTCAGCAGGAAACTCAACAACACCATGAATTCTTTGATCTTTTTGTTCTTTTGTTAATTTAAATATGGACATCAATTTTCCTTTATTCTACAATTCGAAGTTTTTTAAATCTTTATTTTTTATTATTTTATTTATAATCAAACATCTTTAAATGGTATTCTAATCTTTTATTGCAATGACATTCAAAAGATTCAATTGCATCATCTAATATTTTATTTGGATTTTCACCTACAAAAGGGCTACCATAATGATTGTCAGCAGCTTCTCTCATTTGGATATGTATTACTATATATCACCTATATTTTAGTACTGTAAAACTTCGACTATCAAAAGCCTTTTTTACCTTTATTAAAGCAATTCATAGGCATAATTTTGAACAAGAGGAACATACTTATTCTTTTTATCTCATAGGTATTCCCACATCTTGTGGGAATTTTTTGGATTATATTTAGCTAACTACCTGTTAAAAATTAAGATGGTAATACTTTTAAATAAATTCCGAATATCTGTGGGACATTGGATGTATCTCCACCCTCTATAGTATTTTCTTCACTTGAACTTTTAGTAATATGTGTAGTGTGTCCTCCACTACCACCAAAATGGAAAGGTCCGATTCTTACTCCACCACCACCTTCTACAGATTTATATACATCACTAAAAGATGAAGAACTTGTAGTAATTTTAAATTTAGGTTTATAACCAACAAGTATTCCAGTTACTTGTCCTGGAAGGATAGCTTTTTCACCACCAAAGAAATAAGTTTGATTTCCTGTAGCTTCATTAGCAAAACCAACAGTATTATTATCAACATAAGGACCATTTGCATTAGTTTTTAAATACCCATCATCAAGCCAACTCTCTGGATTAACAGTAATTAATGATAAATCTTCAAATGAAATCGAAGCACTAAATGATTCTTGTGTTTCATTTGTACTCATTTGAGTCCAAGCACCACCTCCATCGACAGACCAGAAAAGATAATTTATACCCGTATCACCTTTTGACCAACTTTTAGAAAAATCATAATCTTTACTTGAATGACTCCATGATAAAGTCTTTGCATTTGCTAATGTACCTGCTCTAAGTTCTTGCACCATATCTGTTGGATTTTTACTCCACTCATATATTCTTTTCATCATTACATTATTAGATGCATCTGTATAAAATTTCTTTAATTTTTCATCATTAAAAGCAGCCCAAGCATCAGCGTATTGTCTATTTTGTTGATCTAATAAAGATTTAATTATGTCAGCATCTTTTTGAACTTGTGCTTGGAGCATTTCTAGTGTTGTACCTGCACCAGATGTTGTTTTCCAAGAATTAAAATCATCAGCAGGCATACCTAATTTTTGTTGATTATCTGCATACTCTTTATACTCTACACTAGCCTGTGTTATACCACTTTTTAAAGTAGCACTATTAGCAGCTAATTTTTGTTGACTTTCTGTTATTTGATTTTTTAAGTCTTGACTATAATCTTGTTTTATTTTATTTAAAAAACTATCATATCCACTTTCTAAACTTCCACCTAATGGAATATATTGACCAACATTACTCCATTTAGGAAGTTGATTACAAAAATTCCAATACTCTAGTGGATTTTTATTTGCAGTAGAAATTCCCCAGTCAAATGGAATTGTTGAACTTAATACTTGAAGTTGAGCATTAGCTTGTCCTCCACCCATTGCTTCTTGAACTGCATTTATAAACTTACCCCAAACACCTTGATTAAAATTTGACATTATCTTTCCTTTTTATTTAAATTTATTTATCATGATTTTATTATGACTAACTCTATTCTCTTGTTCACTTTTTATATTATTTATTATATTTTTTCTCCTTTAATTCATATTTATAATAATATAAGTGTAACAATAAATAGTTTTAAATGAGTTTCAAAAAAAAGAATTTTAAATTTGTTATAAATTTAAACAGTTTGAGCAAAAAATATATTGCAAATGCAACATATAAAATTATTACTAGAATTATAGACAATAAAATATAAGTTGTAGAGATAATTGCTATAGATAAGAGAGAAGATATAAAAGTATACAAAAAAGTCTTTGATAGGATGTAGTTGTTTTTAGCCTTTATCAAGAATGAGCGAAAATCCACCTCATTTATGGGGTAGATTTTCACTAACACTTGAAAAATGAAAAGAGTCCCAAATGAATTACAAAATTTATATTTTGTAAAATCTGTGTATTAGCGTGTCATTTGGTTGTTTGAAAAGAAAATATATCAATTAATGTAACCATTTAAATGGTTTACTATCTATAAATTCATTAGAAACTTCACCTGAATAGTTAGGATAACCTTTTAAATCTAATGTTTTTACAGAAGCACCTTCTTTTAAATCTAACTTATTTATATCTACCCAATAAATAGATGCTGAAACAGCCGAGTCAAAATAATATTTTAATGATTTTTGATCAGCTATTGTTCTCCAAAGAGTAAAAGGAAGTGGTCCTTCTTGTGGTATTTTAACACCTAATGGAACACTTGCCTCTCTTATAATACTTACAGCTGTAGCGACTGCCATTCTTTCTGAACTAAAAGATTTTGTATTTAAAGTATTGTTAGTATAAAAACTAGCTCTTGCGAAACGATCAGCAGGGCGATGCGTACCTGGTAACATCGCATTTCCACCTACATCTTCCCAATAAGAATTTATAGATAATTGTTGTTCATAAGTAGGTGAATTTGTGGCTACTTTATATTCTTTGGAATGCAAAACAACCATTTGACCATTTATAAATTCAATAATTGCAGAATCTCCTGTAGGGTCTGAAATAGTTAAATGCATTTTTGATTCCTCATCCTCACCTGGTATAGAAGGAGCAATTATTTGAAAAGTTTTTTTATTTAAACCATTTACTGCATCTTCAACATTTGCATAATTATCTAAAACATATTGTGTAAAAGCTCCTATTGAAATAGTAGGTTTATTGGATTCTCCATAATCAGCTTCACCTAACCATAGTAGATTGGCAACAAGCCCTTTTTCATTCATCCCATCAGCTGTAACTGCATTAAATCCAACTGCAACAATACTCCCGTATTTTGAAGTCCATTTTATAGATTTGCTATCTATGCCTCCATCTCTTTGCATTTTTGCAGGAAATATCCATAAACTTGTTTCTAGGTTAGTTTCCCAATCCATGCTTCTAGTTGTGATTTGTCTGTTATCACTACCCTCATAAATAATTCTTGTGCATGCTTGTGCTGATGTTGTTAGACTACTTAGTAGTAGCGTTGTAGTTAAAGCAACTTTAGTAAATATATATTTCATCTTATTTTGCCGTTGCTATTTTAGAATTTACTAGTACAATTTTTGAATCTTCTGTTGGTAATATATTTTCTTGAAAACTCTCAATTCTATTAGGTTCAAAAATCATACAACAACTTGAACCACCATATTGAAAATAACCAATATCTTGACCTTTTTTAACTATATCATTCTCTTTAACTGTAAATTTACACGATGAAACTTCTGCCATACCAATTGTAATAATACCTACAAAACCAATATCTTCTGTTTTAATAATCATAATTGCTCTTGTGGCTACTTGTGTAATGTAGCCTTGTGAATTGTTCGGTCCTGCTGAATCAAATCCTTCAGATAAAGATTCTGCATAATAACTACCTTGTTTTATAAAAGCTTTGACTACTTTACCATTTACTGGACTATGCCATCTATGATAATTGAATGCACTTAAAAATGATTGATATATTGTTCCACCAATGAATTTATTTACATATTTATCTTCTGATGCTAACATAAATTTTAAAGAATATGGTTGCTCTTTTATCCAAAATTGACTATATTCTTGAATATTTTTTTCAATATTATAAGGTGTAGATTCACAAGGGCTTACTATTATTTTATTATTATTTTGTTCTTCAATAGGGCGTTGCTTATCATCTTTAAATTTTCTTGTAAAAAAATCATTCCATGATGTATATCCCCAATGTTTAAGATTTAATTGTTCTTGAGTTCTGTATTGTTCAATACCAATTGTTTCCATAGCTTCTTTACACATCCAACCACTACTTGATTCATTTAATACATAGATTGATTCTTCTGATGTTAGAAATTTACACCAGTATTCAAGTATACTGTAAAATGCTTTATTCACTTTTTTATTGAGATAAAATATTGTTCCAGCTGGAGTTGCCATCGAACAATTTAAAATTGCATTGATTGGAAAACCTACTAAATTTGTTTTATTAAATTCAGGGGCTATTGCTAAAACACAATTAATAAATACTAACATTTCATTGTAATCTTTAATAGGTACACAATGCTCTCTTAAACTTTTTAGTGTAACTACAGGACTAAACATCTCATTAACTAGCATATAAACTTCAGGATCATTTTCAATTAAATTTTTTAATTTTTGAACTACAGGAAGTAACTTTTTACCTTTTTGTTCACATTTATGTAATGCTATAAAATTTTTTAACCATACATTGATGGCTTCTTTATCTTTTGGTAACCAACCACCTAGGCTAGATAGTTTTTTTAACCTTAAATCTTCTATTTTCATAATTTTTCCTTTTTTGTATATTTTATTATATCTGTTAAAAGTCCCAATTGAGTTTCAAAATGATAAATATTGATTCTTTAAAAGCTACTTTTACCTTAGAAAATATAGTTGGGAGATGTTGGTTTGTGAAAAGGTTAAATAATTTAAAGAATAAGCTCAAATGCAACACCATTTTTAGTATTTTGTACACTGATCCTGCCTTTTAATCTATCTTCTACAAGCATTTTAACTATTGACAATCCCATACCAGAATTTTTGGTAGATTCTTTTGTAGATACAAAATAATCAAAAATTTTTTCTATTGGCTCAATTTTTATACCACCTGCATTATCTTGGTAATTGATTTTTATCTTATCTTTTTCTTTAGATAGTGTTATCGTGATTTGATTATTAGATTTAATTTCATCAAATTGATCTAGTGAATTATTTATAAGAACTAAGAGTATATTGGAAAATATATGTTCATATCCATATATCGTTTTAAGAGTATTTAACTCTATCTTTATATCAACTTTGTGTAAAATTATTTTTGAATTTAGAAGTTTTAAAATATTATCAAATAAATTTTGTATTTTAAAGTTTTGTATTTTTATATTACCTGAATAGTATTGTGTAAACTCATCTATTGTATTTTTCATTAAGTTAATATTAGTTTTTATATTAGGCAATTGTTTTAGAAAAGCATCATCAAAATTTTCTTTTTTATGATGATATGTAGCTTCTAATGTAGTGAGCGAAGTGCCTATATATGTAAGTGGAGTTTTCCATTGGTGTGTTATATCTCCTATTGCTTGTCCTATTGAGTTAAATCTTGATTGTTCTAATAAAGTATTTTTTTTGTTTTCTAGTTCTATCATTTTATTTTTATTTCTTTTATATAAAGCGATTGAAAAGAAGATATAATCAACTATCATACCAAAAGGTAACATATATTTATTTATTTCAGTATATGGTATATATCCTAGCATATTTAATAAATAAATAATTATACAAATCATCAATCCACCTTGACCAAGTAGATAGTACAAAGAACCACTCTCTTTTTTCTTATACATATAAATAGAAATAAGAAGAAGTGATAATGAATTTACAATAATAAATAAAAATAATATAGTAGTGATGAAAAAATATTTTTCATCAATAAATTGAGCATATACTAGAATAATTATAATTCCTAAAATAGTAATAGCTTTACAAAGTAAATAATAACTTAGATTAGGATATTTTTCTTTAGTATTAAAAAAATAATATGGATACAGTATAGTAAATAAAACAGCTACCGTACCAGCATTCCAACAAATGGCTACTATAAATTGTAGATTTAGTCCAATATTCATTTTATACAAAATACCATTTCCACCAAAAATATACAGAGTAAAAGAACATATAATAATGGACATAATTAAATATACAGGATCCCTATAAAAAAAATATGAAAACATATTAAATAGTATATATATTAAAATCAATCCAAAAAATATACCAACTACTAATATTTCATCAAATTCATTATTTATAAAATTCTCGTAAGGTTTGATGTCCCAGCCTATACTATAGATATTATTACTAATTTTTGTTACTATAGTTACTGTTTCATCAATCATCAAAGTTAGTTTAAAAACTTGAAGTCTGCTAAGTGTCTTTTTAGTTTTTTGCTCCCTTAAATCTCCAAGTAAAATAGTTCTTATAAGTTTTGTATCTTTGTAAATGTACACATCAAGTTTACCTATATTTGCAAAGGGATTGTATATCGCCAATTCTTGTATATTTGAAGATCTGTTTTTAACTTCTAGTCGTGTCCAAAATGAACCTTGTATAGTACCTAGATAAGTATGCTCTGCTAATGTTAAATTATCATGTTCTAGTATATCCGATGCTTTTAGAGTGTTGTTTGTATCATGTGTATAATAGATAAAATTTGAAGAACTAGCAGTTATAAAATCATCTTTAATCTCAATAATTTTATTTGCATACATACTAAAAGATAGTAAAAAAATTAAAAATAATTTAATCATCATAAATCTTTATGCTGTGATTCTAAGAATATATCCAAAGCTTGGAACATTTACAATATTGTCTTTACCTATTTTTTGTCTAAGTCTATAAATGATATTTTTAATAGCTTGATTACTTTTACTTTCTTCATTATCAATAGCATTAGATATCATATCATCGCTTACTATAGAATTTTTTAATTTGAGGAATATATCCAATGTTCTTATTTCACTTTTTGAAAGTATAATATTATTTATATCATCGCTTAGTTCTTTTGTAATAGTATTGTATTTTACTGTTTTATTTATCAATTGAATAGAACTATTTTCAATTTTCTCAATCAGTTCTGAAAAAGTATTTATCAATGTAGTATAATCAATAGGCTTAATTAAATATTGAGTCAAGTCCAATGGTATAACTGATAAAAGTTTCTCTTTATCTGCATAATTACTCATAATAACAATGGGTATCTTTTTATTTACTTTTCGTATTTGAGAACAAAATTCATAACCATTCATTATAGGCATCACATAATCAGTGATTATCATATCTATATTATTAGTTTTATAAATATCTAATGCCTTTATACCGTTTGGGGCTACTAATACTTTATTGAAAAAAAGAGATAAGGTTGTTTCCAAATCTTTTAATAATATTTCATCATCATCTATTAGTAAAATTGTTAAATTTTTTAAAATTTCTAGTTTATTATTTTCCATGATAATATTATATTATTAAATAGTTTCAAATGAGTTTTAAAATGCTTAGGAAGGAAACAAACAACTTTTAAAGGTTTAGGTATTTATGATAAGTGGGATTGGAAAGTTATATATCCAGTTAGTATCATTCTGAACTGCATCATTAAAATTAAATTCTGCATTCTCGTTTATCTTCATCTTTTTCAACCTTATTTATATTTTATTATATCAGATTGACACAGATCTTTGAACACTCCCTATAGGGTTGACAGATCAACCATTGTTTTTAACATATTCACATCCATTGTAAAATTTGGATGCAGATTCTTTTAAAATAATTGAACTAAAAGTATCATCTTTAAATGTATCACTTGAATAGCCTAAAATGTCACTAAATGATTTACTTACATAAAGAACATTTAAATTTTCATCTACAGTACAATATGCCATATTTTCATTAGCAATATCAATTATTTCATGAAATTGTTTTGCTTTTTGTTCTAACAACAAATCTATAGGGGAAATATCATTATTCATTTTCATTTACCTCCCTTTGAAAGTTTTTTTAATGCTTCACTTTTTGTATCATCTATAATCACTTTACCACCATCCATAACTATAATTCTATCAACCAATTCTAAATCAGCTGGAGTATGTGTGATTAATAATAATGTTTTATTTTCCATAACTCTTTTAAGATTTTGAATCACTTTTTTAGAGGTACTATTATCAAATGATTTTGTAGGTTCATCTAAAATAAAAAGTTTACTATCATCTAATAATGTTCGTGCTAAAGAGATAGCCTGTGCTTGTCCACCTGATAAGTTTTCACCTTTTTCAACGATTGGTAACTCGAATCCTTTTGGATGTCTATTAATAAAATCTAAAGCACCACTCGCTTCTGAAGCTTCTATCAATTCATAATCACTTACTTTGTTATTTTTAATGGTAATATTACTTCGAGCAGTTCCTGCAAAAAGAACATTTTCTTGTGCCATATAAGAGATATTGGAGCGTATCTCAACTGGATCTATTTGTTGCACATCAATACCATCAATCAAAACAGAGCCTTCTTGCTGATAATAAAATCCCAATAAAAGTTTTTGTAAAGTTGATTTGCCACTTCCAACTTTACCCAAAATTGCAACTTTTTCACCCTCTTTTATTTTTATATTAATGTCTATTAGCTGTTTAAAATCAGTCTCAGGATAAGAAAAACTTACATTTTTGAACTCAACTGCTCCCTTAAATGCTGGACGTCTCACAAATTGTTTATCTTCTGGATGTTCACTTTCTAAATTCATCACATTTTCTATAGAATCATATGAAGATTGTACATGTTGATAGTATGCAATCATTCCAGCGACTTGTCCCATTGGTCCTAATGCTCGTCCAGACATAATCACTGTAGCGATCAATGCTCCAATAGTAATAAGCTGCATATCAATCATATATGCACCAAAAATGATCAAAAGAACTGTATTCATCTGTGATATAAATCCTGAAACTGCTGCTTAGAATTTTTTATGATTAGTATGATATAGGGTTGACAGATCAACTTTTTATGGGTATCCAAAATGCCACTAAAAAATGGACAATGCCAGTGAGAAATTGGAGCTTAACAATTTCTCAACTCTCGATTTATTTTGAGGGAAGACTAGATAAAACATTAAATTTATG
>Ga0193953_1000657_pt1 | contig 17590 bp, 14 predicted proteins | sample BB_4_MG_FD_140325 | JGI IMG/M metagenome (GOLD analysis project Ga0193953, IMG submission 140325) | Microbial mat bacterial communities from the Broadkill River, Lewes, Delaware, United States - BB_4_MG | ecosystem: Environmental > Aquatic > Freshwater > River > Microbial mats | place: USA... | reverse complement strand
AATGAATCTAATATTTTTTCTTCCGCAACTCTAGAATCTACAGGATTCACCAAATAGCTTTGAATTTTTTTTCTATAATTTTCATCTATTTCCCCATAAATTAGATATGTTTTTGCATATCTTACAATCGGTTTTTCATTTGGATTTATAAGTTTCATACATTGAACCGCAGAATCAGCTCTTTGATCATATTGACCTGGCAAATATTCTACACTTAATAAATACTCTGCATCACTCTCTATTTTTTTATATGTTTTATCAACAGCTTTTTCTGAAAAAACATTTTTTGCACTTTCATTAAATAATTCTTCGCTACATTTTTCAATATCATATCTGTGAAGTATTCTAACTTTCGTCAATTTATCTAAATGCAGAGTTGTCTTTAAATCCTTTAATACACCATTCGCCTCTACGTCAAAACCCTTTTTCTTTTCAACATAAATTCTTCTAATACTCATTTGTTCCTCCTATAAATTCTTATTTAAGTTATGTATATCTTTAATTTAAAAGATTTATTAATTTTAATTAATATATTTAAAATTAAAGGGAGGCAAGCCTCCCTTTTTATTATCCTACTATAAACTTGACTACAAAGAGCACCGCCACTATAAACGATAATAGTTTAATGTCTTTAAATTTACCTGACAATATTTTAATTACTACATATGAAATCATACCAACTGCTATACCATCTGCAATTGAATATGCCAGCGGCATTGTTAAAAATGTTAAAAACGCTGGAATTGCTTCTGAAAAATCTTCAAAGTCAATCTCTTTAATTGGACTCATCATAAATAATCCAACCAATACTAATGCTGAAGCAGTAGCAGCTGCAGGAACCATTACAAATATTGGTGCAAAGAATAATGATGCCAAGAATAAAATTGCAACTGTAAAAGATGTAAGTCCTGTTCTACCACCATCTGCAACTCCCGATGCACTCTCTACATATGTTGTTACTGTAGACGTTCCTAATACTGCACCAACTGTAGTTCCAATTGCATCTGCAAATAGAGCTCTCTTTACATTTGGAATATTCCCATCTTTATCTAACATTCCCGCCTTTGTAGAAACACCAACTAAAGTTCCTACTGTATCAAACATATCTACAAATAAAAATACAAATAATACATAAAGCATATCTAAACTAAAAATATTTGCAAAATCAAATTTAAAAAATACTGGTGCTAAACTTGGTGGCATTTTCATAAATACGCCATCAGCTGGCAATGTAGTAATTCCCATAGGAATACCAATAATTGTTGTAGCCAATATACCAATAAATAATGCACCCTTTACTTTTAATACTAATAATAAACCTGTTAATAAAATACCTATAATTGCTAGTAAAGCTGTTCCTTCAGTAAGCGTTCCTAAATGAAGTGGTATGCCATCTCCTTGTACCACAACCCCTGCATTACTCAATCCAATAAATGCTATAAATAAACCAATACCAACCGAAATCGCCTTTTTAATATTTTGCGGAATACAATTAATAATTGCCTCTCTAATATTAAAGAATGTAAGAATAATAAATATAATACCTTCTAGAAATACCGCTGTAAGCGCAAATTGCCAAGAATAACCCATTGTTAAAACTACGGTAAATGCAAAAAATGCATTTAATCCCATCCCCGGAGCAAGCGCAAATGGTAAATTAGCATAAAGTGCCATAACCAGTGTTCCAACACATGCCGCTAATGCCGTTGCAGTGAATACTCCACCAATATCCATTCCTGCAATCGCAAGTGTGCCTGGATTTACCATAAGTATGTAAGCCATTGTCATAAATGTCGTAATCCCAGCTAATATTTCTGTTTTAACATTTGTTCCATGTTGTTTAAGTTTAAAAAAGTTTTCCATTTTTTGATGCCTCCCTTGTTTTATAAGAACACCTATATAGTAACAACTAATTTGTTTTAAATCAATCTTATAACCGAACTTTTTAATGATTATTAAGTTTTTTTTACCTTTATAATCGTCTCATGCCGAACTTTGATTTGTCCAATTGTTTATCGTTCGTATTATTACGAACAATATGTTTCTTTTTGTTTGTTTTAATATATAATTTTTATGTAAAATCACAATTTTTTTCACATTCTAGAACTATTGTTTTATTTATGATATATTAATGATAATCAAATTCAAAATTATAGGAGGATTTATGCTTAATTCAATAGATGTATTATTAAATTGTCCCTTGTTTGAAGAAAAAAACACCAATGATATAAAAAACATTCTCTCTAGCATTAACTATACTGTAAAGCATTTTAAAAAAAATGAATTGATTTTACAAAAAGATGTAAAGAAAATTCCTTTAAGTATTATTTTAAAGGGTAGCGTCGAAATTCAAAATAATTTAAAATGTGGCAAATGTATAAATATTTTTTACAAATCAAAGGGTGAATTATTTGGAGGAGGATTGGTTTTTATTGATGAACTATCTTCAAATTTTGACGTAATAGCTAAAGAACCATGTTCTATTTTGCAAATTCAAAAACAAAGCATTGAAACTGTTTTTTTAAAAGATCATATTTTATCTAAAAATATTATAACCCTTCTTTCAAAAGAATTATTAAAGCTTAATAAGAAAATTGAATTATTCTCTATCTTTTCAATTCAAGAGAAAATAGCATATTCATTAATTCATTATATTGAAAATAATCATTCTTTAACGATAACACTTCCCTATTCTAAAACTGCATGGGCCGAACATCTAAATGTTTCTAGATCTTCTCTTAGTAGAGAACTTAAAATACTTGAAAGCAAAAAAATATTATTTATTAATAATAAAACTATTGAAATTTTAAATTTGGATAAATTAGAAAAAATATTGGGAAATTTTTGATTCCCAATATTTTTTTTAATTTATATTTTATCTTTTACTAGATACATTTAGTTCTTAATGGAATTACACATGGCTTTTTTTCTATTCTACTAATATCTACTTCCACTCCATATACATCTGATATATTCTCTTTAGTTAATACTTTCTCTGGAATCCCAGCTTTATTAATTTTTCCATTTTTCATTATAAGAATTTTATCAGAAAATCTTGCTGCAATATTTAAATCATGAACTATCATAACAGCAGTTATATTTTCTTCTTTAGTTAATTTTTTTATAATATACATAACCTCTAATTGATGTCTTATATCTAAATTACTGGTTGCTTCATCTAATAATAGTATTTCTGTCTCTTGAGCTAAAGCTCTTGCAATAATAACCTTTTGTTGTTGACCTCCACTTAACTCATTAAAATTTTTCATTGCAATATCTTCAATATTTAATTTTTTAAGTGCTTTAAAAACTTTTAATTCATCACTTTTACTGCTTTTCCATTTAATATATGGGCTCCTTCCTAATAAAACCATATCAAATACAGTTAATGAAAATGCACTATTACAACTTTGTGCCACATAACCTAATTGAGTCGCTAATTTTTCTCTCTTTATTTTTTGAACATCCTCTCCATTAATCTTTATTGTTCCCTTTTGAGGTTTTAATAATCCATCAATACACTTTATTAATGTAGATTTTCCAGTACCATTAGGTCCTAAAATTGAAACGCATTCTCCTTTATCTATATTTATTGAAATTCCATCTAAAACTTTATTCTTAGAATATCCAAATTCAACATCTTTAATTTGAATTTTAATTATAAACACCTCCTTCTAGATTTCATTATCAAGAAAATAAACAAAGGAACACCTGTAAATGAAGTCATAACACCTATTGGAATTATTATAGGTTCCAAAATATTCATAGCTATCATATCTGATAATGAAAGCAATAGTGCTCCAACTAAACCCGCTGCTGGAATAACGAATCTATTATCTCCTCCACCTATCATTCTTGTAATATGAGGTGCTATTAATCCAATAAAACCAATTGCACCTGTAAAACATATCGTAGTTGCTGTTATTAAAGATGCTACTATCATTAATATAATTCTAGTTTTATCAACATTTACTCCTAAACTTTTTGCTGCATCATCACCTGCTGAAATTGAATTTAATTCCCATGATTTTATTATTAAAAATGGAATACATATAATTGCAACTGGAAAAATGTATTTAAGCGTTTCCCATGTCCCTTTTGATAAGCTTCCAACCATCCAAAAAACAACTTCAGCTGTAGCCCATGAATCTGCAAAATACTGCATAACAGTTGTCCCCGCAGTAAATAAATGTGATAATGCAATTCCTATCAAAATCATTGATTCTGGAGTGGTTCCTTTTTTTCTTGATAATATTAAAATTATAAAAGATGTTATTAATGAAAAAACAAATGCATTTGCAATTACATGAAATGAACCCTTGGCAATACTTTTTCCAAAAATAATTGCTATAGCCGCCCCAAATCCAGCTCCAGATGATATTCCTAAAGTAAATGGACTTGCCATTGGATTTCTTAAAACAGGCTGCATAACTGCTCCTGCAATAGCTAAGCAAAACCCAACTAATAAACTTGTTAATATCCTTGGTATTCTAACAAGCCAAACTACATTTTCAATATTACTATCTACTGAATTTATAAAAGAAGGTAATATTTTATGCAATATAACTCTATATACTTCTATAACTGTAATATTTAAAGGTCCAATTGTTATAGCTATAGAACCAAATACAATTATTCCAATTATTAAAATAATAATAAAAAATGTCTTTTTTCTTTTTTCCATTTTATAGTCTTTAATTCCATTTTGAATGTCAATTTCCATTTATAAAAAAACTCCTTATTTTCTAATTACTTTATATTGTGTAATCTAAGTTTATTGCTCATGTCAGTGTATAAATTATCTATTCCATAAAATTTTTTAAGAATTTCATTACATTCTTTTTCTACATCTATTTCCATAAACTTATTTGGATACATAATTTTTGCAAGATAAAAAACCTCTGTAGCTTCCGTTGCAATATCCCAACCTCTCATATGCCCTTTTGTAGGTAAAATACAATTATTTTTAGCAGCTATAGTTCCACTAATAATTTTATCTTCCTTAATAGATTCAATAGTATGCCAACCCTCTACATCTTTAATAAATGATGAATGTTTAAATATATAATCTGGATTCCAATCTAATATTTGTTCTTTTGTTATTTTATATACACCATATGGAGTATTATTATCTCCTCTCGCTACATTTTTTGCTCCTGCTAATTCAAAAGCTTCATATCTTCCATTAGTTCTTGGATCTCCAATATATGGTCTTACCCAATAAAATATTTTTTTCTTCTTATCTTCTGGAATGTTTTCTGTTACTTTAGTAATTGCTTCTAATTTTGTTTTCGTATACTCTATTAGTTCCTCTGCTCTATCTTCCTTCCCAACTATTTTTCCAACAACGCTAAATATTTCATAATTAAAGCTTCCATACCCTCCAACACATACTACAGGTATATTGATTTGTGCTTGTAATTTATCTGCATAATCTTTTTTACTCCATTCAACAAAAACAACATCTGGATTTAGCGACATAATTTTTTCAACATTAATTTCATTGTGATTCCCAACATTAACTACATTCTTTAACCCTGGAGCTGCTTGTGAAACTATCAAATAACTATTTTTCAACATTCCATCTTTATTAAATGCTTGATGATCCATTTCACTCATTCCAACTAAATAATCTTCTGCTTCTAATTCAATTAATGTTCTAACTCCTTCTAAAAATGTTAAATCCACTATCCTTTCTACCTTTTTTGTTAATGTGATCTTTCGCCCTGCACAATCTTCAAATTCAACATTTTCATTTAAATTTTCGTTATCTTTTCTGGAACTACATCCTAAACTCATAAAACCTACCATTAATATTAAACAAATTAATATTGTTTCTTTTAAATATTTCATTTTTTCTCTCGCTTTCTTTGAATTTAATTATCATTATCATTGAAATTTTAACATACTAACTTCTTTAATTTTGTATCTGGAGATACAAAAAAATATTCAAGAATATTTTTTATTCTTGAATATTTTTAAAATTAATCAGTTTTATCTTTTTATATTTCCTCACCCAAAACATGGTGATTAAACCATCTAAAATTTTGTTCCATAATTGCTCTATTAAGACCTGGTTTTATTGGCGCATGATTCATTCCCTTAAATATAACTAATTCAGTTTCCACTCCAATATCCTTTAGCCCCTGATATAATTCATATGCATTGGGAACCGGAACCCTTGTATCTTTTTCTCCATGCTGAATAAGTGTTGGCGTACAAGCTGATTTAATATAAGTCATAGGTGATGTTTTTTTATAAATTTCTTCATTATTCCAAGGTGTATCTCCAAGATACATTCTTGTAAAATGATGAATATCTGTATTTACATAATACGTAATCCAATTACTAATACCTGCTCCAACTGAAATAGCCTTAAATCTATCGCTATAAGTTGAACAAAAGGCAGATATATACCCTCCTTGACTCCAGCCCATTACTCCAATTTTATTATTATCTACAATACCTTTTTCAATTAGTGAATCAATCCCACTTATAACATCCTCATAATCTCCAATCCCTAAATTTTTATAATTTGCCTTTAGAAATTTTCTTCCATACCCTGAACTTCCTCTATAATTAGGTTCTAAAACAATAAATCCCTTTTCTACAAATTGTTCAATTGGATATAATTTATTAAATACTTGAATTGGAAAAGAAGCCCATGTAGGCCCACCATGTATAACTACTAATAATGGATATTTTTTTGATTTATCAAAATCATGCGGAAGTGACAAAACTCCTTCTATATCTAAATCATCACTACTCTTCCAACTAATCATTTCCTTTTTACTTTTTAACTTATCTTTAAAAATACTATTATCATTTGTTATTTTTTTATTGTTAAAATAAACTTCGAATATGCCTTCTTTCTCCGCTTTTATATAAGCTCTATCTTCTCCCGTTTTTGTTTCACTAAATCCCATAATAAAATTATTTTTAATATCATTTATCTCATTTAATAAATTATTTTTATCTAATATACCCACTGTAAATCTTGATTTTTCTTGCCATTCTACTATTATCCCCCTGTCATTCCATTCAATTGGAGTTAATAATCTATCAATATTTTCAGCTACTCTTATGCTTTTTTTCGTTTTAAAATCGTATATTTCTATAACTTGATCGTCTACATTTTTATAATAATATTCTTTTTTCTTAGGACTACAAGTAAAACATATTTTTTCACCATCTGGTGAAAACTTAATATTTCCTTTAATATTTTCATCTTTATTAATCATTTTAACTTCTTTTGAATAAACATCTAAAATATATAAATTCCCATTTTGATATGATTCCATATTTGAATTTTCTAATGCAGTAAACGCAATTTTTTCGCCATTTGGTGAAATTTCAAAATTTATAACATGCATTTTTTTATTATCGGTTAATTTTATAGAGCTTAAAAAATTTTCTTCTATATTATCATTTTTATCTACATCAATTCTTTTAGCCTTATAATGAAGATTTTTTATGCTATTGATACCCTCTTTAATATCTATATAATACAAGCCATTATTTTTATATTCTTTATCTATATATTCAAAATCTCCATAAATTTCTTTTCTTTTTTTTATATCTTTGGATTCTTCACTTGTTTTAATAAAATAGAAACCTTTTCCATCTGGAGCCCATTTAAAATTGATAATACCCTCTTTTTCATTTGTAACTTGAATTCCACTATATCCACTAATAGTTTTTATAAAAATTTGATTTTTTGAATTTTCCTCTTCGTTATTTTTGCTTAAATATGCTATATTTTGAGAATCTTTCGACCATATAGGATTGCTACTTTCATTCTGATTAGATGTTAATTGATTACATATTTCTTTATCTTTTTCATATATCCAAACGTAGGATTTAAATTTATTATCTTTATAATCTGCAATTTTTTTAACAAATGCCACATTTTCACCATTATTACTGATATTAATGTCACTTAAATTTGGCAATGAAACTGTTTCTTCTATTGATAAATATTTTTTCTTACTCATACATACTCCTCCTTTTGTATTTTCTATTAGTTTATTAATTCAACTGTGAATATCATCTTAAATCTATGTTCTTCATCTTTAGTCGAAAAAAACATAGATTTAGTGCCTGTATATCCTATTTGCTCTATTTTTTGAGTTATTTTAGCTCCAAATATCTCTTCATTAAAATTTTCTGTATTATCTATAATATTAATTAATTTAGTCTTTGAATTTATATTAAAACAATTAATTTCTTTTTGACTCCAAACCAACCCGGCAATTACATATAATTTTTCCATTTGAATATTACTTATAAATCTCTGCGTTGTATCATACTTAATTTGAATTCCTTTAACTATTCCATCTTCAAGTAAAATTATATGTTCTCCAGGTCTTGACCCTATAAAAAATCTATCTCCGCTATCTGATTCTATCTCTTTCCATTCTGCGTTTTTATCTAATTTATATCCTATTCCTAATCCACCTCTATTTGCAATTTCATTTATATTCTCTATGTATTCCTCTTTAGTTAATTCCCCTCTATTTAATGGTAATTTACTCTGCATTCCACAATAATAACTTATTACGCCTATTAGTATAGACAATAAAATAAATAGAATTATTCTTTTACCTTTTAAATCCTTTAGATTATATTTAGAATTAAATTCATTATCCCATGCCATAGTTTCGCAATCTAAACTAGCCGTTCTACATTTATATAGTCTAACTAAATTATATACTGGAATACCTAAACCATAACCATAAAATATAACTAAAAAAGTTCTTGTAAATGCTTCTTTATATGTAAATTTATTGCCTTCTGAATTTTTAAGTTCTAATCCAAATATCAATTTCCCTGGAGTATTTCCCCATGTTGCTAGCATAAATGGCTCTATAAAAAGCATCATTGTAAATGTTATAATTTGTACAAACATAATAATATAAAATTTTTGTTCAGGTTGCCACCTAAGTACTAATAACTGAAAAGCCATCCATATCAATTCATAAATAGATAAATCAAATCCTCTTGCGAAAAATCGTCTCCATGGATGTTTTAAAACTTCAATTTGATTTTCATTCCTTTTTTGTAATTCTAAATTATAATCCATATTCCCCTCCTATTTTTTTATATTATCTATTATTTTATCACTAATAAAATCTAATATTTCACAAAAATTGTCTAGGGCTTCTTTTGAAAACTTATCATTAATTTCTCTATAGATATCTTCATCTACAAAATCAAATTGATTGTATATCTTTTTCATTTCATTTGATAACTCCAATTTTTTAACTCTTTTATCTTTATTAGATACTGTTTTAATTACATAACCTAACTTTTCTAATTCGCTAATTTTCATTGTTACTGCAGATTTTGAAACACCTAACAATTCCGACAAATAACTAATCGTAGGATTATCTATTTCTCTTATCAAATCCATGTAACAAAGACTATTAACAGTTATTTTTTTTGGAAATTGAAGCCCTTTTTGTGCAGCTCTCTTATTTAAACTCTCAACTGCTGACGAAATTCTTTTCTTTTCCATCGATTTTCTTATATCCATAATCTCTTACGCTCCCACTTCTTTCTAATTCAATATTTTTTTTACCTCTATATAATAATATCATTGATATAAAGAAAGACAATACCGTAGATATAACTAACGTATACCATACACCATCAATTCCAAATATTCTAGGTAAAATATTAATAAAAATAATCTTAAACACTAGCGTATTACTTATAGAAATTATTATAGACTCTATAGGCTTTCCAACTGCAGTAAAAAACAAGCTAGCAGAAATACTTAAAAAACTAAATGGAATTGAAAATATATATATTTTAACCGCATTTATTGCCATCTTTAGTAATTCCTCGTTCCCATCTTTAATAAATAACTTGGCAATATCCTTCTTAAATATAAAAACTAAAATAAATACAACTACTGATATACATAGTCCCATAATTATAGAATATTTTAATATCTCCCACATTCTTTTAAATTCTTTAGAACCATAGTTATAACTAATTGCAGGTTGAATACCATCTCCAATTCCAAATAAAATAGACATAATTATATTCTCTAAATACAAAACAACACTTAATGCTGCTATTCCCAAATCATTCACTAATTTTATTATCACTATATTTATAATAAATCCAGAAATTGAACCGGCTATTGAAGTAAAAAATTCAGAACTACCGTTGAACATTATAATTCTTAATTCTTTCCAATTAACTATAAGCTTTGAAAATTTTAAATCAAATTTATCTCTTATAAAAAAACTAATTAAAAATATTCCTAAAAATACTGCTGAAATACAAGTTGCAATTGCAGCTCCTTTAGCTCCCCATCCAAATTTAACTATAAATATATAATCTAATATAATATTTAATATAGCAGAGGAAATTTCTGCATACATATTTAACATAGTCCCTCCAGCTACCCTTATATAATGTGGAATCCCATAAGCTAACATAAATAAAGGCATAACGTATATATGAACTCTAATATACTCTAATGAATAGTTTAACACTATTTCACTTACTCCCATTAATTTAAATAAATCCTCTGCAAATATCAAACCCAATAACATAATTATTAATGAATAAATTAATTGAATAAATAAAGAAAAAGTAAATATATTATTTGCATCACTATACTTTTCTTCTCCTAATTTAATACCTATTTGAACCGATGCTCCTATTGAAATCATATTTACAATTGCAACAGAAAACCCTATTATTGGTAAACAAATATTAATGGCTGCTAAGCCTTCGGGACCTGCATAAGTACCGACAAAAATCCCATCAATTATTCCATATAAAATTAAAATAATTGAACTTATTATATTAGGTATAGCTAATCTTAAAAATATTTCCTTACTTGATGCTTTTCTAAATAATTGAATTTCTTTCATATGCCCTCCATTAGTTAAGTGATTTTATATAAATTTACTTAACTAATGTACCTTATTTTTTAGTTTTAATCAAGTAATTTTTTTATTTTTTAACTCCTCAAAATAACAAAAAAGGGCTTTGCACTCTTTTAATGCAACAGCCCCTTCTTAAATTAATTTTTTAATTAAATTTTTTATATAACAACTGATAATTAATTTTGACTTTTATTATTTTTTAATAATTCTCTTATATATTTAATATCTATCGATTCTTTTCTAACTTTAAAACTTCCGCTATTAAACCATCTTTTTTGTGAATTTATACTCATTGATTTACAATCCTCAAGCATTATATCTCTTATATGAATATATGAATATGAATTATTTTCATCTAAAACTATTGTCAGTAAAGCATATGAATAAGAATCTATATTATTATAACTAATTGATGTTGCTTTAACTTTTTTAAGTTCTAATTCTGATAAATATTCCACTATTTCATTATTAATATCTAAATCTGTACATTTATACCTTAATTCATTTTCAGTATTTTCTTCTTTATAAGTAATAGCTATTATTTTTGATGAATCAATAGTTTTAAGTGGATTATTATATTTTTTAAAAAGTACTACAAATAATATGCTTAAGCATATTATTACAATTACACTAATTTTCTTTTTCATAATTCTTACCTTCTTAACCTTTCTACTTAAATTGAGAATACTAAATTCCCTATTACTATTGCCTCTTTTTCAAGATATTTTTCATTCATTTGTTCAGTTTCTACAAACGTCATAAAAAGATTTTGAATTTTTATTGGTGCTTTAATAATATAAGACGTCTTATATTTACTTTCAAAATTAAGATCACTAAATTCTTCTGCAACATATTTTGAAAAAGTCATGTGTAATATAGCTCTATTTTTATTTTCCCATTCTAACTCTGAACACATCCCTCTATATAGTATAACTTCATTAATTGAATTAAGCTCAAAAATTGCATTAACAAACGCAATTCTATTTATAATATACTTTTCTCTTAAATCTTTGCGTCCTATTCCATTAAATATATTTTGAGTTCTAGGAATTTTACCACAATAATTAGTTAATCCTAATTCCGCCATAACAATTACCATTCCCTTAAACCACTCTCCTGAATTAGGATTTAGCACGATTCTTTCTGCCGTTTTCTTTTCAAGGTCATATAAATTTTTTTCACTTAAATATTTCTTTAATAGTTCTGAAATTTTACTACTTCCCTTTTCATTTTTAAAGTCAATAAAAATATCTTTACTATTTGATATATTTTTATTAAGCCACTCCTTTATTTGAGTTTTTCTACTTTCTATTTTTTTATATGTTTCTTCACGTTTTATTTTATCTATCATAATATTATTTGATTTATCAAATTTTTCAGCAATTTTTTCCAATATTTCAGCTTCTTTTTTCCCCATTCTAATACTATTTTTATTAAACTGGAATCTATAAATGTCTTCAAATCCTAAATCCCAATAATCTCCCGCATTTTCATATTTTGTGATTCTCCATCTAAACATTCCTGAATCAACAAAAACATTCTCTATATATCCTTCTGTTCTTCTACCATCTAAAAGTCTACATTTATTATCTTTTATCAAAAAATCAATTTCACCTTTTAAATACTCGTTATCTAATTTTAAATTATTATCAAATTGATGCAATGACATAATCCACCTCCAAATAATAATTTTAACACACTCATTTTAAATTGACCATATTAACAAAATAAAGTAGTATTATCAAAGGAGGATATAATAATTTATGAATTGGTATGATAAAAGATTTCACTCTCTTAATTATGAATTAAGAAAAACATTTAAGGAAAAAGTATTTAAATTATCTCTTGATGGCGGTTTTACATGCCCTAATAGAGATGGTAAGATTGGAACTAAAGGCTGTCTATTTTGCAACGAACGAGGCTCAGGTGATTTTACTGGATCACGAAATAATTCTATATCTACACAAATAATTGAACAAAAAAATTTATTATCTACCAAATGGCCTAATGGCAAATATATTGCCTATTTTCAAAATTTCACAAACACTTACGCTTCAGTAGAACTACTAAAATCTAAATATTATGAAGCACTATCTAATTCAAATATTGTAGGTCTTGCAATTGCAACTAGACCTGATTGCTTATCCTATGATGTCTTAGAATTATTAAATGAGATAAATAATAAAACTTATTTATGGATTGAATTAGGTTTGCAAACTATAAATGAAGACTCTGCTTTATTAATACGAAGAGGTTACAATAATACTGTATTTGAACATGCTCTAAATGAGCTTAGACTAAGAAATATAAATGTTGTTGTTCATACAATTTTAGGACTTCCATACGAAACAACTAATGATATGTTTAATACTATAAATTATATTGCACATAGTGATATTCAAGGTATTAAATTTCACCTACTACATATTCTATACAATACTGATTTATATGACTTTTATATGTCTAATAAATTTAAACTCTTATCGCAAGATGAATACATTAATTTAATTGTAGATTTTTTAGAATTGCTTCCCCCTAATATCGTAATTCACCGCACCACTGGAGATGCTCCTAAAAATTCTTTATTTGCGCCTTTGTGGAGTGCAAATAAGCGCGCTGTTTTAAACGGAATAGACAAAGAATTAAAAAATAGAAATTCTTATCAAGGCTTTAATTATAAATAAAAATCTTTAATGTATAATATTATATAAAATTAAAGATTTTCATTTTTTACTTTTAATCATTTATTTTCTTTCTCATTTGAACTATTTTATATTCCTTACCTAAAATTTCAGCAGTACATTTATTAAATATTTTAAAATCTAGCCTTTTATATACTTTTATTGCTCTTTTATTAAACTCTGCAACCCCACATCTAATATATTCACCTAAATAACTATATTTATTTACTGCAAATTTAATGCATTCTTCAACAAACTCTTTACCATTTCCTTTTCCACATAATTCAGGTTTTAATCCCCAACCTATCCATAATTCATAATCATTATTAGAATTTTTCATTACTTCATCATACTCTATAAATCCATCATCTTCACTAGCTTCATCTTCTTTTTCAAAAAAAGCAATTGTCAATTCTCCTACCAATTCATTCTTTTGATTTAATACAGCAAATTTACCATGTCCCCATGCTGATTGATCTAATAAATCTTCTTTTTCATTAACATAATCATAAATATTATATTTAGCCTCATATTTCCAATTTTCTATCATTTCATTTGCATATTCTTTATTCATTGATACAAATTTATACATACTTCCAGCTCCTTAAATATCTTATATTTACTTTTTCTTTTATTTAAAATATTTTATCTTATTCATTAAATTTTCTCTATACATAAAATAGTTTAAAATATTTTGACAAATGCATTTACAATTTCAGGGTCAAATTGAGTACCTGAACATCTTAATATTTCGTATACTGCTTCTTTTTTTGAAATAATTTCTTTATAAGTTCTTTGTGATGTCATAGAATCAAATGCATCGGCTACTGAAATTATTCTTGCGATATATGGAATTTCAGTTTCTTTAAGTCCCCTTGGATATCCATTTCCATCCCATCTTTCATGATGAGATAATGCATAATCTGCTAATTTAGAATACTTATCTACAGATTTCAATATATGATATCCTATTTCAGTATGTTTTTTTACTTCACTATACTCCGCTTCATTTAATTTACCTTTTTTATACAAAACTTCTTTATCAATAGCTATTTTCCCTATATCATGAACCAATGCAGCAATTTCAATCTCTTTTATCATTTCATCACCAAGATTTAATTTTTTTGCTATTTTTATACTTATATTTTTTACACTTTCAGAATGAAGTTTTTCTTTAAAATTCACAGAATTTAATGTTTTCAATATTACATCTATAGTTCGTTTCCTCATGCTTTGACTTTCAACTAATTTATTTCTATACATATAATTTTCAGCTCTAGTGTAAATATCTTTTATATTTTCATCTATTTCTTCCTTAGTATCAACACCAATGGATACAGAAACTACTATATTATCAAAACTTGTTTCTTCCATTAATTTATAAATTTTTTTGACAATTTGATTAGCTTCATTTTTTGTTGTCCTTGGCATTAAAATAATAAATTCATCTCCTCCAATTCTTGCTACAATATTGTCCTTATTGCTACCCTTAACTAGATTATCAGCAACTTTTGTTAAAAGCATATCTCCCTTTATATGACCAAATGCATCATTTGTTAATTTTAATCCATTTACATCAATTACAGCTAACGATATTGGCAAATTTTGTTTATTATCTATTTTTTTTACCTTTTCATTAAAATAATAGCGATTATATAATCCAGTCAATTGATCATGATAACTTAAAAACTCTATTTTTTCCTGCCTTTTTTCAATTTCGGACATATCTCTAAAAACAATAACTTTACCCTTACAATTATTATTTTCATCCAATATTGGTGCAATTCTATTTTCAACAGTCACTAATTCTCCAGTACTTTTAATTATTTTGTGATTATTCATTCTTTCCTTTCTAATTTTTTCTTTCGCATTTAGTAATTCTAATATACAATTCGACCCTTTTTCTTCTATTTTATATATTTCTAATATATCTTTCCCTATAGCCTCAATATTGTTGTAACCCAATAACTTTTCAGCTGATTTATTAATAAATCTAACTTCTCCAAAGTCATCAATTGAAACAACTCCATCATCAATTGAATTAAGTATTGTTTGAAGCAATACCTTTTCATCCCTAACTTTAACTTCTAAATTTTTCATTTTTGATATATTAATCTGACACCCTATCATTCTAAGAGGTTTCCAATCTGTACTCCATTTAATTACTCTACCTGAGCTAATTACATGAATAATTTGTCCATTTTTATGCTTATATTCCAATTCAACATAATAAGGAATTTTACCTTTGGATTCTATATGATCTTTATAACATTTTTTTACCTTTTCAATATCTTCATTAACTATTATTTTTTCCCATGCCCTTTTTATATTATTTAATTCTTCACTTTTATATCCAAACATAGCTTTAAATGCAGGACTATAATATTCAGTTCCTTCTTCAATATTCCAATCCCAATATCCTGATAAAGCATCTTCAATTACCGTTTCAAGTAAATTTCTTTCATTTTCTAATTTTTGATTTGAATTTATTATTTCTGTAATATCCGTAAAAATTGTAGCAAAAAATTTTGGTGTAGGACTAAATACATTTACATTAAAATGTTTACCTAAATCTTCAGAAAAATTAGTAAAATTAATTGATAAGCCATTTAGTGCCACTTCTCCATATTTTTCAATCCATTCTTTTTCAATACCATGAAGTATTTCCTTGACTCTTTTTCCAATTATATTTTCTTTTCTTAATCCCGTAATTTTCTCAAAAGCTTCATTACATTCTACAAATATATAATCTACTGGATTATTATTTTTATCACATATAATTTTATGAAGTGCAAAACCTTCCTGCATATTATTAATTACATTTTGTAGTTTTCTATTATATATACTGTCTTTAATCCTTAGTTTATTTATAACTATTAAAATTACAATCAATAAAAATATGGCAATAGTAAACATAATATTAAGTAATATTCTATTTTTTCTTGCTTCACTTTCAGCTAAAACTTTAGGAGTTATATCATGAATAATTGACAAAAGAAAATCTTTTTTATATGGAGATGAATAAACTTCAACGTATTTAACTGTCCCATCTTTTAGTTTATGTTTAAAAACAAAATGATTTCTCTCTTCTTTAATAGCACTATTCATTTCATTAACAACTTCATTATAAGACAAAATATTTATATCATTTATATTAAGGTTTAATAAATTTTCCTTTTTATATCCATAAAATTTTATAGCTTCATTATTAGCTTCCACTATTTCACCTGTATTAGCATCTATTAATAACATTATTGAATTATGGTCAAATAACTCAATTTGTTCTGTTACTTTTTCATCATCCCCAAATGAAGGTATATATTGTAAAATAATAAATATAATTAATATTTTTATAATTTTTTTCATGATATTCCTCCGTTCTATATTGACATTACCCTATTTATATACCCAAAATAAAATAGAAAAAAGAAGATTTAATATTAAAACCTTCTTTTTTCTAAAAATTTTTTTAAACTATCAGGGAATAAATTCTATACAACACTATTTTCTATATTTAATAAATTTAAACAGACCTTCTCCAATTAATATTATTATAAAGACAAGTAAATATTCAATTATTGGAATCCATGTGATTTGATGGATATCGCTTATGTTTTTTTCTGCAAAACCAATTCCAAATACTATTAATGCAGTTAAAATATATAAGCTTTGAATAATATAATAAATATGCTTTCTTAATTTTATGCTATAAATTTGAGTAAATACAGCTAAAAACCCAAACCCAAATGCAAACATTGGCCACATATTATTTTGCTGCCCAACAGCAACTGCTGTCCCATGAAATAGAACTAAAACTTCTAGCAAGAAAATCCATTTTTTATTAGTATGAATCTTAGTATACGCAAATGACGATTGAATAAATAGTAAGAAAATATAAAAAAATCCAAAAAGATGTCCACTTGTTCTCACCATAGGATGAAACCAAAATGTATATGTTATTGCCCATGCAATATAAAAGCCATGATATTCTAAAATAAATTT
>Ga0193953_1000654_pt1 | contig 17656 bp, 15 predicted proteins | sample BB_4_MG_FD_140325 | JGI IMG/M metagenome (GOLD analysis project Ga0193953, IMG submission 140325) | Microbial mat bacterial communities from the Broadkill River, Lewes, Delaware, United States - BB_4_MG | ecosystem: Environmental > Aquatic > Freshwater > River > Microbial mats | place: USA... | reverse complement strand
TGCTCATCGGACTTGCGTACAAAAAACTGCCCGTACGGGCCGCTAATATCTAACGTATCACCCACCACTAGCTTATTGTGTAACCAGGAGGTACCCGCTCCTTCTGGCACTAAACGCACATGCAACTCCAGCTGTTTATTGTCGGAAGGCTTATTAGCAATGGAGAAAGCTCGAACGCCTTCAACGCTGGGAATACGAAGGTTGATATACTGGCCCGCTTGAAATTCCATCTCTTCATCCAATGAAAACCAGATTCCCTTGATGGTGGGCGACAGATCTTTTATCTCAGTAACCGTGCCTACAAAGTCCATAACGGGATAACCCGCAAAATCCGGATCGACATCGATATCAGCCTCAATCACCAAATCTGACTCAGGAATAGCGCAACACGCCAGTACTTTGCCCTCCTCCCGCTCCATATCCATCAATGCGAAAGGAGAGGCATTACCAATATCAACATCTCCCTCCACAACCTGTACCTTGCACGTTGCACAGGTCCCGTGACCGCAAGCGAAGGGTAACCAGACACCTTGGCGTAGTGCCGCGTCCAGCAAGGTCTGTCCCTCTTCGACCTCTATAATGTCACCGGTAGGTTCCACTGTGACTTCAAAGCTCATAGTCGACTCCTTAGACGCCAGCGCCGGCGAATCCTTTAAGCTCAGGGGTACAAAAGCGCAGTACGGATTTGTGACCGATGCCTTGAGCTTGCAACGACTGATTAAAATCAGGTGCAAAAGGAAGTCCATCCAACAGCCATGTTGCTTTTTTCAAATCAACTTTTGACCACTCGGGGTGCAGGCTGAATGCCTCAGGCATGACATCATTAGCTAATGCTTCAAATGGCATCTCTGGCGGTAACGGATACGCAAAAGGCGCACAAAACATTAAGTGGTGATCCCACCCCACATAAACCACTTGGTTGCCATGGAAATTTTCCAGCCTATCTTTCATATCGCCTCTATAGTCCGGCGTAATTGCTTTAACTGGCATATTTTTGTCCTATCACTGAGGGGCGTCGGGCGCCCCAATGGTTATTCTTATTAGGCGACACCTTTCCACGCATTCCAGCGTTTCTCATCGGGCGAGTCTTTCATGTCCATATTGTCCGCGCCCAAGTTCATGCGGTAATACTCGCTGAGGATTTCTTCAACGCCTGGGCCTCCACAATTACCTTGGAAAATCTGATGTACAGGCAGCCAAGACTGGATATATTTTTCCGGCTCATCATCGAAGATGTCCTTACACCCGTCTGAACAGAAGTGATACTTGTTATCTTGATAGTCAGAACTTCGATAAGCCGTTAGCGTTGGATCATCCATCTCGGTAAACAGCATAGGAATCTGGCAAGTGGTACATAGCTGCGGCAATGCCTTGGTATAGAAGCGCTCACCTTTTGCCTCCATCTCTTTAGCGAGTTCCCAGCGCGGGCGATAGTACTTATCAAACGTATCGGGGTATTTCTCACTTAACCAGTCCAGCTCTTGGTCTGTAGGAATCCATGTATGGAATCCCGCCGCGTGACCGTGGGTATAGAAAGTCCACCATGCTTGGTGAGAGATATGCTCTTTCTCTTTTTCGATAATATCGGCGTACTTCGGCATACGGATGCCATAGCGGGCTAGGTCTTTAAATAAAGCACCACCGGCCTCTTCAAAGTACACTTCCCACGCCTCCTTCCAGGACATCACTTTATTAGGAAGCATGTAGTCCATCATCATCGCAACGATGGTTAATAAACGCGTTCCACGCCAGAACCACTTATCAATCCACTTTTGCACAATGGGTACATTGTCTTCATGCTGCTCAAGAAGGAACTTGATGACTTCCAACCCTAATGTCATGTGCCTAGCCTCATCTGACTGAGCAGAGAAACCGAAAGTTACGGTAGCCATATCACCATTGTGTGCAGCACCCGACATAAATGGCACAAACAGTAGATTGGTCAGTACATATTCAAAACTAAATCCAATGGCCACCATAAATTCAAACGGGCCAGCGCTGCGAGCATCATTGAAGAAGGATTTAGGAACGGAGAGATACCAAACGCGATCATGCATATGCGGCCATTCCTGCAGTCCATCAAAGAACTTGTTGTAATGGCTCATTGCGTGAATCTGTGTCTGAACATGACGCAGTTCATCGATAGATTGCATTTGGCAGGCTACTCGTGCCCCAACACCACCAAACTGGCGCCCCGTATGGGCAAACCCCTGAAAAGCCTGATACTCTAAAGGCGAGACACCTGTCAGGAAGATCTTCAATGCATTGATATAACGCGGATCAGTGACATTAAGATGGCCGTTATTTTGGGAAAAGGCATCAAAAATAGCGTAAAGCTTCTTCTCTTTTTCCGCTTGGTATTTCCAATAAGAATCCATCGTTAAACGAAACGGATCTTCCCATTTAGACCAGTCCGTAATTTTAATGCCTTCAAACTCTTCGTAAGGAAACGCCTCTTTACGATCTTGGTAAGAAAACTCCCAATCCAAGTCGCGGGTTAAAAGACGATATTTATCTTTAAGGTTTAGTTTTTTAGCTGCCATGGGGTTACCTTTTTATTATGTGTTCCACGTCAGACTGAGCTGATCGTCATCTTCATCAACATGTCCGCCTAACGTAATGAGGTTCAGGTGTAACTCCTGTACGTCCCAATCACGTCCTAGCTTTTCCTCAACGGTTTCCCGCTTCACCACGAGATGCCCTTCATTTTCAATGCGAATCATCGCGGGCATATGGATCACGGTTGCATCAGGATTATCATCTTCGATCGCTTCAACGATGTAGCGGGACAGATCATTGTCTTGTAGTGCGATATATACTTTTGACATAGGTGAATTCCTTATTGTTCTAGCCCAGCTTTCTTCAGACGCTTATCCAGTACACTTAAAGCCTGCTCTAGCGCCTCGCCATTTAGCATCTCCTTGGCAACGGGAGATAGTGCCTCGGCGGCCTTGCCTCGCCATTTATCAGCCCAACCGCTGATCAAAACTTTATTTGCCTCACTCGCAACCGCCGTTTTCAAAACACTGTCACTCCATCGAGTAACCTCTTTGCTCCACTCCTGCATAAACTCCGTTAACATGGCGATATCCTGACCTCCATGGGCAACCAACCACTGATCGAACTGGTTAAAAAACAGGTCATATACCAAGGTGTCGATAACAACATCCTGTGCAACAAACAGCTCGAACCAATCTTTGGTCACCAGTGTTTCTTCGCACAACGCTCTAACGCCCTGCCACACGGGGTCGCTCATCCAACACGCTTTCGCTTCACTTAGAGAGTCACCGGTATTGCCATCGAGAATCAGGCCAATTCGGGAGAGATACTGAGCATTGCCTAGTCGATCCATGCCATCAAACAACAACGCTTGTGTCATTGCAGTGCCATAGCCATTAGCCGTGCCATAGAGGTTGTTTAAGTTGGCTGTATGCTCAACGTGACGCAGAGGAATCAGGTAACGAATAACTTTTTCACGCACATCTTCGCCTAACGAGGCTGCCAAGTTACGCTTCTCAAAGAAGGCATAGCTGTTTTCGGCCACTTCCTGCATACGAGCACGCTGCTGAACATAAGTGCCGTAGTAAAATTGACGAGGGTCTTTAAACGCATACCAGTCTTCCATAATGACAGCCGTCCGACGGCTATCATTCAGTTCAAATTCTGGTTGCCACAAAGGCTTATAATGAAAATTCGTTTCTGACTGAACGTCGTAGGTAGCTTCCTGGTAGCGAGTCGCAGGCTTATCCCCGAAACGACGCTCAATATGGGCAAAGGTGTTTCTTACCGGCTCTAACGTTGCCGTTTTTATCTCGATAGTCATTGAACTACCCCAATAGTTTGTTTTTATTCAAGAGGTTATTGGTGATCGTGATTGCGTGACATCAAAGTGTTATAGCCATAACGCCACTTCTCCATGTCCGCATCGACCTCAGCCATCTGCGCATCGGTCATGAAAAGAACATGATTGTTTCGACAAAAATCATCAAAGACGCTTTGTGGCATGATGAGCTCAACAAACAAGCCTGGGTCACCAATGGCGAAGTCAAATTCCACAAATCGAGCCCCTTCTGGACTGCGAATTCGGACGAACTTTTTAAACTCAGGCATACCATCTGAGCTTTTGCTATGTAGCGGGACAACCTGGCCCTTTTTATTCTGTTGAGAAGGCGACATATTGCTGACCTGTTTTTGTTTTTATAGTGACCAAGGTTTAGCAATGGGTGTGCCAGCGAAAGAAAACAGTCAGACAGCTATATAATTAAGTCTTTAAAAACAGAAACTTAGATAAGAATAAAAATAAAAAATCAAACTAAACCCTGCAAAGTATTCCGATAAACTACCCCCAACTTTCTTGATGATATGGTGAAAAAATACAGATCAATTCACGATTTGATGATCTAGTCTTGCGAGAGCATTCATCAAATATATACTTTCGTCTTACCCTTAGCTTAGGCTACTTCCATTCCTGTCCAGAATGGTTCATTAATAAAAAAGGGTGCCCTAAGGGGTTTTCAAAATCAGCGCCGGTATAAAAAAAACAATGGCTAATCCACATGATTTGAAGTTTCCAGCTTTTGGAGACCTGCTGTCTAAGATTCGTTTTGAAAGTGATCAAGGAAAAATATGGCTCGATGAGCAACGTATGATTCTTGTTCATTCCAGCGTGATGGGTTTGCTCAGAAAGGAGCTAGTTGAAACTTTCGGCATTGAGCGTACCAAGGGTTTTTTAATGCGATTCGGCTATCACACAGGCTGGAAAGATGCTGAACTTGCTCACAAGCTAAGACCGAATATATCAACAGATGAAGCCTTTTTTGTTGGCCCCCAACTGCATGGCATCAAAGGGATGGTGAATGTTAAGCCCATTGACCTCAATTTTGACGTAAATAAAGGCACGTTCTACGGAGAATTCAGCTGGTTCGACTCTTATGAGGCAGAAGACCATGTGCAAAATTTCGGTCTTTCAGAGGACCCAATTTGCTGGACATTGATCGGATATGCTAGCGGATACACCACTTATTACATGGGCAAAACTATCGTATTTAAAGAGGTCGAATGCGCAGGCTGTGGTGAACCTAATTGTCGTATTATCGGCAAACCAGCAGAAGAGTGGGAAGACCATGCTGAACTAGAACGCTTCATGCTCCCAGACCCCATTGCCGATGAACTTTTCTCTTTGCAATCTCAACTACAAACACTAAGAGAAAACTACCGTGATAGCAGCGCAGAGGAGGATCTTCCGTTTAATTCAGTTGGCCGCTCGGGAGGATTTAAAAATGTTTGCCAACTCATACGTAAAGCCTCCAGCAGCAAAATCACCGTCTTGTTGCAAGGCGAAACAGGTGTAGGAAAAGAGGTTATTGCACGGGATCTTCATTTAAACTCAGATCGCGCAGATAAACCATTTGTTGCGGTTAACTGCGCGTGTATCTCTCCAGATCTAATTGAAGCGGAACTATTTGGTGTAGAGAAAGGCGCATTCACCGGTGCAACTCAATCCCGAGAGGGACGCTTTGAGCGTGCTCATGGCGGCACTATCTTCCTAGATGAAGTCGTTGAACTCTCGCCAAGAGCTCAGGCATCCTTACTTCGTGTACTGCAAGAGAGCGAGTTAGAGCGCGTAGGCGATACCCGCACACGAAGAATCGATGTTAGAGTGGTTGCAGCAACGAATGAAGACCTTGAAGAAGCCGTACAACAAGGGAAATTTCGGGCAGACCTTTTCTATCGGCTTAATGTGTATCCAGTGTATATTCCACCATTAAGGGAAAGAACCGAAGATATCCCCCTGCTCATTAACCACTTTTTAGAGAAGTATCACACGCTCTACAACAAACGGACTATCGGGGTATCAGATATGGCGATGCAAGCCCTGATGAATTACAAGTGGCCCGGCAATATCCGTGAGTTAGAGAACATGATTGAACGTGGCATTATCCTTACCGACAATAACCACCAGATTGAGCTTTCAAGCTTTTTCCCCTCCCTTAAAGAGCCTAGTCACCCATTAAATGTTATTAATAACCAAGGCCAACTGGCACATATAAACACCTCGGAATCAGATAATGAGGATTGGCTGGAGCAGCTGCTCGGCGAGGACTTTTCGCTCGAAGAGTTAGAACAAAAAATTCTCCTGCGTGCCATGGAAAAAGCAAATGGCAATGTTGCTCATGCGGCGCGCAGGTTAGGATTAACTCGCCCTCAACTAGCTTATCGCCTTAAAAAGCGAGAGGAGTGAAATTGAAGCTTTCCAGAGCAATAGAAAATACGTAAAATATTGATTACTAAGACCTCCCTGTAGTTCAACCGGATAGAACGAGGCCCTCCTAAGGCTTAAATCGGGGTTCGAGTCCCTGCGGGGAGGCCATTTTTAGCGTAGCAACGGGCCAAAGCTCCCATCGGGTAAGACCTCTGGGGACATACCCGACAACTTTTCTAGTAACAAGTACTTTTGTTTTTCCGCTTCGGATAAATTCATTCTAGTGGTTAGTCTGAGATAACGCTCAACCATCTTGATACGCTCCTCTCTTCTGGCTGACTGCGAGCGCGTGGACTCCAAAAAAAGCTGAGCCAGATTCAGTAGCGCTTTTGCATTCTTTGGATCATGCTCAATTGCCAACCCAAAATATCGGATAGCTTGTGGAACCTTCTCAGCCATATAATGCTTAACGCCCAAGCGATTCACTCGCTCGCTCATTTCTGGATCATGAATCTGGCGTTTTTGCACAACATCAACTGCCTCCTCTTGGAGCACAGGTAACTGATCCCCAGTGACTTCCAACAGCGCTCTTTTAATATTCGCCTCTTCTCCCAGTACTTTTGCTTGCCGCTCTGCTTCTTGCAGATAACGGTTTGCATCATCCGTTTCACCTAGGTCACGACTAAGTTGGCTCTTCAATAAAGCCGATTTAAATTTTAAGGTCTTGTCCTTCGGAAACTGAAATGAGGCATGATTCAGTATCTCATCGAATTGATTTCTAAGAACAATTTGGTCTCTCTCCGAAGCGCCCTCCATTTCCAGACGACGAACATTAGCGAGTTTTAGATAGGGGTCGGCTGAACGATAGCAGCTTTCTTTACCCAGGGAGATTGATTTGCGATAGGCAGACTCTGCTAGTGGCAAAGTTTTCGTATAAACGGCCACACGGCCAAGCTCCATGTGGCGCAAAAGGCTCAAGGGAGACTTTTTAGTAGCAGAGTGTAGCGCTTCTTGGGCGGGAACAAGCTCCCCTTGTCGCTCTAGGACATCCGCTAACAAATCGTAGGCAGACATCAGTAGAGGATATTTTTCTATAATATCTGTCAGTAATATTTTTGCTTCATCCAAGCGGCCCTGACCAATATATGCCTCAGCCAACGCGATACCGCTTTCTTTCTCATTGAAATGTTTGAAGCGATACTTGAAAAAGTGCTCCGCCTCATCAAAGCGATTCATCTGCAACAACAAACGGCCTTTGATACGCTGAACATAATCATAGTTTCCGCCAGAAAGCTCAACTTGGTCACACAATTTTACAGCTTTATCCAACTGCCCACGGCTGACAGCTTCATCCACGGCCGCCAAGGCTTCCTTTCTATACATCAAAAGATCTAACCTAGCTTTTAACTCTTCCATGGTGAAGGGTTTAGTAATAACTGCATCCGGTTTGCTTTCTAAAGCATGCAGGATTATCTCTTGGGAGGAATCACTTGTCATAAACACCCAACAGGCACCGGGCTTGATATAACCACGGTAACGAGACTCCTCCAGTAGCTGAATCCCTGAGAGGCTATCACTGCTATTATGCCCAAGCAAAACAATATCAAAGACTTCTTCTCGAATCAGATCTAAAACCTGCTCATTGATAGTGACGGCTTCAATATTAGATACACCTAGCTGTCGAAGCATATATACAACAGTCGAGCGCATATTGCCGCTACTTTCGATAAGCAAAACCCTTTTGTTGGCGTAATCTATTTTTAACTCTGACACTCAGCGTGAAGCCCTTATGAGGAAAAACGTAATAGAGTCCTCAGTATAAAAGTCATTGGCCGACGGGGGAAGCAATCTTCATAGGAAACAACTAGGTAAAAAAAAACACCGGCGAGGGTGAACGCGCGGTGTTTAATACAGTTCTATGCTGTCAGGTCATACTATCTTTCCGGGAGGATCTCACCATGATTCAGATCAAGCAAAATGAACTCTTTACCCTACTTAGACCTTCGACTAAGCAGTTCTATCGTGTATTTTCCAGTACACTGGAGAAAAAATATAATCAGAGTTGAAAGGGATTATGGCTACAACTTTTATCACCCATGATGATTGTGGACTTCACAATATGGGCCCGGAACATCCTGAAAGCCCAATACGTTTATTAGCAATTCGAAAAGTCCTTGAGCGCACTGGGCTGATTCAACAACTTGAAAAGTTGGAATCAGTTCATGTGACGCCTGAGCAGATTGCTATGGCTCATGCTTCCCTTCACCAGAAGCGCTTAGAAATGAAGCTTCCTTCCGAAGGGGTCGTCTATACCGATGAAGATACCGCGCTTTGCCCAGACTCACTCCATGCGGCAAGTTTAGCGGCAGGGTCGGCGATTCTCGCAACGAACCGAGTGCTCGCCGGTAAGACCAATAATGCTTTTTGCGCAGTACGACCACCAGGGCATCATGCCGAGCATAATGCTCCTATGGGCTTTTGCTTTTTTAACAACGTCGCCATTGGTGCAATGCAAGCCTTGCAGCACCCTGATATCAACCGCGTTGCCATTGTTGACTTCGACGTTCATCACTGCAATGGAACGGTAGATATCTTTAAAGATATGCCTGAAGTTATGGTTTGCTCTACCTTCCAACACCCTTATTATCCTGAGCGCTATACCGATATCAAGCGGCCTAACATTATCAACTGCCCTATGCCAGCTTACAGTGAAAGTGCCTTTTTCAGAAACATGGTTGAAACCAATTGGCTACCAGCCTTGCAGAACCATAAGCCTGATATGCTCTTTATCTCTGCAGGATTTGATGCTCACCATGAAGACCCAATGGCAGATATAAACCTGAATGAAGATGACTACCGCTGGGTAACAAAATTATTAATGGATGTAGCAAGGGTTTACTCCCAAGGGCGTATCGTTTCCGTGTTAGAAGGAGGATATAACCCAGTCTCATTAGCGTTTAGTGTAGAAGCTCATATCGAAACACTAGCAGGCTACTGAAACAGTAATTTTATCGAAAAAAAAGGCCGCTCATTGAGCAGCCTTTTTTATTGGTTTGTATTTGCTAGTTAGCCAACAAACTTGATCATTACGCCTGCGGCCACAGCTGAACCGATAACACCGGCAACGTTGGGCCCCATCGCGTGCATCAACAAGAAGTTCTGGGAGTTCGCTTCCAAACCTAACTTGTTAGAAACACGTGCCGCCATAGGTACCGCAGATACACCCGCAGAACCGATCAACGGGTTAATCGAGTTGCCACCCGCTAATTTGTTCATTAGCTTAGCCATCAGTACACCCATCGCTGTACCAATACCAAATGCAACAATACCTAGTACTAGAATACCAAGCGTCTGTACATCTAAGAACTTATCAGCGGATAGTTTTGATCCAACCGACAGACCCAAGAAGATAGTAACGATGTTGATCAATGCATTCTGAGCGGTATCGCTTAAACGATCAACCACTCCACATTCACGCATCAGGTTACCAAAGCAGAACATACCCAGTAGAGGGGCTGCATCAGGAAGCAACAACGCGACCAAAATCATCAAAGAGATAGGGAAAAGAATTTTCTCTGTCTTTGAGATATGGCGTAACTGCACCATTTTGATCTTACGTTCAGACTCAGTGGTCAACGCTCGCATAATAGGAGGCTGAATCAACGGAACCAACGCCATGTAGGAGTATGCCGCTACAGCAATCGCACCTAGTAACTGAGGTGCCAGCATGCTTGCAACATAAATAGCTGTAGGACCGTCCGCACCACCGATAATACCAATCGCTGCAGCGTCTTGGATACTGAAGTCCATGATGCCTAGTGTGGTTAGCGCAACAGCACCTAAGACGGTCGCAAAGATGCCAAACTGTGCAGCCGCACCTAAAAACAATGTCTTAGGATTAGCTAACAGTGGCCCGAAGTCCGTCATAGCACCTACGCCCATGAAAATGAGCAGAGGCGCAGCGCCTGAAGCAATGGCTACAGTATAGAAGTTATACAACATACCGTTGTTGTAGCCCGCATCATTAGCAACCAAAGAAGCGGCGGCATGGGTTGATGCGTTGGATACATGATAAGCATGAACCAATTCATGGGGGTCTGCGCCAGATGTTCCAAGCACGGACGCCAAAGCCGACAACACTTCCGGTTTAGCAAAGTGTATAGCATTCTCTACAGCGGAGAATGCCATACCCGCTTCCGGAATATTTGCCATAATACCGCCGAACCCAATCGGCACCAGCAACAGCGGTTCAAAATTCTTACGGATAGCCAAAAATAGCAGCAGCAGACCCACAAGGATCATGACAAACTGCCCAGGCGATATGTTATATAAGCCTGAGGCGAACCAAAGATCTAGAAGCTTTTCCATTCAAATTGACCTCTTACGCTAGAGATAGCAGCGAATCGCCTACCTGAACAGCGTCACCTTCTTTCACGTCAACAGAAGTTACGGTACCTGCACGAGCAGCACGTACCTCAGTTTCCATCTTCATCGCTTCCAGAATAACCAGAACATCACCTTCCTGAATGGCCTGACCAACAGATACCTGAACTTTCCAGATATTACCAGCCAAAGGCGCAGGGACAGGTTCCCCTTGACCTACAGGTGCAGCAACAGGCGCAGCGGCAGCAGCCGGTGCAGCAGCAACAGCAGAGATATCTCCACCTTCTGCTACTTGAACAACATAATTCTGACCATTTACAGTGATTGTATAAACTTCTGGTCCAGTTTTCTTAGGTGCAGCCATAGCTTTCGCATCCTCCAGTGTAGGTGCAGGTTCAAACGCGTCTGGGTTGCCGCGATTTTCGAGGAATTTCAAACCAATTTGAGGGAATAGCGCGTACGTCAGTACATCGTCGATTTCATTTTCACCACCAACGAGAGAGATACCCTTCTCTGTTGCTAAATTACGCAACTCAGTGGTTAATTTCTCAACCTCAGGGTCTAGCAAATCGGCCGGGCGACATGTAATCGCCTCACCACCGTCTAGCACACGAGCCTGTAACTCCGCATTATAAGGAGCAGGTGCAGCGCCATATTCACCTTTCAAGACACCCTGAACTTCTTTCGAAATCGTCTTGTAACGCTCTCCCATCAGAACGTTAATAACGGCCTGAGTACCTACGATCTGGGAAGTTGGCGTTACTAGAGGTATCCAACCTAAATCTTCACGAACACGTGGGATTTCAGCTAATACGTCATCAAACTTATCGGATGCATTCTGCTCGCGAAGCTGACTTTCCATATTGGTCAACATGCCGCCAGGTACCTGAGCAATTAGAATACGGGAGTCAGTACCGCGCAGAGAGCCTTCAAATTTTGCATACTTCTTACGCACTTCACGGAAGTAAGCTGCGATCTCTTCCAGCTGTTCCAGATCCAGACCAGTATCACGATCTGTACCTTGTAAAGCTGCAACAACAGATTCAGTTGCCGTATGCCCATAGGTCATAGACATAGAGGAGATGGCCGTATCAACACGATCAATACCGGCTTCTACAGCTTTCAGAATTGTCATGTCAGACAGGCCAGAAGTCGCATGCGCATGAAGCTGCACTTCTAAATCCGTTTGCGCTTTCAGACGAGATACCAAGTCGAATGCATCGTAAGGCGTCAGAATACCCGACATATCCTTAATAGCGATAGATTCAGCACCCATATCTTCCAAGGTTTTCGCGTATTCAACCCACATATCTGTGGTATGAACAACACTCTTCGTAAAAGAGATTGTTCCTTGGGCATGCTTTCCAGTTGCCTTAACTGCTTTGATGGCAGTTTCTAGGTTACGGGGATCATTCATCGCATCAAAGATACGGAAAACATCAACACCGTTTTTAGCAGCACGCTCAACAAACTTATTCACAACGTCATCAGCATAATGGCGATAACCCAAAAGGTTCTGGCCGCGTAATAACATTTGTTGACGCGTGTTAGGCATTGCCGCTTTTAATTCACGGATACGATCCCAAGGATCTTCGCCAATATAACGAATACAAGAGTCAAATGTAGCTCCGCCCCAGCTTTCTAGGGACCAGTAGCCTACTTTGTCTAATTTTTCTGCAATCGGTAGCATATCGTCGATACGCATACGGGTGGCAAAAAGAGACTGATGAGCATCTCGCAGAACTACGTCAGTAATTCCTAGCGGTTTCTTTGCATCGGACATGGGTAAAAGGCCTTCTGTCGATAATAGTGCACGAAATTTTGTAGTTACTTATCGTTTCTTATGAACGATATTTGTGAACAGCCGCTGACATAACAGCAACTAATTCATCGTTACCACCTTGTGCTACAGCAGCTGTCGCGACTCGCTGTGGCGCAGCTTTTGGCTGAGGCGCTGGTTCAAACTTTACAACAAGCTTTGACATAAAGTTCGTTACAAAAACCAGCAAGGTGAGGAACACAAAAACAAAGCCCATACCATAGACCATGAGGGAAAGGCCTTCTGATATCAGATTTTCCATCTGTGGCTGCTCCTAGTTGTTGATAGAATATTGCTTTTCCTTAGATGACCGCCCGTTTTTTGAGAAAATCGGTAACAGTAAAATCCAAGTCTGCAACACTGGCATTAAACATTAAAAGCGATTCTGTAGCAACTTTGGCTTACTGTTATAGGTCAAAAAGCAGCTTGTTTAGGCCATTAGCATCATCAGCCAAATAGATCCATAAATCATATAGTTAGAAGAAAAAAGACCACAAAACCCAATAAAGTTATACTAAGGGACGGTATACCTTGATATTAGAATACCCTTTGTCCTGTAGATTTTGAGCATGTAACACGCTCATAACACCTTTATCACAGTATAAAAGGTACTCTTTCCCTTGGTCCCAAGCGCCTACCGCACTTTCAAGCTCATAGAAAGGCACGCAAACCACCTCACACCCTGGCATATTAAGCGGTTTCTTTTCCTGCTCGACGGGAGAGCGCACATCGACAATCACTTGATTTTCCGAGACTTTACTTAACGCTTCGATCTCAGTCTGAACGTTCAAGTTTTCTACAATCTCATCAATGATCAATACTTCAGCTTTGGCAATCACATTATCGAGTATATGGTCATCAAGCCCCTGCTCTTCTTCTAATACCCTTTCGATACGAGCACGTGTCGTCGGCTTATCGGAAATGACACCACAATATTCCGGGATTGTTTTGACGATATCAAAACATCCTAATTTCTTTGTGATATCAACGATATCTTGCTTATCCATAGTAATTAATGGACGCAAAACAAGCTTGTTTGTAGATTGATCAATCAGGGTTAGGTTCGGGATAGTCTGGCTAGATACCTGAGCAATACTTTCACCTGTTACGATGGCGTCGATTTTCATCAAATCAGCCACTTTTTCTGCAGCACGCATCATCTGGCGTTTTAAAACAACCCCCATATGAGAGTGATGAACATTCTGCAAAATATCACCAACAACCTCATCAAAAGGCACTGTAATAAACTTCACACGAGCAGAAGCGCCATACTGCTGCCACAAATGCAATGCAACTTGTTTCACACCAATCTCATGCGCCTTTCCTCCCAGATTAAAGAAAAGGAAGTGTGTTTTTGAGCCTCTGCGCATGGTCATATAGGAAGCAACCACCGAATCAAAGCCACCCGAAATAAGGGAGAGCACCGCCTCTTGCGAGCCTAACGGATACCCTCCTTGGCCTTTATGTAAACGCTCAACAACATAAAAGGTATCTTGATCAACTTCGATATCGACATATTCATCAGGCTTACGCACGTCAACACCAGCGGAATCAGAGTGCTCTAGCAACCCCCCTCCCACATATCGCTCAAGATCGATGGACGTGAAGTCGTGTTTACCTTTTCGCTTTACTCGTACTTTAAACGTTTTATCTTTCAGACGAGAGGCATAAAGCGGTAGTGTTTTTTCAAAGACATCCTGAAAGCTAACCAGCGGATACTCAGCCACCTCAATAAAGTGCGCTATTCCTGGAACTCGCGCCATCGTTTCACACAGTTCATCACGGTACTGCAAAGAGTCTTGCGGCAATACCACTTCGACCTTATCCCAAAAGCCACTGACTTTGATATCTTCACTAATTCTTTTCAGCACGATCTGAAGATTGCTTTGTAGTCGCTGGATAAAACGGCGACGGACAGGACGACTTTTGATAGTAATTTCAGGAAACAGCTTAACGATAAATTTCATGAGGAGGACTTTGAGTTTATTGTGAGGGAAGCAAAGTTGATAACTTATGCTTTTTGTAAGGTGGCGCGCCCGGCACGATTCGAACGTGCGACCGCCTGGTTCGTAGCCAGGTACTCTATCCAGCTGAGCTACGGGCGCTAATAATCGTTAAAGAGATGGTGCGCCCGGCACGATTCGAACGTGCGACCGCCTGGTTCGTAGCCAGGTACTCTATCCAGCTGAGCTACGGGCGCGACACTTTAACTTTTATTACTACCTTACTGCTTGTTGATGGTGCGCCCGGCACGATTCGAACGTGCGACCGCCTGGTTCGTAGCCAGGTACTCTATCCAGCTGAGCTACGGGCGCAAATGGCGGTGAGAGAGGGATTCGAACCCTCGATAGAGTTTCCCCTATACGCCCTTAGCAGGGGCGCGCCTTCAGCCACTCGGCCATCTCACCAATCAACGGCGCGAACTATACTAGACTGATTTTCAAAAGAAAAGAAAAACTTTCAAAAAAATCAATCTTTAGACTCGTCGTCGCTTCTCTCACGCTGTATACGCTGATATATCTCTTCACGATGAACAGAAACATCCTTCGGAGCGTTTACACCGATACGAACCTGATTGCCCTTTACTCCCAAAACGGTAACTGTTACTTCGTCACCAACCATCAACGTCTCGCCAACACGGCGTGTTAAAATCAACATATTTAGATCTCCCAATCTTCCCTAAGACACTATCGACTACCTATCGGGTAGCGTGCTACCCGACTACTACACTGTGACAGCCATATAGTCTACGGCCGATACTATAGACTAAATACTGACCGTCGTCATTCACTGACAGTGTCTACTTTATCCAAATCAAATGCTGAATGAAGGGCACGTACAGCTAATTCCAAATATTTCTCTGCAATCACCACAGAAACTTTAATTTCTGAGGTAGAGATCATCTGAATATTAATATTTTCACCCGCCAGCGCATCAAACATTTTGCTTGCAACACCCGCGTGTGAACGCATTCCGACACCAACAATAGATACCTTTGCGATCTTATTGTTGCCAACTACTTCACGAGCTCCAAGGTCAACCGCTACACTTCGAAGAACCTCTTCCGCTTTAGTATAGTCGTTTCTGTGAACTGTAAAGGTAAAATCTGTTGTTTGATCAGCTGCGATGTTCTGAACGATCATATCAACTTCAATATTCGCTTTACTGATCGGCCCCAGTATTTTTGAAGCTACGCCTGGTATATCCGGTACACCTAGTACAGTAAGTTTCGCCTCATCACGATTAAACGCGATTCCTGAAATAACGGGTTTTTCCACTGCTTCTTCATCCTCTATAGTAATCAGAGTACCTGGGCCATCTTCAAAGCTCGATAGTACACGTAATGGAACCTTGTACTTACCTGCAAACTCAACTGAGCGAATCTGCAGAATTTTGGAACCTAGACTAGCCATTTCCAGCATCTCTTCAAAGGTAATCTTCTCAAGACGCTGAGCACCTTCAACCACCCTTGGGTCTGTTGTATATACGCCATCAACATCCGTGTAGATCTGACACTCATCCGCTTTTAATGCAGCAGCCAGAGCAACGCCGGTCGTGTCTGAGCCGCCGCGGCCTAGCGTGGTAATATTGCCTTCAGCATCAGCTCCCTGAAAACCTGCCACGACCACTATCCGTCCTTGTGCAAGATCTGACTGTATCTTTTCGACATCTATGTCCTGAATACGCGCCTTCATGTGAGCACTATCAGTCAGGATTCTCACCTGGCTTCCTGTGTAGGAGCGCGCGGGTATTCCCCGCTTCTCTAATGCCATGCACAAAAGTGCAATGGTCACCTGCTCTCCTGTAGAGACCAAAACATCCATCTCTCTGGGAGTTGGATTATTTTGAATCTCATGGGCCAGACCTATCAACCGATTGGTTTCACCGCTCATGGCTGATACGGCTACCACGAGATCATGTCCCTGATCTTTAAATGTTTTTAACTTATCAGCAACTGCTTCTATACGCTCAATAGAGCCTACAGATGTGCCGCCATACTTTTGTACGAATAGAGCCATTGTTCTCTCTGTCTCCATTGGCCGCTCACGTGCGACCTGCCCCAACTATAAATTATTTACAAAGACCTCTACGCTCTCAAGCGCAGCCGGTAAAGCGGAAGCATCAGTGCCCCCGCCCTGAGCGAAATCAGGACGCCCGCCCCCTTTACCACCCAGTTGTGCCGCTAAATCTTTGACTAAATCACCAGCTTTTACCTTAGCAACCAAGTCTTTCGTCACACCCGCAGCAACAGACACTTTTCCATCACTCTCTGTAGCCAACACCACAACTGCCGAACCTAATTTGTTTTTTAACTGATCAATCGTATCTCGCAGCGCTTTGGGATCAATGCCAGGCAGTGTAGCTGTGAGTACCTTAATACCTTTTATCTCTTTTGCCTGAGAAACGAGGTCACCACTTTGTGCTGTCGCTAGCTTTGATTTAAGCTGTTCAAGTTCTTTTTCAAGTTGACGAGCCCGGTCCGATAACGCCTTAACCTTTTCTAGCGCTGTATCTTTAGAACCTTTTAGCAAAGCTGCTATTTGCCCTAAAGACTGATCCATCTCAGACGTATAAGATTGCGCGCCCTGGCCTGTCACCGCTTCTATACGGCGCACACCAGACGCAATACCACTTTCTGAGATAATCTTTAGAAAGCCGATATCGCCGGTTCGCGTAGCATGGGTTCCCCCACATAACTCAACAGAGAACTCTTCTCCCATTGAGAGCACACGCACCTCATCATCATACTTTTCACCAAATAGAGCCATTGCACCTTTCTGGCGAGCTTCATCAATCGCCATGATTTCGGTGACAACTGCACTATTTGCACGAATCTGATCATTTACCAACACCTCTACCGCGCTTAGCTCGTCATCGGTCATCGCTTCAAAGTGGGCAAAGTCAAAACGTAGGCGCTCTGGATCCACAAGTGATCCTTTTTGCTGTACATGCTCTCCCAGCACGTTTCGTAAAGCAGCATGTAATAAGTGGGTCGCTGAGTGATTTAACGCGGTCGCCTGGCGTGCACTTTTATCTACTTGAGCCACCACTTGGCCACCCAGAGTCAAAACACCTTGCTGAACTTCACCATGATGCAGATGATTTCGCGCTTCTTTTGTGCAATCTTGAACCTGAAAAACGCCTAAATCGCTACTTAGCGTACCGATATCACCAACCTGTCCGCCGGACTCACCATAAAACGGCGTGTGCTTCAGTACAACAATACCCTTTTCACCCGCACTCAGTTGTTT
>Ga0193953_1000652_pt1 | contig 17699 bp, 22 predicted proteins | sample BB_4_MG_FD_140325 | JGI IMG/M metagenome (GOLD analysis project Ga0193953, IMG submission 140325) | Microbial mat bacterial communities from the Broadkill River, Lewes, Delaware, United States - BB_4_MG | ecosystem: Environmental > Aquatic > Freshwater > River > Microbial mats | place: USA... | reverse complement strand
TTTTTCAAATAATCAATATCCTCTTTAATCTCTATATCTGCTTGTTTTGGCATACTTAAAGATACTAATTATATCAATCAAATGGAAATTTATTTGGTATAACCTCCACAAAGCATATCTCATTGTTTCTATTCGAATAAATCACTTATTTCGTGTATTCCTAAGAAAACTTAAACCTGTTTCTATGATTAAGAAAATGTTTATTTGGGCGCTTATTCCCCTTACAATGATGGGTTGTATGCGTCAACCATCCAGTCAGGAAGGTCAAATGACTGAAGATCGAATCCGTGTCGGGATATTTGATACCAACGGGGATAGTCCCGGTTGCATTACTGATGCTTATGAAGCCTTGCGCATTGATGGTCAAATTGATCCCGAGATTATTGGGGCTGCCACTATCATGTCAGATGCTATTCTGGCGTATGATTTAATTCTTTTTCCAGGTGGATCAGGCAAAGCGCAAACCATCAAGTTAGGACAGTTGGGTATGAAGCGGGTTCAGGAACTGGTTACCATTCATGGAAAAGGGGTATTAGGTATTTGTGCCGGTTCCTATCTGCTATCACAAACAGAAGGTTACCCTTCATTGGATTTAAGTGGATTCCAGGCCATCGATATTGAACACGATCACCGCGGGCATGGATTAGTGAAATTCTCATTGACAGAAGAAGGATTGAAGGTATTCCCGGAGTTAAAGGGGCAAGAACTTTTCTACTCCAAATACTATGAAGGGCCGGTATTAACATTACCTGAAAAGCCTGAATATACCGGCATCTCTTTGTCAACTATGTTGAGTGATGTCCATACCATTGAAGGTACACCAGCCAATATGACCAATAACCGCCCTTTCATCACAGCTACTCAAGCCGGAAAAGGGAAGGTGGTCACTTTTGTAGGGCATCCGGAAAATACCCCAGGTATGCGTTGGATGATTCCCCGTATGGTACGTTGGGCGCTGGACAAAGAATTAGTGTCTTACAGTGATGCCGTGGTTCGTCCTCAGATCTATCCCGAAGAAATACTCTATACCAAAGAACGCTTGCAGCAACAAGATCAGTATTATCAAATGTTGTGGGGATCCCCTGATGAAAAAGTGGAAGCCATCACTAAGCTCGTGGAATTATCTGCCTGGTCAGCCAAGAAGAAGGTTATCGGATTGATACGTGATGAAAACAGTGCCGTTCGCTTAGCTGCTGCCAGAGCTATTGTGGAGTTAGAGCGTACCGATGCCCTGCACGATCTGGAAATAGCGGTAAAAACTGAAACCGATGAAGTCGTCAGGAAAGAAATGAATAGCTTGCTGACGCAACTTCAGCGCATGGTTGCATGTTCAGGTGATTAAAGAATCACTATTGTGCGCTAAACAATTGTATATCTCCTCCAGAGAAATAGGTACTCATATATTATCCTATTCTACAATACTCAATCCGCTCCGCGGAATTTGCCGGTATTGTAAAAATATGCATCCCAATATAGTTATACTCGCAGTGCTGATACAAAAATTGAGCTATTATTGATTAAAATGAATTGTTACAGATATCAATGATAAATAATATTGAATAACCTTGTTAATTGCAATTAGTCTATGAAAACATTAATAACATCACTTCTTATCACCCTCCTATCTATCTCTCAAGCACAGGCCTGTACCACAGCAGTGATCTCTGGTAAATACACCAAAAATGGTCGGGCCATGATTTGGAAGCTGCGTGATACAGAGACCTTCGAAAATAAAATGCACTATTTCACCGATGGGCAGTTTGATTATGTGGGCTTGATCAACTCCAACGATGCGAAGGGGGAGCAGGTATGGGGTGGCTCCAATGCGGTGGGTTTTGCCATCATGAACAGTGCCTCTTTCAATGTGAATAGGGGGGATACCACTTCCTTCAAAGACCGGGAAGGCTTCTTCATGAAGTTAGCTCTCCAATCTTGTCAAACTTTGGAAGATTTTGAGGCCCTCTTGATGAAAACACCCAAACCCATGGGACTGGCAGCGCATTTTGGGGTGATTGATGCCAAAGGAGGTGCCGCTTTTTATGAAGTAAATAATCAGACCTTCACAAAATTTGATGCCAACGATGCAGCCCAGGCCCCCAATGGTTTCATCCTGCGTACCAACTATTCTTTCACCGGACAGAAGGATATCGGTTATGGATTCATTCGTTTTCAAACGGCTCAGGACCTGTTTTACCAGGCCGATGCCATGGGGAAACTCAATGTCCAAACCATTTGTCAGGAATTCTCCAGGTGTTTGAAGCATGCGGTTCTCAAAAAAGATTTTCGGCAAGAGTATCAACAAGTGCAGGCTGGTGAGAATTTTATAAATTCAGGGGACATGATTACCCGTCATGGCTCTTCCTCCATGATTCTCATCGAAGGCGTAACGGCTAGCGATCCTGCTGATCTTTCTACTATCTGGACCATGGTGGGTTTTCCCAATACCTGCCTGACACTACCCGTATGGGTGAGGGGTGGTAAGAAGCTGCCTGCTGTTCTGGTGGCTGCTGATACCCTGAATTGCCGTCTCAATGAACTTTCGCTGGAACTGAAAAATAAGTGTTACCCCATTGCGCGTTCGGCAGGTTACAAATACCTCAATGTATCCAGGCTGATTAATGCTGAGAGGACGGGATTCATTCAACAACTGGAACAGGTGGAACAGGAGGTATTTTTACAAACAAATGCCAAACTGAAAAAATGGCAACAACAAGCCCCAAAACGAAGTGAAATAGAAGATTTTTATCTGTGGCTGGATGAAGTGACGGAAAGGTTATATGAAACGCTTTTATAGCCATTAGAAAGGTATTATTTCTACCGAATTAGTATTCACAATCAGGTGTGCCCGGATGGAAGGCACACCTTTTTATTTTACGATAGGTCTCTCCGCATCTTCTTTTTCTTCCAAATATTTACAGTTGGTTTTAAGTTCAATTTAACTATTTTTGAATGGAGTTAAATAGAAGAAATAAGGTTGGATAGCAGCTGAAATGTATTCACGTTTATTTTGCCAGACATTTTAAGCTATCCCTCATGTACCTCAGAAAAGCAGATTTTACTTTCTAAGTAAAAGTGGAAATTTAAAGGGTAGTAAAAACTATAATCTAAATTGGAAATGGGATTTCGTCTAAATGTTTTATTCTCATTGTTTTTATTTTGTCCATTATTTAAATCCTTTGGACAAATGCTAAATGTTAATCAATCCATTTTATTAGTTAAGGATAAGGATGGGATTTATCTATATGATCCCAATAATTATTCAGAAACAGTGGTTTATAAGGCGAAAAAAGAACAGGTATTCTTGAATGAGCCAATGCTATTAAAAAATGATACTTTGTACTTTGGAGTTTTAGGGAAGATAAAAATAAAAAAAGATGACAGCTTATATCTTGGTGAAATATTTTCCAACAGGTTTTATTGCAAAGATGTCAGAAACAATGAATTATGGTTGAGTAAGGCTGAGGTGTTTGAGACTTTTAGAAAACCCAAAAGATTACTAAAGAAGCAAATTATATCTTACAGTCCTATTGGAGATAGTCTGGTAGTTTTGGATACAATAGTGCCATATAATAGAAGGTCTAGGTCATACAAAGAAATTATTATTGGGAAGAACGAAGATTTTAAAGAAAGATATTATTCAGAGCATTCTTTAGGCAGTTCAAAGGTGTTTTCATCAAGAGGAAGCATCTATTATATAGAAAACGCTGATACAACTATATTGGTAAAATACAATGGGATTTTCGATTCAAAATGGGGAAGTGGTTATTATCAACCAAAAATATGCCCTAATAATAAGGGTGTCTTATATCGGTATTTACCAAATTTTGCAGAGTATTTAGTAAAAGGAGATTCGGTTAATCAATCTTTGCAAATTGTAGATTTAGATACAAAAGAAATTGAAGTGATTAAAACAGGGATTTTTAGAGATCCTTCATTTTCTTCAGATGGTCACTTTGTACTATTTAAAAGAAATGGAAAAAAAACTGGAAATAATACATGGATTAGCTCAATTTACATTCTTGATATGAAAACTAAAGTCGAATATATGGTCGGGGATGCTTATTCCGCATTTTGGATCAACTAAAATTATAAAGGGTAAAAAAATAGGGCTTCAGCAAGTGCACAGTACCCAGTCATGAAGGCCCGGTTGAATTAAGTTCCACGAACAAATGCACCAGAGTTATTGGAACAGTTGTTGAATTTATCTAAGCAATGAAAATAAATCTAAAGCAATGAAAAAAGTATTACTACTATTAGCCAACGGATTTGAAGTATTTGAAGCCAGTGTATTTATTGATGTCATTGGATGGAACCTGGTGGATGGGGACCGTTCGACCGAATTGTTTTCATGTGGCCTTAAAAAGGAAACCAAAAGTGCCTTCAATCAACGATTCATCGTGGATTATTTAATAGAAGATATCAATGTGAATGATTTTGATGCTTTAGCCATTCCCGGAGGATTTGAGAACTATAATTTTTATGAGGAGGCTTATGATGAACGGTTTCTCAATGTGATTCGTGAATTTAAAAAGCAAAACAAGATTATTGCATCCATCTGTGTGGCGGCTTTGCCTCTTGGGAAGAGTGGTATTTTGACAGGTAAGAAAGGAACCACTTATACCACACGGCATGATCGTTTGAAAGCATTCGATGTGAATGTGATAAATGAACCCATCGTGATGGAGGATAATGTTATCACTTCCTGGAATCCATCAACAGCCGTGGAGGTGGCACTCATTTTATTGGAAGAGCTTACCACCAGCGAAAATGCTGATTACATTCGGGAAATAATGGGGTTTGAAAAGAAACCGTAATGGTTCGTTAGTTTTCGGTTTAGTTGTCCGTGGCTTCTTACAGAGTGTATTGGTTTGGTTTTATGGCTTAGGGTAATAATCACTCGACTAAAATCCCAAACCACTATTTTGCTTAATAATACAGGAATGTCCGCATAAAACACTGTCCAGAACAAGCCAGAATAGTTTATTACACAGGTTCAATAGGAAATACATTATCTTAATTTCATATCCGTCAAATGGAAGCAGACGCCTATTTAAGACTTCGCCAACAATTTTCTCATTATAGTGCTTTGGCTGATGGTAGCTGGGAGGTATTGAGGAAACTATTTACGCCTATGGCCATCACAAAAAAGAATCTGTTTGCAATAGAAGGTCAGAAAGCTGAAAAGTTTGGCTGGGTTAGTTCTGGGTATCTGCGCATGTATAATTTAGTTGAAACAGGAAAGGAATTAACAAAGCACTTTATGGGACCGGGCGATTTTTTCGTGGGAGCAATAAATTATAATGAAGTCAATTCCGTGTCCATTCAAGCATTGGCTAACTGTGAATTATTAGTTGCGGATTTTAAGGCCATCGACATGTTGGCACAGCAGAATCAGATAGTAGGTCGGTTTAAAAACAATCTGCTTTCAAGCTATGTGCAGATGAAACAAAGCCGTGAAAATAGGTATTTGAATTTGGAAGCCAGGGAGAGGTATCTGTTATTCTTACGCGATTATCCTGGCTTGCTCAATGAAATCCCCCATCATTACATTGCCAGTTATTTAGGGATTTCCGCTACTCAATTGAGCCGTGTCAGAAAAAAGATGGCCCAGTGTTAATTTCTTTACCCAGGTAAATGGAATCCATTACTGTTAGCCTTTATTTTGCGAATAAAAATGAAAACGGTTTACAGTATTTGTTTCTCCCCAACAGGGAATACAACGCGCATCATGCATGCCTTGCTTGGCAGCAATCCTCACATTACCAGTCGGTTTTTTGATGTTACATTAAGCGCTCATCGACAGGAATTTCTGGAAGCATTTCATTCGTTAGAGTGTGTGCCGGATTATTGGGTGATTGGATGTCCGGTTTATTCGGGACAAATCCCCACCTTGGTGAGGGAGGTTATAAAAAAGCTCGATGGCCAACACATTCCCACAATTGGTTTGGTGACTTATGGCAATAAAAGTTATGGAATCGCCTTAGAGCAGTTGCATTATGAATTGCGGCAGCGAAACTTCAAAGTTTTGGCATTAGGAGCTTTTGTGGGAGAACATTCTTATTCAAAATTATTTAAGGTGGCATGTCAACGTCCGGATGAGTGGGATTGTCTAAAGACTCAGGCAATCGGCAGCGCATTATTTGCATCGGGATACAGTGAATTAATGACCTTGCCGATTCGAAGCAAGATAGATTTGATAGCGCGATTAATGCCTGATTCAGGACCCAAGCCATTTGTTATACCAGGGTTGTGTGTAGACTGTCAGGTGTGTGTGAATCATTGTCCGGTTAATGCCATCGATCCTGGTAGTAAGAGGTTTAAAGCCGGAAAGGCCAGGGCGCAATGTATCAGTTGCATGTCTTGTGTGAAAAAATGTGTCCGACTGGCACGAAGTTATGAAATCCCCCTAGCTGTAAAGTATTTATTGGATCATTTTTATTTTAACAAAGCCAAAAGTCACAGAAATGAACCCTTTGTATGGACGGCTCAACAGATTTTGACCTAAAAGGAAGTGGAGTACAATAATTATTGTTAGTTTAGAGCTAATCAATTAAGCTAAATCTTATCCAGATGAAAACAAAAATTGATCAAGCCGTCCTAAATAGTATGAGCAAAAACCTGGAAAATTGGCGTGGTCCCTTTTACTTTAATAGAAAAGATCCTCGCCTGGTTGTCCCCAAATATAATCCATCCCTGGGCTCAACTTTTAATTTTGCCAGTCCTTATGCTTATCTTACGATTATTGGAATTGTTCTGATTATTGTTGCGGCAAAGTATTTGCTATAATCGTAAACTTACTATAGCCTTTAAGGTATAGTTGAAAAGTGCTTAAATGGAAAAGACATTGCTAATTATTGGATTACTGATGCTTTTTTTGAATACTTATGCCAAGGAAATAAAAGGTAAAGTAGTCGATTGGGAAACCGGAAAGGGATTGAATGAGGTGTTTGTGAAAATTCAAGGATTTGAAACAAGTTGTACTTGTGATTCATCAGGGCAATTCTCACTGAAATACGAAACTTCTGATGATAGTATATCGATTAGAATATTTTCGATAACATATTCCGATCTAATCGTTGAAAATATTCCAACGGCTCATCCTGTTGATCTCAGAAAGATAAACCTCATTAAAATACCGTCTGAAATAGAAGTCAGCTATCATGGAATAAGTAAACTTAGGAATCTAATTTATCAATGTCAGGATAAAAGACGCTATCGAAAGGAAAAAAGGCGGTTCCCATTCACAGATATTTGGATCGACCAACCTGTACATGGTTATTGGATGAAAGCTACCCAAGAGGAGTATGTTTATTCGGTCTATTATCTGGATTTAAAATCAAAGCATAAACTACCAGAGATGAAAGAAGCCCGGATATATGTTGATTTTTAATGAAATGATTGAAGAAGATTTAGTGTTGCTTTCGACAACGGATATTAAAGAAGATTCGCAAGGGAACCCAATTGTATTAAAGGAAGGATTAAAGGTGAAAGTGTACTCTGACGATTTAAGTGGTTGCGATGAGGTGGATAATTTAATTGCGGATGGAGTGGTTGAATTGAATACCCATGCCGGATGGGCCAGTGAAGCCAAATGGAATTGCAGAATTAACACAGCCGGTATTTATAACGAATCTCAGAGTCCATAAAACTGAATAACGAAACTTATTAGTATTGTTTAATTGATAGCTTAATCCCTCTAACTATGGAAGAAATCCAAAACTTAAAACGACAGATACGAGATGTCATTTCGCAAGCGGATCATTTAAAAAGAAGTCACTCTTTTGATGCAGATTATAATAGTTTAGTTCAGTATGTTGGTGAAATGAAAAGCTATATTAATGATCATGTGGATAATAAAATGGTTCTGGAGCGAATCAATACTTTGCCGGTCCTGAGCTATAATAAAACCAATATTTCTATTCTTTTACTTCCCCTTCTGCCGTATTATAGTGCCATTGTGCTTCGCAATTACTTAAAGAAAAAGAATGCACTCAAACAACTGGAAGCAGTAAAGTCTGTCTTCTCATCCATTGACTTTTTGTTGGGACGAAATTAGTACCATCTTTTATCCTGGCGGATGATCAAAGGAATAAATGGGAGGCAGAAAAATGTTTTAATTAAACCTAACAGGTTGCATCATGGATACAGCCCTACAATTGAAAATAGAAGTGGATAATAAGCGCCTGTCAGATCCTCATCTGGCACAGTCTTATCTGCAACAATCCAGGCTCTTCAATCAATTGCTCACAGAGATTGAGCCTTCACCAATGAATCTGCTGTGGCGCTTGACACAATTGGCTGAAATTCCCTATGCCGGATCACATCCAAAAGTAAAACGTTGGTTACAGCAATTAGTGGCAGCGACCTATACCGGAGATGGTTTTTCATTGAATGGGAGCAATGATTATATGTTGGCGTGTTACAATGGTATGATCACACGTTTATTAATAAAGCTCAATGAGGTGGATGCAACTAAAATTGATAGCGGCATCCAATGGATTCTCAAATACCAGCAAGTGGCACGAGGAAGGCATTGCACATGGGAGGGATCGGCAATTCAGAAATATGGCGGTTGCATGAAACAAGTGCCTTGCTACATGGGGCTGGTAAAGTCGATGGTGGCACTCAGTGATTACAAACAGCGTATGGGTTATAAAACAGATAATCATTTGGAAACAATGTTAGAACAAGGATTGGAATATATCTTGAATCACAAAGTCTATTTGAAATTATCCAATCATCAACCCATCACCAAAGACATTACGAAGATCACCTTTCCTTTTACCTGGAAGACGAATGTAATAGAGATATTGCGTTTGCTAAAAGCCAATCACTTATTATCAGACAGTCGTTGTCAGAGCGCTAAAGGGTTCTTGTTGTCCAAACGTAAGAAAGATGGTTATTGGCGGTCGCAGTCGGTTTATATTCTGAAGAATAAAACATGGATTCCATTTGACCCAATAGGGCAACCAGGTCATTGGATCAGTCATGAAATTGCCAGATTGGTTTGAATGATTATATTTATGTCTATTACAAGTAAAAGCTAAAGCAATGAATAAAAAAAATACACAAAGGAAGAAAGGGCTGGGAGTTAAAGTGATTGTGTTTAGTGTTGTATTGTTTGGTGTCATGGGTTATTCCTTGTTTAATTATGTGCTGAAACAGGAGAATACCGAAGCCTATGATTATGCGTTTACCAAACATGGAGAGCTTTTTTTAATCACCTCGGATACTAACGATACAATTGCCTCCATTGACATTGAGATCGCCGATAATGAGTATACCCGGGAGATGGGACTCATGTATCGACAAGTGATGCCTGAAAACATGGGGATGCTGTTTATTTTTGATCGGGAGGAGATGCGCTCTTTTTGGATGAAGAACACTTATATTGCTTTGGATCTCATTTTCATTAATAGCAATTATGAGATTGTCACCATTCGTGAGAACAATGAACCCTTAATTGAGTGGTCCATTCAATCCGATGCACCAGCCCGCTATGTTTTGGAAGTTAATGCCGGTTTTTGTTACGAACATGGGATTAAGGAGGGACTGAGGATTCAATATAACAGGAAAGTGAATGAATAAGGGTGTTTTATATATGATTTTTAACTGGCGAGAGCGTTTAAAGAAAATGAGCAATCAAGAGTTGCTTCAGCTCTTCAGTGAAACGCAACGTATTAATATTGATCCTCAACTCTATGCTGGCAACCTATTGTATGCACGGAATTATAAAATTGACTTGCTTAAAGAACGTAAAGTTGAATTAATAAAGGCCGTTCAGGTTGCCTTTAAGAACAGGTTCCATACCGATCCCCGGAAAATTAAGCGGGAGAATACTATCCGGGAAATCGTCATACGTGGGTTTCTCGCCTTAATGACATTTATATCCTTAGACTACCTAATGCACAAGGATGGTTTAATTATAGGTATTCCCAATAGTTATTATGGGTTTCTTTTAGCTGCATTGCAATTATTTCCGCTCTTACGGTTAAAACGAAGTCACTAACGAGCTATTCAAAAAGTAGTGCAGGAGAGACTGAAGACAGAAGAACTTATTGAAAAGATCAAGACGGAATTAAACTTTTAAACAGCGGCATGTTTTTTTGCATACAAATCTATTCAAAGCGAATAATTAAGCCATCTGACAGATCATTGAAACACGAATATAAATTCATCGACCACGAATATCAATTCTGTTTTTTTCTTTCTGAATAAAAAGGCATTTTTGCGGCTCAATTAAAACATAGAAATACTATGAATGCCGTTTTAAATCGAAACCTATTCTTCATTAAAGAACATGTGGGAATGTTCAAAGCAGCCAATAACTTTGATGTATTGGATCCCGAAAGCCAGGAGCTTATCATGACCTGTCGTGAGCCGAATTTGGGCTTTTTTACCAAGATGTTTCGATTCTCCAAGTATAAGCGCATGACGCCTTTTAATGTAGAAGTGAAAACAGCGACCGGTGAATCAGTGGTGACTATTCGACGAGGCGTCTCTTTTTTCCGATCAGTTGTTGAAGTATTGGACCAGGATAATCAGTTGATCGGGACTTTCAGGCAGCAGATTTTTTCCATCGGAGGAAAATTCAATGTGTTAGATGCTGCCGATAACCATGTGTGTACCCTAAAAGGGAAATGGACCAGCTGGGATTTCAAGTTTTTAAAAGATGAGGTTGAATTGGCACATGTTAGTAAGAAATGGTCAGGACTGGGTAAGGAATTGTTTACCTCAGCTGATAACTACATGCTCCAAATATCTGATCAGGTACCAGCTAACAGCCCGGTAAGGCAGCTAATCATGGCCGCAGTCATGTGTATTGACATGGTACTAAAAGAGTAACTCTATATTTTAATAATAGATTACAGGCATGAAATGGGATTATCGGTTTCATGCCTTTTTTAAATCTGCACGAACTAACGATGGGAAATATCACAATAAAAAAAACATTATCTCTCAAAACTGAGGAGTTTCATCAGAAGCTAACTGATCACTTTAAAGATACCGCTTACGCTGTTGATTATACCAAGGGAATGATTGGGAAGCCTGTAGTGTGTGTAACTAAGAATAAATTTCTGGGTGTCTGGGTAAATATAGTCGAGCGCAAAGGCAACACCATTTTTTCAGTGGGGCCATTTATTCCATCTGTCGCTCATCGCATTTTTGCCCTCCTGCTACTGACAATACCTGCTATATTGTATACACACATTGCAAGCAGTGAATTGCGAAAGGCGGTTGAGCAGTTTATTAAGGGCGAATATGAATTATAAAGACTCTAAATTAATTATTAATGTTTAATTATTAATTGAAGCCACAAGTGGGGTGTTACTTTGCGTTTGAACAACATGTTGGTAAAAGTTATCCACTAAGCGTCTATCATAGTTAAAAGGGTTGAATGTTGTGCAATATTACCAACCACTAATTGTGATAGAGCCATTATAAATTGTACGACAGTTATTTTTTACTTCTTAAATTCAAGGTGGCGAAATTAGTCCACCTTTGTTTTTTTAATTAACTCCACCAAATCCGGGCTTAGTTCAAATAGTCTAAAGGGATATTTTTGTCTGACTTCCAGGCGCTGATCACTTTCCAAATCAGTATACATTGTTGAAAAATTGTCCATTGAATAGTCATTTCTTAATTCATCAACGGCTTTTTTTGTATTTGCAAGCACTGTTATGTATTCTGAGAAATGGGTATCGTCATTGATGTAATATTTTATGATGTGGTCAGGGGCGGATTGTATCAATCGTTTTAGCACAGGCTTTAATTCCATCTTTGTAATAGGAATGTGATTAACAAGAATTCGATCGCTTTCTTCTTGCTTAATTTCTATATTATTTGGAATATGACTGATATTATTTAGAATCCTTTGTATATCAAATATAGAAGAGTTTCGCATGGGTAATCGAATAGGTAAGTTATGCCCCCGATAATAAGGGTTGTGGTATTCGGTGTTTTCAGGAGAAACAGCAAACGCTATTCGGTAAACTCCAGCATTTGATAATGCTTTTGTTATTTGATTGACGAACTTCATTTTTGTTGAATGCTGTATGAGAAGTAAGTAGTCAACGTGGTGGCGTTCATATTCTTTTCGGGATGATAGAGACTCTATAATATGTTTTTGCAAATCATGAATTGCAATCTTTTCATCTTTAAATACAATAACTGGGTTATGACTAGCCACCGTCTCCTTGGAATTGACCACATAAATCTGCTCTACAATGGACTTGTTGTAATACTTTTCAAAATGGCATGATACAGGTAATTTAAGCTGGTAGGTATGAAATGTATTTTTACTTAATACAGTTTTGTTAATGGTATTGTAGTCAATGATATTTACAAATGATAATCCATATGCAACCAAGGAAAGAAATAGGATTGAAGAAACCTGCCATTTAGTACTTTTTGCTTTAAAAGTATATCGAATAGTATTCCATGTTTGAAAAAACAGTACAACAATAATCAAAACAAACACATATTTGTATTGAGGATAGAAGCTCAGTGTATCGAATCCACTTTCATGATAGATACAAAAAAAACTGGCCAAAACAATGGTAAGTTTTGTGAACCAAAACAAAAAATACCAATTCAATACACGTTGATCATTAACGATGGAGGTTTTTAGGTAATTGCGTTTGTTGCATAGTTTTTTGGGGCGGTCAAACCAATAGTTAAGGCATAGAGATTGACCAAAAATTACTGATAGAAAGGCATAGAATAGGTTATAAAACCGCATTTCCATGTGAGTTAGAATCATTATCTCGTGATACTCATTAATTGTAAATAGCCTGAATGCTTCTCGGAAACAAAAGATGAAAGCGTAGAAGGTAAATGCATAAATGAGTCCAAGGAACATACCAGTAATAATGTTCTTAACAGATCTATCCAGTATAATGGGAGTGGCATTTATAAAGCCTTTCTTTAATGTCATTTGTATATGTTCATTTAAACGAACCAATCAGTAAGTAACTGGAAAGCATTAGCCTGTAATCCAATTTTTCTCAAAAATAGTTAATTAGATACAACCTTCATCAAAAGGAAAAACTTTGTTAATTAAAAGATTAGTTCTTCTGAAAGAATCAGTTGATGGTATTTTATAATTGGAACCATAGTATGAAGTTTTTTCGACTTCATATATACAATGTTAATGCCTGCTATAGGTGAAGGATGAATTACAAGATCGATAACCTTTCCATAGCATCAAGTCTAGTTTGCAAAGCAATCGTGATACTTTCTTTGGAGTAAGAAGTGGTACAGATACCTTTTAAAGGAAGATTGCATGTTTTATCGAATGTTTAATACAATTATTCCATTACCAATGCACTAAAATACAGAGTGTTAAAGGTTTTAGATTCGCCTATTTTGATTTAAACGGCAAAAGATGTTCAGAAATGAGAAATAGATTCGCACAACAATTATCGATTGGGCAAAAGCCCATTGAAGAAACTTGGATCAACCCCAAAAGTAAAAATGCCATAGATGAACTATTGGCAGCCCTGAAAGAAATCTATTGCAACAAAGAATATAATGAGAAAATATTCAGTATTTTGGATAAGCACATCAGGTCGGGGAAGAAGAATACGGGAAGAAAAGGTTTAGATCTGTGGGTTGTTTTTGTGTTGGCGCAATTGCGCTTATGCTTGAATATCAGCTATGAAATGGTTCATAATCTGGCCAACAACCACCATGCTTTGCGTTATCTGATGGGCATTGAGCGTGACTTTGGCTATGAGCGAATAGAGATTGAGTATCAAAATATCTACGACAATGTATCTGCGCTCAGTGATGAGATGATCATAGAACTCAATGCTGTATTATTAGAATTTGGACACCGCGAAGTGTTTAAAAAAAAAGAAAAAACAGCATTGCGTTTAAAGTCCGATAGTTTTGTGGTAGAAAGCAATGTTCATTTTCCAACAGATTACAACCTGCTATGGGACTGTGCCCGCAAATGCCTTGATGCTGTATCCGTATTTTTCAAAAAATATAAGACTATTAATCGATGGCGCAAGCTATCCAATTGGAGATATGAGATTAAAGGTCTGATGCGTGAACTTGGAAAAGCATCAGCCAGTGGAGGCAAGAATAAAAAGGACAGGATGGAGTATGCCGCCCAAAGATACCTGACAAAAACCAGGGCGTTATTGGTGATAATAAGAAGGATTTGGATTTGTAGTGGAATGTTGATTTTCAAATTCATGTCCATTAGCACCTTTCAATTGCGGATAAGCTAAGGTCCAGTCAACCTCTTCATGTATGGGTTCAAAAGCTGAAACTAAAAAGATAAGGGCCTCAATAATTAATCCTGATCCAAGTGCTATTGCAGCCCCTGGTAAATGTAGTATTTTAAACAAGGAACCTATGATTACAATTGCGGCTCCGATACCAAACACTTTAGATGATATGATCTTGTAGGTTTTTGATTCAAAAAAATCGTTCAGTCTGTTCGTCTTCATTGCGCTCCTAAATAAAAAATTAAACGATCGTTTAAATTGTGGGTAAAAAAATTAGCTGATCAGTTTTTGGGTTGTCTCCGCCATGAATTCCATTAGTTTTCCTTTTACGTTAGTTCTCATTTGGGGATCATCGAGATTGCTTATTTCGCCTTTTGAGATAAATTTAATGATGGATGGATTTTTTATAAAATTTTCTATATTGAAAGTGGTACAGCAACGTTCTATATTGATTTTATGCCACATGAGATTGGTGCCGATAGCATACTGTTTATAGCCAAAGAACCTGTTTATTGGTTTGAAAAAGTAAAGGACTTGAATGGGACAGCCATTTTGTTCTCGGCTGATTTCATTCATCAGTTGAGTACGCTTTTTATGCCATATCTTATATGGGATTTGAACCAATGTATCTGGGGCAATTCTATAAAGTCTTTACTGGAGTTGATTCCAGTTGAATTTAAAAGTAATGAACCTGATTCAATTCAAACTCAGGAATATCTGTTAAATGCTTTATTAATGTATCTTAAGAGAAGTCAGCGATCAACGGAGACAACTACTCAGCATGATTATCAGCTATTTTTTAAATTTAGAGACTTTGTGGAGAAATTATATAAGGAGCAAAAACAAATTTCTGACTATAGTGCTCTGCTGGCTCTTTCAGAACGGAACCTACACCGGATTACTTTAAAGTACACTGGAAAATCTCCTGGTAAAGTCATTGAAGATCGTGTGGTGCTTGAAGCCAAACGCTTATTGTCATACACAAAACTTAGAAATAAAGAAATTGCTGAGCAACTTGGTTTCCATGATGATTCCTACTTCATTAAGTAGAAGGGTTTGTTAATACTATCCTGGTACAAGGAAAAATGGATCAGTTGGGAAGTTATTTTGATGGTGACAATTACATTCAGCACAATTCTACCATTGCCGATGGTTTATCCGGTTTAGGTCAGGCACTCGAAGCATTGGGGAAGATGGGAATTTCCATGATATATGATGAAGTTCATATGGTATTAGGTGAAGGTAACTTTGTATTGGTTGTGAGTGAAGGTCGATTTGGGGGTGAGCACACTTCTTATTATGACCTTTTTCGGGTTGAAAATGGCAAAATTGCTGAACATTGGGATGTGATTGAAACAATCTTACCAGAGTCAGAATGGAAACACAGCAACGGTAAATTTTAATCGTGATAATAACCGATAAGGGGCGTTCGTTAGTGCGATATGCCCCTTTTTTTGCAAGGAATTCAAAATGCGCCTTTAGTGCGTTTCACTTCTAAACGTCCTTTGATTATGTATCGGTATTATTCCAGCGCAATTTGATATTTAATGGGTTTTAGTAGCTAATTAAGAATATAAGTCTATAGTTACTGTAGCGCTTCGATTTTTAGTGTAGGAGAAGTAATTGACAAATAATGATATAGCGGATTTTATTGCATTAGTGTTTATATTTTTCGTAAATTAATGAGGCACTAAAGTAACTCATCAAAGTGAACATCCTATTAGAACTTGGCTTATTATTAGTAGCAGGTTACCTGGCTGGCTGGATGTGTCATAAAATTCGTTTACCCCGGGTCATTGGCTACATAGGAACGGGCATTCTTTTCAGTCCTCACACATTCCCTTTGATTAGTAATGATTTCGTACTTCACACAGAACCATTGTTAAATATTTGCCTGGCTTTTATCGCATTTGAAGTAGGTGGTGCATTAAAGTGGTCAAAAATCAAAAGACATGAAAAGGAAATTTTAAACATTACGGTCCTGGCTAGTTTAGTTCCTTTTGTATTGATTACAGGAGGCGTAATCGTATATGGATTTCTGTTTCCGGATCAATTACCATTTGGATTACTGATTATCGTTTTATTAGCCTTACAGCTGGGGGCATTGGCCAGTCCGACGGCTCCTGCTGCAACACTAGCGGTAATCCATGAATTTAAAGCCAGGGGAAAAGTGACGGATACCATTTTAGGGGTTGTTTCATTGGATGATACTTTGGGTGTTATCTTATTTAGTGTAGTTATTAATATTGAAGCTTTCTTCACAGGTAGTCAAACAGGACTTGTGACGCATGCATTTTCAAATGTCCTGTATCAGGTTGGAGTTGGCATTGGACTAGGAGCCATCCTGGCCTTTGTGTTAATGTTAGGCTTTCACTTGCTGCCAAAAAAGGAAGAAGGACAGTGGATCGTTGTCATTGCGTCACTAATTATCATTTGTGTCGGTGTTTGTGAGTTATTACGAGTGGAGGAATTATTGGCCACAATGGTGATGGGTATTATCATTGTTAATCGAAGCAAATACCGGCATCGTATCTTTAGAATTATCGAGCGCTATACTGAAGATTTGATTTTTCTTTTCTTTTTCCTGCTCAGTGGATTGCACCTGAATGTGAAGAGTATGCCTCAGGCCGTACCGTTAATTCTGATTTTCGTGTTGTTGAGAATGGCAGGTAAGTATATAGGGGTGTGGTGGGGAGCCCGAAGAGTTAAGGCCGACGAGGTTATCACGAAATATACTGCCGGTGGATTAATTCCCCAAGCTGGTATTGTTATTGGTTTGGTGCTAAAGGTTTATCAAATTGAGGTATTTAGTGCGTTCACCGAATTATTGTTGGCTACCATCATGGGGGCCACAATCATCAATGAATTAATTGGCCCAATAATGGCTAAACATGCTTTGAAAATGGCTGGGGAAATCAAAGAAACAAAAGATTTATGATATGGATAATACAGACTTATACCTGAAAATGCAAGCCTGGCAAAAAAGGCACAAGATTTACTTTGGGGATAAAGTAAAATTTACACTGGGAAATGATCCCTGCGAAGTTTTTTTACTGGTTTTGATGTGGAAGCTAATCCCGTGAAGCCCATTATCAGGTATGTTAATCAAAAGGGAAATACACGCGTAGTGGCATTGCATTCAGCTGCTGTAAACAGTAAAGCGAATTAATCGTTTAAGGCTTTAAAAATCGAAATCATCCGGATCAGGACCCACACGTTGACCTTCATCCAGAGCGTTGATGAGTGACATGTCACGTGGTAGCAAGTCAAAATCGAAAAGGTGAGCGTTTTCAATGATGCGTGCTTGATGGGTGCTTTTGGGAATGGCCACCACTCCTTTTTGAAGGTGCCAGCGTAAAACTATCTGGGCCACCGTTTTCTTGTATTTCCGGGCCAGCAGGTTTAACTCCTCATTTTTAAACAACTTTCCTTGCATCAAGGGGCTCCAGGCTTCATATT
>Ga0193953_1000650_pt1 | contig 17735 bp, 12 predicted proteins | sample BB_4_MG_FD_140325 | JGI IMG/M metagenome (GOLD analysis project Ga0193953, IMG submission 140325) | Microbial mat bacterial communities from the Broadkill River, Lewes, Delaware, United States - BB_4_MG | ecosystem: Environmental > Aquatic > Freshwater > River > Microbial mats | place: USA... | reverse complement strand
ATTTTGAATAATTGCAGTTGGAATATCTCCTTTTTCAAATTGTTGAAAAATTGAGACAATTTCATTTAGTTTACTCATTCCCATTAAAATGACAACAGTTGCAGTTGACTGAGCTGCTAAATAAACATCTTGTGATAATTTTCTTTCTGAAGCTGTACCAGTAATTACCCAAAAACTTTCAGCAACACCTCTTTTTGTCAATGAAATTCCCTGACTTGCAGGAACCGCCATTGAAGAAGAAATTCCTGAAATGACCTCTGTTTCAATCCCGAAAGACTCAATGTATTCAACTTCTTCAGATCCTCTTCCAAATATAAATGGATCACCTCCTTTTAAACGAACTACATTGCCAAATTCAAATGCATTTTTTACAATTAACTCGTTTATCTCATCTTGAGAATACCTATGAAAATCTTTACGCTTACCAACAAAAATTAGTTTTGCATTGGTTTGAGCATATTCCAATAACTCTCTACTTATCAACGCATCATATAAAATTACATCAGCTTTCCTCAATGCTTTTACTCCTTTAACAGTAATTAAATCTGGATCTCCAGGTCCAGCTCCAATTAAAGTAACTTTTGGATTTATATTAGCTTTCATCTTTCACTGTTTTAGTTCTAAATGCATCTACTTTCTTGTAAAATGATTGTGCATCATTCACATATTTTTGAGCAAATTCTTTAGATGGTTCATTATTTTTAATTTGATATACAAACTCTGAAAACGAAGTTTCTAATTCAATTTTATCTGCAAATACTTCATCAAACTGTGAAATAATTCCAGCCTGAGTATTTGTCTTTTTCCCTTCAGACAACAACAAAGCTTTTGCAGTATTTACAATACTTGTGTACGCATAATAAATACTATCTGAAAACTGATCTAACTTTAAAGATGCCAAAGCATTTTCAATTTTCTCTTCACTTTCAAATAACAAGGTTGCGACCAAATCAATTACAACACCAGCACATTCACCAACTCCCACATTCATTGTGTATTGCTCATCCGTTCCCCAATCAATAAAATCATTTTGCACTAAATTGGTAGTTTCGGCCAATGGTTTCAATAAATTATAGAAATAGATTTCTCCCTGTTTATCATAATAATTCAAAAAGGTTTCCTTCTCACTTTTATTCGATTCAAAATCATTTAGAATACTTCTTAAAGCTTGCGGTCCTCTTTTACTTGGAATTTTAATAACCTTGTCTGAAATTCTTCCTTCTCCATTTCCTAAAACCCCTCCTCCAAGTAACACCTGTAAAGCCGGAGCAACTAATTTTCCAGATTTAATTGTCATTCCCTGAAAACCAATATGAGCCATTGAATGCTGCCCACAAGAATTCATACAACCACTAATTTTTATAGTGATATCTTTATTTTTAGCATACTGAGGAAATTCATTTCTCAATACTTTTTCCAATTCTGAAGTAATTCCTGTACTACTTGCAATACCTAAATTACAAGTATCGGTTCCCGGACAAGAAGTAATATCAATAGTACTATTATATCCCGTCTCTGCAAAACCTAATTTCTTCAATTCAACATAAAAAAACGGTAATAATTCATTTTTCACATGACGAATTAAGATACTCTGTCTCAGGGTTAATCGTAATTCATTTGCAGCATATTTTTTAATTAAATCTGCTAACAAACGAGCTTTATCTGTAAAAAAATCACCCAATGGAATTTTAATTCCAATTGCACTAAAACCTTCTTGCTTTTGCCCAATTACATTGGTTGATTTCCATAATTCAAAAGCTTCATTATCGTCAATTATAACCTTTGGAATTTCAATTTCAGAAACATTAATTTTAGTCTCATATTTGGCTGCATCTATTTCATAAACCGAATAAGACAATGCTTTTTGTTCTTCTTCAACCAATTTCACAAAGGCTTCTACTCCTATTTCTTTCACTAAAAACTTCAGTCTTGCTCTTGCTCTTTTTGAACGCTCTCCGTGTCTATCGAACACTCGTAAAACTGCTTCAGTTAACGGAATTATTTTTTCTTCTGAAATAAATTCAAATAAAGTATTTGCTAAAATAGCTTGTGAACCTAAGCCACCAGCAAGCATTACTTTAAAACCTTTTTTATCATCTTTTAGTTTGGCAATAAAACCTAAATCGTGGATAAAACTAAGGGCTGTATCTTCATCATTTCCAGAGAAAGAAATTTTGAACTTTCTTCCCATTTCCTGACACACCGGATTTCTTAAAAAGAATTCGAATAAAGCCTGAGCATAAGGAGAAACATCAAAAGGCTCATTAATATCAATACCCGCAGTTTCAGATGCCGTAACATTTCTAACGGTATTTCCACAAGCCTCACGTAAGGTAATATCGTCTTTTTCCAGTTGAGCCCAAAGCTCTGGAGTACGATCTAAACTTACGTGGTGAATTTGAATATCCTGACGTGTAGTTATATGTAATCTTCCACGTGAATATTCATCTGAAACATCTGAAATTCTATGTAATTGTTCGCTTGTAACTTTTCCATAAGGAAGTTTAATTCGAATCATTTGAACTCCAAACTGACGTTGCCCGTAAACCCCTCTTGCAAGACGTAAACTTCTAAAACGTTCCTCGTCAATTTTTCCTTCGTAATAAAGTTTTATTTTTTTTTCAAGGTCAATAATATCCTTCTCGACGATCGGATTTTCGATCTCGCTTCTGAAACTTTGCATAATCTTTGATTTTTTTAGTTAGAGTATAGGTTTCCCTAGTCCATATGTTGATATGAATTTAATTAATAGTGTATGTTTTTGATTTTTAGATCATTGACCTACTCAATAAACCCTACTCCAACTGTATTGTTAGACTGTGGATCTATTAAAATAAAGGCTCCATTTGTTCTGTGTTCTTTAAAAGAATCGAAAAATACTGGTTTATTTAACTGAAATGAAACTGAAGCAATATCGTTCATTCCCAAACTTGAAACATTGGTTTCTACACCTGAAAAATCTGTTTCAATTTTATTATTAATTGCACTTACTTTAGCAAGTACCTTATTAATTCCGTGCTGTAAAACATATTTTGAACCAGCTACTAATTGCTTGGCATCCATCCAAGATATAGTTGCCGTAAAACGTTTGTCAACTTTTGGTAATTGATCAGCTTTTACAATCATATCACCTCTACTTACATTTACATCATTTTCTAATGTAACTGATATAGATGATCTACGTGCTGCGCTTTCAAACTTTTTATCGTTAAAATATATTTCTTTTACTTTGGTTTTAGTTTCTGATGGTAATACAACAACTTCATCTCCAACGTTTATATCACCTCCATAAACTTTACCTGCATAACTTCTAAAATCGTGAAATTCTTCAGTTTTTGGTCTAATTACATACTGTACTGGAAAACGCATTTTCCCTTTATTGTATACATTTTGCGTATCTAATTTTTCTAAATGAGAAAGTAACGTTTCACCTTTATACCAATCCATAGAATCAGATCCTTCAACTACATTATCACCTTTTAAAGCACTTACTGGAATGTACGTAATGTTTTGATCTTCGTAATCGCTCTTTCCAACTAATTTCTCAAAATCAGCTTTAATTTCATTGTATCTTTCTTCTGAAAAATCAACTAAATCCATTTTATTAACCGCTACAATTACATCTTTAATTCTCAATAAATTATTGATGAAAAAATGACGATATGTTTGCTCAATTACTCCGTGTCTCGCATCAATTAAAATAATTGCCGCCTGAGAAGTAGAAGCTCCTGTAACCATATTTCTTGTATACTCAACGTGCCCTGGAGTATCAGCAATAATATAACTTCTTGTATTTGTTGAAAAATATATATGAGCTACATCAATTGTAATTCCTTGTTCACGTTCTGCAACCAATCCATCAGTAGCTAAAGAAAAATCTAAATAATCGTATCCTTTTTGCTTACTACTGCGTTCAATTGCTTCTAATTTATCATCAGTTAATGATTTTGTATCGTACAATAATCTTCCAATTAAGGTACTTTTTCCATCATCTACACTTCCTGCTGTTGCTATCTTTAAAACTTCCATAAGCCCCACCTAACCTCCCCAATAGGGAGGAATATTTTATTTTTATTATTAATTTAATATTTTCATTCTAACATAATCCCCCATTTTGGGGGTTTGGGGGCTTAAAAGTACCCTTGTTGTTTACGTTTCTCCATTGCTGCCTCTGATCTTTTATCATCAATTCTGGCACCACGTTCTGAAATACTGGAATCTCTAATTTCAGATACAACCTCACTAATAGTAGCTGCATAAGAATCTACGGCTGCCGTACAACTCATATCTCCTACAGTTCTAAAACGAACCATACGCTCTTCTACTTCCTCTTCTTCATCTTTATAAACGTGTTCTGATGCTGACCAAATAAGTCCGTCACGAACAAAAACATCTCTTTTATGAGAAAAATAAATTGAAGGTATTTCTAAATCTTCATTTTCTATATATGTCCAAACATCTAATTCTGTCCAGTTTGAAATTGGAAAAACACGAACATTTTGACCTAATTCAATATTTCCATTTAACATATCGAACAATTCAGGACGTTGTTTTTTTTCATCCCATTGACCGAAGTCATCTCTTACAGAAAAAATACGTTCTTTGGCTCTTGCTTTTTCTTCATCTCTACGTGCACCACCAATACAAGCATCAAATTTAAACTCTTCAATAGCATCTAAAAGTGTTGTTGTTTGCAACATATTTCTACTAGAATATCTTCCAGTTTCTTCCTTTACTTTTCCTTGATCAATAGAATCCTGTACATTTCTAACAATTAATTCTAGACCAAGTTCTTCAACCAAACGATCTCTAAATTCAATTGTTTCAGGAAAATTATGACCTGTGTCAATATGCATTAGTGGAAATGGAATCTTTGCTGGGTAAAATGCTTTTTGTGCAAGTCTTACCAAACAAATAGAATCTTTTCCTCCAGAAAATAATAATACTGGTTTTTCGAATTGGGCTGCAACCTCTCTAAAAATATAAATTGCTTCGTTCTCTAAGGCGTTTATATGTAATCTTTCTGTCATCTTTTATTTTTTTATGAATGCAAACCACATTCTCGGTTTTCTAAAACTTTTGTAGGATCAAAATATGTAAACTCATTTGGTAATCCTTTTTCGTCTAAATAAGCATCTAACTGCTCATCTGTCCAGTGGTAAAACGGACTCACTTTTAACAATCCATCTTTACTCATTGACAAAATATCAATACTAGTTCTAAAAGCTGTTTGACCTTTTCTTAAATTCGTAAACCAAACATCTGGTTTGTGCTCTGCCATTGCTCTGTTAAATGGTTCCAGTTTTACTTGCTCTGTAAATTCTTTATGTAAAGGATCTTCAATTTGTGGAATTCCCATTGTAGCATCTCTATGAGCGGCTGTTTGTTTTGGAACATACAAATGAACATTTAATCCTAATTTTTCAATTAATTCATTTGCGTGTTTATAAGTTTGTGGCGTATTATAACCTGTATCGCACCAAATCACTTTTAAATCCTTATTCACTTCGTTACAAGCATTTAAAATTGCAACTTCATATGGTCTAAAATTGGTAGTTACCAATGCATTTTTTGCTATGTCCAATGCCCAAGAAATTATTTCTTGTGGTGACTTATCTTTTAATTCTTTATTTAATTCAGCTATATTTAAGTTTTTCATCATCTTCTAGTTTATTGTTTCCCCCATTTTATAGTATTCCAAAATCGTTCGTGAAAAAAGTACAACACCATTTTTGTTACCAATTCTATAGAACCTATCGATAAAGCCAATGCAACTTTACCAGTAATCACCCACGAAATGACAAAAGTATCAATAGTTCCAACCAGCCTCCAACTAATTGATTTTACAATACTTCGAGTTGCTGTTTCTGAATTTTTAACAGTTTCAAAACTTTCCTCAGTTTTCTTTTTATTTGAATTGAAAATTTGATCAATTATCATTTTTCTTCTTTATTCTATACATTTTTATAAGTTGCAAACTTAATGATTTTTTAAAACTCTACCAATTCGATAGGCTTATAGATTAATAAAAATCAAACATTTAACATATTATTTATAATCTCTCTAAATTTAACAGTTTAAAGCCTGATCAATATCTTTTATAACATCTGTAACATTCTCCAAACCAACGGAAATCCTAACCAAACCAGGAGTTATACCGGCCGAAAGCTGTTCTTCTTCAGATAGTTTACTGTGTGTTGTAGAAGCTGGATGTGTAACAATTGTTCGGGTATCTCCCAGATTTGCTGACAGTGAACATAGTTGAATTGCATCTAAAAACTTTCGCCCTGCTTCCAAACCTCCTTTAACTTCTACAGCTAAAATATTGCCTCCTAATTTCATTTGTTTTTTGGCAATTTCATATTGAGAATGCGATTTTAAAAATGGATATTTCACCCTTAACACCTTAGAATGGCTTTCTAAATATTCAGCCAATTTCAATGCATTTTCACAATGTTTGTCAACTCTAACTGCTAAAGTTTCCAAACTTTTTGATAACACCCAAGCATTGAAAGGTGACAATGCCGGACCTGTATTTCGCGCAAATAAATAAATTTCACGAACCAAATCTGATTTTCCTACAACTACTCCACCTAAAACTCTTCCTTGCCCATCCATTAGTTTTGTTGCTGAATGAATTACCAAATCCGCCCCAAATTTAATTGGTTGCTGAATGTATGGAGTTGCAAAACAATTATCAATTACCAAAAGTAAATTATACTTTCTAGCAATATTTCCCAACACCTCTAAATCAATAATATCAACTCCAGGATTTGTAGGTGATTCTGCATATAATATTTTTGTTGAAGGTTGTATTAAGCTTTCAATTTCTTCTGGATTATTAATATCAAAATACGAAGTTTCAATATTCCATTTTGGAAAATACTTTGTAAACAACGTATGTGTTGAACCAAATACTGAACGAGCCGAAATAATATGATCGCCACTATTTAACAAAGCTGCGAATGTTGAAAAAACCGCTGCCATACCAGTCGCAAAAGCATATCCAGATTCAGCACCTTCCATTTGAACTACTTTCTCAACAAATTCAGAAGTATTCGGGTTGCTAAAACGAGAATAAATATTACGCTCTTTTTCTTCAGTAAATGATGCTCTCATTTCCTCGGCATCGTCAAACACAAAACTAGATGTTAAGTACATTGGTGTTGAATGCTCTTGAAATTGAGAACGCTCCAACTGCGTTCTAATAGCTCTTGTTTCAAAATTATCGTAACTCATTTTATTTAACTTTTATAATTATACTGTCATTCTGAGCCTCAGCGAAGAATCTCTTGTTTTCATTTAAAATAGATTCTTCAATCCATTATCATTACTTTCAGAATGACAACTTTAATTTACTCTTTTTATAAGATCTAAACTTCTAATTTTTATCTGCTAACCTTATAATATCTCCAAAAACTCCTCGAGCAGTAACTGCTGCACCGGCTCCAGCACCTTGTATTACAATAGGTTTTTCTCCGTAAGATTCTGTAAATATTTCAAAAATTGCATCTGCTCCTTTTATTTGACCTAAAGCACTATTACTTGGTAAAGAAACTAATTTCACTTCTAAATTTCCTTTGTCCTTTTGTAAATCCCCAGACAAATCACCAATATATCTTAACACGTGATCTTCTTTTTGATTGCTTTTAATAGTATCATAATAAGCATCCAACTCTTTTAATCGGGTTAAAAAACTTTCAGAAGTTCCTTCTCTTAAATTTTCTGGAATCAGGTTTTCTATAGTTACCTCATCAAACTCATTTTGTAAATCAAGTTCACGGGCAAGAATCAATAATTTTCTTCCTACATCATTTCCACATAAATCTTCACGAGGATCTGGCTCTGTAAAACCATTATCAATTGCTTCTTGTAAAATGGTACTAAAAGGTTTATTCTGAACAGAATAATTATTAAATAAATAACTCAAAGAACCCGAGAATACTCCTCTAATTCTGGTAATATTCTCTCCTGAATCGTGTAATAATTTTATAGTATCAATCAAAGGTAAACCTGCACCCACATTAGTTTCGTACAAGTATGATTTTTTATTGTCTTTAATTTTTTTACGTAATTCTTTATACTCTGAATAGTTTACTGTGTTCGCTATTTTATTTGATGATATTAAATCAAATCCATTTTCAACCAAATCAGAATAGTTTTTAATAAATTCACTACTCGCTGTATTGTCAACAGCTATTAAATTTTCTAAATGATTTTTTTCAGCGAAATCAAAGACATCATTTAAACCATAATTCTCTAGAGCTTTTGACTCTAAATCTTGTTTCCAGTTATCTGAAATCCCATTCTTTTTTAATAACACATTTGAAGAATTGGCAACTGCAAAAATGTTCAGGTTTATATTTTTTCTCTTTAAAATATTCTCTTTACTCTTTAAAATTTGATTCACCAATGTTCCTCCAACAAGTCCTTTTCCAAAGATGGCAATATTCACATTTTTAGACACTCCAAAAATTTCTCCGTGAATTACATTTACCGCTTTCTTTAAATCTGTTTTTTTCACAACCAAGCAAACATTTTCTCCTGTTACGGTGTTATTGATTAGAATTGGCGTGATATGATTTTTTATTAACGCTGAATACGGTTGATTAAATGAATATAGACTTTGACCAATAATAGAAATGACAGATACATTTTCAGTTACATAAACTTGACTTACATCTTTACTTTGAAACTCCGTTTTAAATTCATTTTCCAATACTGTTTTAGCCTTGTACCCATTTTTAGCATCTACAATAAAACCGATTCCCCGTTCAGAAGAACCTTGAGAAATAATACTGACACTAATATCTTCTCTCCCCAAAGCTGTAAATATTCTACCATCAACCCCAACTTTACCAAGTAACCCTCTTCCCTTTAAATTTACCAATGCAACGTTATCTTGAACCGTTAAAGATTTTATTCCTCCTTGCTCCGTTTCCGAACCAATTAAAGTCCCCTTGTTTTCATCATCAAAAGTATTTAATATTCTTAATGGAATATTTTTTTCGATTAGTGGAATTATGGTTTTTGCATGTAAAATATTAGCGCCGAAATTTGCCATTTCATTCGCTTCCTGATAAGATAGTTTTTCGATTTTTTTTGAATTTTCGACCAAATCAGGATTTGCAGTATAGATTCCATTTACGTGTGTGTAATTTTGAAACTCTGCAGCATTTAAAAAATTAGCAATTAACGAAGCTGTATAATTACTTCCATTTCTACCTAAAGTTGTGGTTTCTCCATCTAAATTTGATGCTATAAACCCCGTAATAATTTGAACCGTGTCATCATTATGAACTCTAAAATGTTCAATAACATTTCCTTCAGAAACACTTTCAATTGGTTGTGCTTTTCCAAATTGCCCATTGGTTTTTAACAAGGTTCTGGCATCAACAAAATTAGCCTTCACTCCATTTTCATTTAACAAATGTGTAATTACTTTTCCTGAAACTATTTCACCTTGTGAAAGCACCTGATCTTTTATTTTATTACTGTAATCACCCAATAATTTCACTCCTCTAAAAATTTCATCTAACAAATGAAATTCATCTTGAAGATTTATCGTTCTATCTAGTTCTATTTGATATTTTTTAAAACTATCAAACTCCTCTAAATAAGGTAAATTATTTTTAGCCTTTTCAAGAATTGATTCCAAATGGTCCGTTGAATTTCCTCTTGCGGAAACTACAACTGCCAACTTTTCACCATTAGATACTTTATTAGTTATGATATTTAGAACTCTCTCTAAACCTTTACCATTTGCGAGAGATTTACCTCCAAATTTTACTACTTTCATTGTATTGTTTTTAGAACTTTGATTAAAAATTGGTTCTATTATTTTTTCTAATTGTTGATATTCTATTAAAAATGCATCGTGCCCGTGAACAGAATTAATTTCATTATAAGTCACATTTGGATTTGTCAATGCCAGTTGTTTGTGCGTTTCTTTATTTTCTTCCGCTGTAAAAAACAAATCTGAATCAACACCAACAATATGAATGTTTGCTTTAATACTATCTAAAACAAACTCACTTCTTCCTTCAGTAACATCAATTGTTTTTAATAATTGATTCATTAATTTATAAGCCGATAATTGAAAGCGTTCCTGTAATTTTTTACCATGATGTAACAACCAACTTTCCACATTAAAAATTTCTAGCTCTTCATTTTTAGATCGTTGAAAACGCTCTTTAAATGATTCAGGAGTTCTGTAACACAACATAGCGTGCATACGAGCATCGTGGACAGGATTACTGGAATTTGATAAAAACTGTTCTTGAATTTGACAATTAGCAATTAACCAATCGGTCGATTTCCAATCTGTTGCAACTGTTATTAAATGCTTTGTAATTTTAGGATTAATTACAGCCATTTCCCAAGCAATCCCTCCACCTAATGATCCACCGATAAGTGCAAAAACTTCATTCACTTTTAATTGTTTAATACCTAGTAAAAAAAGTTTTGCTATATCTCGTGCAACAAAATCTTTATAGTTTTCTATTACAAAACCATCATAACCATTCCCTGGAATGTTAAAAGATAATATTGTATATTTATTAGTATCAATAACTTTAGTATCCCCAACTACATCATTCCACCAACCATTTTCACCAGCAACTTCAGAATTACCTGTTAATGCGTGATTGATTACTACAACTGGAGCAGAATGTAACTCCTTCCCAAAAAGATGATAAGATAATTTTATATCAATTGGTTCATCACCTTTTGTAGGAATAAAATTTGGTATTGTTATGTTTTTTAATTGGCTCATCAACTTGTTTCTTGAAATAAATTATTTTACTAAGGTTTCAACTTTATCAAAAGCATTTTTCAAATCCTGCTTTAAATCGTCAATATCTTCAATACCTACTGAAAGTCTTATTAAATCTTTTGTAACTCCAGAAGCTTCTTGTTGATCATCGGTTAATTGCTGATGCGTTGTGCTTGAAGGGTGAATTATTAATGATTTTGTATCTCCAATATTTGCCAATAATGAAAATACCTCAACTGAATCTACTACCTTTTTAGCAGCTTCATAGCCACCTTTTACACCAAAAGTTAAAACTCCACTTTGACCTTTAGGTAAATATTTTTGGGCATTATTATAAGATTCGTGAGATTCCAATCCTGGATAACTTACCCAAGAAACCTCATCTTTAGCTTCTAACCATTTTGCAATTCCCAAAGCATTCTGGCTGTGTTTTTCAATTCTAATTGGTAAAGTTTCCAATCCTTGAATTATTTGAAATGAATTGAACGGACTTAAAGCTCCACCAAAATCACGTAAACCCTCTAATCTAACTTTTGCGATATAGGCTGCTTCTCCTAAAGCTTCACTGTAAACCAATCCGTGATAACCTTTTGATGGTTCTGTAAACTCTGCAAATTTCCCATTGGTCCAGTCAAAATTACCTGCATCAACAATAGCTCCACCAAGTGAATTTCCTTGCCCACCTATGAATTTTGTAAGAGAATACACTACAATATTTGCTCCGTGCTTAATTGGATTTAATAAGTAAGGTGTTGCCACTGTATTATCTACAATCAATGGAATTTTACTTTCTTTTGACACCTCTGCAATTGCTTCGATATCCAAGACATCTAGTTTAGGATTCCCAATAGACTCAATAAAAACAGCTCTGGTATTTTCCTGAACACCATCTTTAAAATTTTGAGGGTTTGATGCATCAACAAACGTTGTTGTAATTCCTAATCTTGGTAATGTAACATTTAGCAAATTGAAAGTTCCACCGTACAAAGTACTTGAAGCTACAATATGATCACCTGCTTTTAACAGCGTTAATAAAGCTGTTGAAATTGCCGAAGTTCCTGAAGCAAAAACAGCCGCTCCAATTCCACCATCAATAGCTGCTAAACGTTTTTCTAATATATCATTTGTTGGATTGTTTAATCTTGTATAAATAAATCCTGGCTCAGCCAATGAAAATAAATTAGCCGCATGTTCTGAATCATTAAACACATATGACGTTGATTGATAAATTGGGACTGCTCTTGTTCCTTCGGTTTTAGTTGTATCGTGTCCTGCATGTAATGCTTGTGTTGAAAATTTTTGAGTACTCATAATTATATTTTTTAATGTTTTAATTCTAATTTTTTGATAAAAAAAAGTCCCTTTGGTTTAGATATTACCAAAGGGACTTAATTAGAGTTGATTTATTTACTCCATTCAATTTAGGCAATATCGTTTCATTGAGCTACGCATCATTTGCATAGTCATACAACAACTTTTACACATCATATTTTGGAAAAATAAATTCATTTTATATAATTATTTAATAATAAAAAAGCCTCTGATTTCTCAGAGGCTCCATTTTGTTTATTTTATATTTTAAGTTTTAAACAATAGTATCCTCTGCGTATAGTTTACACATATTCATTGGACACATATTCATTTTGTTTAAAATCATTTTTTCGTATTATCTGGGACAAATGTATAAAGATTTTTCAATAAAACAACACTTTTTAATTAATTTTCAACAAAGCATGACCAAAACTAACCGAAAAATCCACACACCAAATATCCACTCTGTTATACTTTTCAAGGTCGGCATTATCAGGAATTGTATAGGAATAATTTCCATCAACCCCTTTTAAATCACCTAGCGAAATAAAATCATTAACAGATGCATCGGTTGCTAAATAAACTAATAATCTTGGTCCATTATCTGTCTTAAAATTATTTAATGAAAGAATTGTCTTTTCTAAATTTACAGATGCCTTTCCTGTTGTTAAATGAGCTCCAGATACAAAATCACCCATACTAAAATTAGAATTGGACATCATTTCTTCACCCATTTCATCAACTATAACATCCATAGAATCATCATTACCATTTGAACAGGCAATAACACCTCCAACTACAAATAACATCAATACAATTTTCTTCATATACTTCGCTTTCAATATTTTGTCGATGAATAAGAAAAAACTTACATTTTTTTATTTTAAGATTAATTTAGCATCTTATTAGTATTTAGGTATTTATTTTTTGTAAATTTGCAGTCTAAATTTCAAGAGGAAAAATTTGAACTGATTGCAACCTCCAAAAAAAATGCTAAAGCAGTAATTATTTACTTCTTTTAGCGACGACCGCAATCATTACATTTTTTTCATTTTAAATTAATAATAAAATAAAATTATGTCATATTTATTTACATCAGAATCAGTTTCGGAAGGACATCCAGATAAAGTTTCTGATCAAATTTCAGATGCATTAGTTGATAACTTTTTAGCATTTGACAAAGATTCAAAAGTTGCTTGTGAGACCTTAGTAACTACGGGTCAGGTTGTGTTAGCTGGAGAGGTGAAATCTAAAACTTATTTAGATGTTCAAAAAATAGCGAGAGATGTAATCAATAAAATTGGTTATACAAAAAGTGAATATATGTTTGATGGGAATTCTTGTGGAGTATTTTCTGCTATTCACGAACAAAGTCAGGATATTAATCAAGGTGTTGACAGAGATACTAAAGAACAGCAAGGTGCTGGAGATCAAGGAATGATGTTTGGTTATGCAACCAATGAAACCGAAAACTATATGCCATTGGCTTTAGATTTAAGTCATAAAATATTAGTTGAACTTGCTGAATTAAGAAGAGAAAATAAAGATATTACTTATTTACGTCCAGATTCTAAAAGTCAGGTTACTATTGAATATACCGATGATAATGTACCTTTTAGAATTAAAGATATTGTAGTTTCAACACAACATGATGATTTTGATGCGAATGATGAAGCAATGTTGGCTAAAATTAAAAGTGATGTTATTACTATTTTAATTCCAAGAGTAATTGCAAAATTACCAGCTTCAATCAAAGCATTATTTAACGATAATATTGTGTATCACGTAAATCCAACTGGTAAATTTGTTATTGGTGGACCTCACGGAGATACTGGTTTAACAGGAAGAAAAATTATTGTAGATACTTATGGTGGTAAAGGTGCTCATGGTGGTGGAGCATTTTCAGGAAAAGATCCAAGTAAAGTAGATAGAAGTGCTGCTTATGCAACTCGTCATATTGCAAAAAACATTGTTGCTGCTGGTGTTGCTGATGAAATATTAATTCAGGTTTCTTATGCAATTGGAGTTGTAGAACCAATGGGTATCTATGTAAATACAAATGGAACTGCTAAAGTTGATAAATCTGATGGTGAAATTGCTGAACTGATTAGTGAAATTTTTGATATGAGACCAGCTGCCATTGAAGAACGTTTAAAATTACGTCAGCCAATGTATTTAGAAACTGCTGCTTACGGACATATGGGCCGTGAGAGTGAAACGGTTACTAAAACATTTAGAAATGTTGATGGAACTGAAAAAGTTGTAGATGTGGAATTATTTACTTGGGAGAAATTAGATTATGTTGATAAAGTAAAAGAAGCTTTTAACATTTAATTCTAATTTATATAAAAATTAAACCCTCAAATAGACTATTTGAGGGTTTTTTATTTATGATAGCTTATTATAAAAATTCTCTTAAAAGATAGTAGCTTTGTCTTTAAATTTTTAACACTTAAAACGCTAAATCTTCTACCTTAATTTAAAGCTTAACAATTTATAACTAGAAAGAAGATAAAACATACCTCAACATATGGAATTTGATTTAAAAAATTGGATAAATGAACTTTTGGTTAATAAACTTGATATAAACCCTGAAAATGTTAATTATATTAGAACTATAATACTTTTCACAATTCTCGTAATAGCTTGCTTATTCATATGGTGGGTTGGTAAAAAAATATTGAATTATATAATTCCTAAAGCTACTGCGAAAACAAAAACATTGTGGGATGACATCATTTTTAATAAAAAAGTAATTAATGCAGTTTCACATCTTGTCCCAGCCATAGTATTTAATTACTATATTCCCTTAATATTCTCAGATTTCAAATTTGTTCTACCTTTTTTAGTTGGTATGACCAATATTTTTATAGTATTAGCAGCGACTGAGATTTTCGTTTCCTTTTTTAATTCAGCTAGGGAAATTTTAGCAACAATTGAACGATTTAAAGACAAACCAATCGATAGTTTTGCTCAACTAGGTAAAATATTTGTTTATTCTGTAGCTGCCATTTTAATAATTTCAATTCTAATTGGAAAAAGTCCACTCTACTTATTAAGTGGATTAGGTGCAATGGCCGCCATTCTACTACTTGTATTTAAGGATAGCATATTAGGTTTTGTTGCTAGTATTCAGCTTGCAGGAAACAATATGGTGAAAATTGGTGATTGGGTTACCGTTTCGAAATATGGGGCAGATGGAGATGTGGCTGAAATTAACTTAACTACAATCAAAGTTCAAAATTTTGACAAAACAATTACTACCATACCAACTTATGCCTTTATTTCAGATTCTTTTACAAATTGGAGAGGAATGGAAGAGTCAGCAGGTAGAAGAATTAAAAGAGCACTTAACATTAAAATTGAAAGTATAACTTTTTGTTCTGATGAAATGTTAGATCGTTATAAAGACTACCATTTAATAAGCAAGTATATAGTTGAAAAACAACAAGAAATAAATAGTTTTAACACTAAAAATAAGATCAACAAATCTGAGCTTATAAACGGAAGACATTTAACAAACATTGGTGTATTTAGAGAATATATTACTCAATATTTAAAAAACAATCCTAATATAAACAAAGAAATGACCTGTATGGTTAGGCAACTACCACCAACAGAATTTGGAGTTCCAATTGAAATTTATGCTTTCAGTAATAATAAAGAATGGGTAAAATATGAAGCTATAATGGCTGACATTTTTGATCATCTATTTGCAGCCACCAAAAAATTTGATCTTGAAATTTATGAAAGACCGTCTGGAGGTGATTTTAAAACAAAATAGGTTATACTAAAACAAAAAACCTCAAAGAGTTAGTTCTTTGAGGTTTTTTTTATTTGAAAGAAAACAATTTTAAACTTCAGCTAAAACTGTCTCTTGTATATATTTATGCATTCCTTTTCCAGCTTTTCTACCATCTCCCATTGCTAAGATTACAGTAGCACCACCTCTTACAATATCTCCACCTGCAAATAAACCAGGAACAGAAGTCATCATATTATCATCAACTTTAATGGTATTCCATTTCGTTGTTTCTAATTCAGGCATACTTTGTTGAACAATTGGGTTTGGAGATACTCCAACTGCAATTACAACACTATCTACATCAATATCATATTCTGATCCTTCTACTGGAGCTGGGCGTCTTCTTCCTGAAGCATCTGGTTCACCTAATTCCATCTTTTGAACTCTCATTTTATTTACCATTCCATTTTCATCAGCAAAATATTCAACTGGTGAGGCAAGGTTAATAAATTCGATACCTTCTTCTATTGCGTGTTTAATTTCTTCAGCTCTTGCAGGCATTTCATCCATAGAACGACGATACACAATAATAGCTCTTTCAGCTCCCATACGTTTTGCTGTTCTTACAGAATCCATAGCTGTGTTTCCACCACCAACAATTACAACATTTTTACCAGTGTGAACAGGTGTATCAAAATCGTTATCTCCTCCATTCATTAAATTCACACGAGTTAAAAACTCATTAGCACTTTGAATACCACTAAAGTTTTCACCAGGAATATTCATAAAGTTTGGTAATCCCGCTCCAGAAGCTACGAAAAACGCTTTAAATCCTTCTTCTTTTAAATCATCAATAGTTGCAGTTTTTCCAACAATAAAGTTAGTTACAAACTTAACACCCATCTGCTTAACATTATCAATTTCGGCATCAACAATATCTTTAGGAAGTCTAAATTCTGGAATTCCATATTTTAATACTCCACCTAAATCATGTAAAGCTTCAAATACAGTAACATCATAACCAAATTTAGCCAATTCACCTGCTACAGTTAAACCTGCAGGGCCCGAACCAACAACAGCCATTTTTATACCATTTGGTTCTTCTAAATCTGGAATTGAAGTATTTCCACTTTCACGCTCATAATCAGCTACAAAACGTTCTAAGTATCCAATTGCAGAACCTTCTTTCTTCAATTTATTTACATAAACACATTGTGCTTCACATTGAATTTCCTGAGGACAAACTCTACCACAAATAGCTGGTAGCGAGTTATTCTCTTTCAAAACTTTTGCAGCCCCTAATATGTCGTTATTTTCAATATATTTCACAAACTTTGGAATGTTTGTCTCAACCGGACAACCAACCACACAAGTTGGCACAACACAATCTAAACAACGAGAAGCTTCCTTCTTCGCCATTTCTAAAGTAAGACCTTTGTTTACTTCAATATTGCTTTTATTTCTAACGTTCGGATCGGCTTCAGGCATTTCTACTCTAACAACCTCCGTACGAGCTTTACTTTTTATTTCTTTACGTAAAACATTTCTCCATTCAACTTTACGCTCACTTTTATAATACTCTTTGTCTAATTCTTTTCCCATTTTAATACTCTATATGGTTATTCTTTAGGCTAATTTAATACTGGTTCTAATGATTTTAAATACTCGGCGTATCCGTCAGACTCTTTTGATTTGTAGGCATTTAATCTACTTAACATTTCGTCGTAGTTTACTTTATGTGCGTCAAATTCAGGACCATTTACACAAACAAATTCTGTTTTTCCACCAACAGAAACTCTACAAGCTCCGCACATTCCAGTTCCATCAACCATAATTGTATTTAAACTTGCAACTGAAGGAATATCATATTTTTTTGTAGTTAAAGCTGCAAATTTCATCATAACT
>Ga0193953_1000649_pt1 | contig 17746 bp, 15 predicted proteins | sample BB_4_MG_FD_140325 | JGI IMG/M metagenome (GOLD analysis project Ga0193953, IMG submission 140325) | Microbial mat bacterial communities from the Broadkill River, Lewes, Delaware, United States - BB_4_MG | ecosystem: Environmental > Aquatic > Freshwater > River > Microbial mats | place: USA... | reverse complement strand
TTTCCATAATTTGATCATAATTTTCTTTTGCTTCAGCATAAGGTATATCTCGTATCTCTGATATAGTATACTCACTATAATCAATCTCTTCTTTTGTTTCACCATAAGGAGAAACTACATTTGTTTTACTTGTTTGTGCGACTTGATTTATAGAATTATTTTCTATTTCCATAACAATCATCCTTTTTAGATTAAATTTTCCTTATTTTATCTAATATCAAGTTAAGGGGGGGGTAAAATAATACTAATTTCATACTAAAGGAGAAAAAAATATGAAAAAAGTCGTATTTATGTTGTTAAGTTTAGGTGCATTTTTAGTAAATGCTAATGCTAGCAGTTTAATTCGAGCGACTCAATACTCAGTAGTCGAAGATAGTGTCTATTTTAAATAAAGATTAGAAGAGAGAAATATTTTCTCTTCTTTGCTTCATACAAAAAGACTTTCTAACCAAAATATTAATCTAATATGATACAATATATTAGGAAAATAAAAAAGGGGTATTTATGCAAACTGTGAAATTAGAATTAGAAGATACTTTATATCAAGATATGATAAAGAGTGGTATAGATATTCAAGTTTGATAGAGAAATTAAACTTAAAAGAGAGATAGAAAACTTTGAAAAAATTGTAATTGATAGTGAAAATGAAATTGATAAAATGGTTTATGGGTTGTATGAATTGAGTGATGAAGAGATTAAGATTATTGAAGGAAGTTAATTGAATAAAAATGAAAAACAAACAGTTATATCTAAACTAACTGATTTATTTCTAAATCTTTATTTAGAAAAATCAACAAATATTATAATTATTTGCTGGATGGTTACCTCATTTCATCTTCCAATTATTAGATACTTTTTTATTAATAGAGAAAAAATAGGAGAAGATAAAAATAATAAAATAGAAGAAAAGAATGGGAATTTTGGTTTTGCGGATAACAATCCAAAAGTTTTTATCTTGCCTATGTATTTACTATGGATTTTTTCACTATCCAAATTAATTATAATTTTTGTTAAAGACTCTAATCAAGAAGCTGGCGAAGATATTTGGATTAAAGTAAGTATATTATCGATTATTTTTATAGGCTCTTTGTGGGCTTGAATAAAATTTAAAAAAACTTCAACAAAGATTTGGAGCTTTTGGATAACTCTTTTTTCTGTATGTTATGTTTTATTAAATATATGTTGGGAATATTTTTTGCCATTTTTACAGTCCTATTTATTGACTTTGAATTGTATTTTTCAAACAATAATTACAAAATGAAAATAGTTGAATTTAAACTATTACAAATAAATTTAAAAACAATTTATCAGAAAACTTTTGAAAATAACTTGAAATAAAATAAAAAAGTGAGTATAATATTGTCAATAGTTGGGACAAAAAGAGGAGCGATAACTCCTCTAGTTTGCTTTTAATATAATTATTCTGCTAAAAGCAGAATAATTATAACAATTACGATTAGTGTTTGCATTTGTTATAACCTTTCATAAAGGCTGACCCTGTCCCACCATTCAAAGAAAACTGAGAGAGTAGCGTCAACTGCTCAAACAGTTTTCACCTTCACAAATACAATACCAAATAAAATCGCCAACTATTGAAAGTTGAGTATATCGAACTCTATCTTAAAATGAAAATATAAATTTTTTGAAAATAACTTGAAATAAAATAAAAAAGTGAGTATAATAATGTCAATAGTTGGGACAAAAAAGAGGAGCGGATACTCCTCTAGTTTGTTTTTAATACAATCTTTCTGCTAAAAGCAGAATAATTATAACAATTTTTATGATCGTTGTCATTTGTTATAACCTCCTTAAAAGGCTGACCCTGTCCCACCATTCAAAGAAAACTGAGAGAGTAGCGTCAACTGCTCAAACAGTTTTCACCTTCACAAATACAATATCAAATAAAATCGCCAACTATTGAAAGTTGAGTATATCGAACTCTGTCTTAAAATGAAAATATAAATTTTTTGAAAATAACTTGAAATAAAATAAAAAAGTGAGTATAATAATGTCAATAGTTGGGACAAAAAGAGGAGCAGTTACTCCTCTAGTTTGTTTTTAGAATAACTTTTCTGCTAATAGCAGAAGTATTATAACAATTTTAATTAGTAATTCCATTTGTTATAACCTCCTTAAAAGGCTGACCCTGTCCCACCTTCCAAAAAGCTGTTTGAGCAGTTGTCGCTGCTTTTACAGTTTTACCTTCACAAATACAATACCAAATAAAATCGCCAACTATTGAAAGTTGAGTATATCGAACTCTGTCTTAAAATGGAAATATAAGATTTTTGAAAATTAATTGAAATAGATACAATGGTATATGAACTCTTTAGATTGAGTGATGAAGAGATTAAGATTGTTGATGGTGCTTAAACTAGTGTTATGATATTTAAAAAAAGGAAAGATTATTACTACATACAAACCAAAATTTTTAGAAAAATGGGCTTTTAAAAAATTACATTTACTAAATGAAAAAAAAGGAAAGATACAGTTACACTCACCTTATTTATTGATATTTTTGGCTTTTCTGATTGGTTTTACTTTTTCCGTACCATTAGTTATGATAGATGAGTATTATTCTTCTTCAGATATAGTTTTGTTTGGCATGGAATGGTTTGAGAAATATATAGTGATAGCTATTTGGTCAATTATCTCATCTGTAATAGAACTCTATTTAATTTTTAAACTGAGTATTTATATGGTTCATAATATGACATCAAATTACGGATATGATTATAAGACATTATCAGATAGTTATATTTTAGGATTTGATTTTTTACTTTCAAGGTTGGTGGTGGGTGTTGAAGAACCGCCAATTATACTTGATGGTATCAATGCGTATCAAAATCATAATAAATTTAAAAAGTTTTTAAAAAAGTTTTTTTATACGATTAGAATTACCCTTTCAAATACAATAATGAAAATAATTATTAGAAAAATATTTATACAAAATGGTCTAAGAATAAATATAGAGTGGATATCTACAATTGTTATAGGATTTTGGAATGCGATTGCCTTATATCTATTATTTAAAAAAGTGAGAAATATACTTGAAGATATGAAACAGATAGACAGAGTTTTGGATAGATTAGATTTAGATAAAAAAAATGATGATATTGAAATATATTATAGACTGATAGCAAATTTATTTGTTATAGCAGAGCACAATGTACCTACATTACAATATTTATATTTTGAATTAAAAAAAAGATATCCACTTGGTAATACCGATATAATGTTAGATTCCTATGAAGATTTATTGAAAATTTTGGAAAACAAAGAGTTTAAAGAATTAAAGAAAATAAAAAATATCTATGATACTATTATTGGTATAAGTAATTTAAAAAATCAAAAAGCAACTCAATTATCAAAAGAATTGACAACATTATTGACGCTAAAAGATTCTAAAAAGTTGTGATATATACAGAGTGTGAAATAAGATACTAAATTGATAATACGGTGAATACAGCAGTTCATGGAAGTATATTTTTAATACTTATACATAATATTCAAAAGTATCATATCAATTCCATCATTTGGTTCTTTTATAGATCCATTGGAATTATGAAAATAAGCAAGTTGGAAATCTATCATCTCTTTCTTGAGTCCTATTCCAATTCTGTCATCAAATTGGAAATAGGTTGAGAGGTTTTTCGTATCAGCCATTGTATCTGAAAACAAACTGACTCCAACTCCTGCAAATAGATAGGTACCAAAATTTTTTCTTTGGATTAAATTGTATTGAAATACGGGTGTTATAGAAAAGTTGTAGATATCTTTTTGATCAAAATCAAATCGTGTCGTTGAAAAATCAAAGTACCCATCAAATTGTAAACTATCAGTTAAAGAAACTTTTTCTTTAAAATTCTTTTGTACTGATATTCTTTGTAAATCTTTATTACCCATTGTTTTTCCGATGGACAAACCCATAGAATCAATATAAGCGTTTTTATCTTTTAAAAGTATATTTTCTGTTTTATTTTGCTGAGTAGCAATAATATTACTTTTTACAATCTTAGGGAAAGGTTTTTGAAAAGTAGTATACAATATTGCCTCATTTGATTGTGTCAAATCATAATCAAAGTTTCCTCTAAAAGGATCTAATGCTTTCATCTCTTTACTTAATTTATTTTTAGCAGTATAAACTTCTTTTTTTGTACTATATATACCTTGCGTAACCATAAAAAAACCGCTATCACTTTTGAGTATAAAAATTGGTTTTTTACTATTTTGTAATTTGTTCTTTACAAAATCTTTTGCATTTGAATATGAAGAGTAAGAAGCTACAATAATTGATTGATTATTTGTTAGATGATTTGCACATAGAGTAACGATTAGAAAGAAAAAAAGAGTAATGAGTTTCATATAGTTAGTATCCTTGATAAATTGAGATTAATTATACCAAGTATATTGACAAAAAGAGTTGAAGGGTACAAAACAGCAGTATACTCTATCAGAAATTTATTATCTCAATAAATTTCTGATTGTACACACTCAATTATTTTAAAAGTGGATCGGTTACACCCATCACATACATACCAATAAGCCCAATGATACCAGCCACTAAACAATAGTAAAGAGTAGGGATAATAGTTCTTCTAAGTGTTTCACCCTCTTGATCGAGTAGACCAACAGTTGCTGAAGCTGCCACAACATTATGAATCGCTATCATATTTCCAGCTGCTGCTCCCACCGCTTGAAGGGCTATCATAAATGCAGTTGATACACCAAGTGCATCTGCTACACCAAATTGAAACTGAGATAACATCATATTTGATACCGTATTAGACCCCGCAATAAATGCACCCAAAGCCCCAATCATAGGAGAAAACAGAGGAAAAATATCACCCACTGAAGTAGCTACAAAATTTGCCATAGCTACAGGCATAGAGTCAAAACCAGCACCATTTACACCAGAGTTGATCAAAATTCTCACTAATGGAATAGTAAAGACAAGTACAAAACCAGCACCAAGCATCACTTTTGAAGATTCACCTATAGCTGCTTTCATCTCTTTAAATTCCATTTTGTGGAAGAAGTAAGTGATGAGTACAACAAATACCAAGATACCACCTGGTAAATATAATGGAGTGATTGTATATCCTATCCCTTCACCTAAAATATCTTTAAATGGAATGACCCAAGATTTTACAAATGCTTTTGCATCATCTGAAACTCTTGTAAGAACCAATATAGCAGCCACTAAAACATATGGAATCCACGCTTTTGTCAAAGACATAGGTACTTTATCTGTCATAGCATCAAGTTTCATCTCAAATTTACTTACCCATTCAACTGGCCACTCCTCTTTTGGAGCAAAATCCCATGTATTTTTTGGAAGTAAAAATCTTTTTTTAGCAGCTAATACAACAACAGGAAGTCCCACTAAAGCACCTACTAATGATGGAAACTCAGCTCCCAAAAATACACCTGTAAGGGCATAAGGTACAGTAAATGCTAATCCACCAAAAATTGCAAATGGTAAGATAGAAAGTCCTTCAAACCAAGACTTGTTTTTACCAAAAAATCGTGTCATCATCATAATCATAAACAATGGAATCAGTGTTCCAGTAATAGCATGAACGATAGCCACTTCAGAGGTGATAATCTGTAAATACACATCCCAACTAGAACCCATAGAGCTTAAAGTTGCTCCAATCCCCTCAGAATCAAGACCTTTATTTACACCAATTAAAATAGGAGTACCAACAGCACCAAAAGATACAGGAGTAGACTGAATCATCATCCCTATCATAACAGCAGCCATAGCAGGAAAACCAATAGCCACAAGAAGTGGTGCAGCAATCGCAGCAGGTGTCCCAAAACCAGAAGCACCCTCAATAAACGAACCAAATAACCAAGCGATAATAATCACCTGAACTCTTCTATCTGGACTTACATTGTTAAATCCGTGTCGAATAGTGGTCATAGCTCCTGAGTGTTTCAAAGTATTGAGTAATAAAATTGCCCCAAAGATAATCCATAAAACAGCTATAGTGATAAGAAACCCTTGTATTGAAGAGGCTAATACTCTATTGAAAGTAACCTCCCAAACATATAATGCAACCAATGCAGTTGTGATAAACACCACAGGCATCGCAATCTTCGCAGGTAATCGAAATCCTACTAAAAGAACTGCAGCAACCAAAATAGGTAAAACTGCAAATGCAGCTTGAATACTAATATCCATAATTTTTCCTTTTAATTTTTTATTAATAACGATGGTAGTCTATATATATAATATTCCTATAACATTCTAATTTACAATTAACATAGAAGAAGATAAAATTCCAATTGTAGAAAAAGGAAACAAAATGACACAATTAGTAGATCCAACAGTAGTACATACCGTATCTGAACTTATTCAGTTATCGGTTGCACCTGTTTTTCTTGTGGCTGGTGTAGCAGGACTTTTGAATATATTTACTGGAAGATTGGCTCGTATTATGGATCAGGTATATAAGCTGGATGAATTTGAGAAGTCTGAAGATATTACATCGTATTCTATTTCAAGAAGAAAGTTTTTAACTATGAGAATGTCCAATATTAATCTAGCGATTTTTTTCTCTACAGCGACTGGGCTTTTTGTTGCTTTGGTGATTGTGATTATGTTTTTGAGTACTTTACTTGATTTTGAAACATCGGTTATAATCTCTGTATTATTTATACTTGCGATGTCTTCTCTTATCGTTGCATTGTTGGTTTTTTTAAAAGAGATTCATTATACGACCTCATTTATCAAAACAAAAAGAGATAAAAACAACAATAGAATAGGATAAGACAAGAAGATCTTTAGAGCTTTTTTATCTTATCTATCTCATCTCTGAGTCGAATCGCTTCTTCAAAATTGAGATCTTTTGCTGCTTGTTTCATCTGAGTATTGAGTTCTAAAAGCATCTTTTTTCGTTCCGATGCTGGCATTTTATTGAGTTTGTCCATTTTGAGAGCAACATCATCATACTCTTCCATTTTTAAATCTTCATCAAGTTTCCGTATAGTTGTAGTAGGAGTGATACCATGCTTTTTATTGTGTTCTTCTTGAATTTTTCTTCTTTTTGTTGTGGTATCGATCGCAAACTGCATACTATCCGTGATCCGTTTATGAAATAATATAACACGACCATTACTATTTCTAGCAGCTCGCCCTATAGTTTGGATAAGACTTGTTTTACTTCGTAAAAATCCCTCTTTATCAGCATCCAAAATAGCCACAAGGGAAGCTTCTGGAATATCAAGCCCTTCTCTTAAAAGATTTATACCTATAAGGACATCAAATTGTCCAAGTCGTAGTTGTCGTATGATTTGATTTCGCTCAATTGCATCTATCTCACTATGAAGATATTTAACCTTGATACCCAAATCACTATAATAACTTGCTAACTCTTCAGCCATCTTTTTGGTCAAAACGGTTACCAAGACTCTTTCGTTTTTAGCCGTTACTTTTTTGATCTCATCATGTAAAAGCTCTACTTGAAACTCACTATCTTTGAGCTCTATAACTGGGTCTAAAAGCCCTGTAGGTCGTATGATTTGATGGGCTATTTCCGATGACATATCAAGCTCTAAGTCATTTGGTGTAGCACTCACAAATAAAAAATTTGCTTTTTTATTGATATATTCATCAAACTTCAGAGGTCTATTATCCAAAGCAGATGGTAAGCGAAATCCATAATCGACCAAAACCTCTTTTCTACTTCTATCTGCTGCGTGCATCCCTCTAAATTGAGACAAACTTACATGCGATTCATCAACTATAAGCAGATATGGTTTATCCATCGCTTCAAAATAATCTATCAAAGAGTAGGGCGTTTCACCCACTTTTTTATCGGTCAAAAGTCGTGCATAGTTTTCTATCCCTTTACACATACCAGTAGCTTCTATCATCTCTAGGTCGAACTCAACTCTTTGTTTAAGTCGTTGGTATTCGACATGTTTTTCCTCTTTTTGGTAGTACTCCAATCGCTCGCCCAACTCTTCTTCTATAGACTCGACAGCTTTTGCTAATCTTTCTTGAGAGACCACAAATGGATTGACACTATAGATGGTCACCTCTTCGAGTTCTTGTGAAAGATGATTTGTCATATATTCGAGTTTTCGAATAGATTCTATCTCATCTCCAAAAAATTCAAGTCGTATAAATTCATCTTCAAAATAGGCAGGAAATATATCCAATACATCCCCATTGACTCGAAACTCTCCCCTATCAAAAAACTTATCATTTCTTTTATATCCCATCTCTACGAGTTTTAAAAGCATTGCTCTTTGTGAATACTCCTGCCCCTGCTCCACTTTTTGGACATTTCTTTTGTACTCTTCAGGATTACCAAGACCATAATTTGCAGATACAGATGCCACACAGATAATATCTTCAAAACTCAAAAGTGAAGAGGTGGTACTAAGGCGTAATCTCTCTAGCTCACTATTTATAGAGCTATCTTTTTCGATAAACAAATCACTACGAGGGATGTACGCTTCAGGCTGATAATAGTCATAATAAGAGATAAAATATTCTACATGATTATCAGGGAAAAACCCTCTAAATTCTGAGTATATTTGAGCTGCCAAAGTTTTATTGTGAGTCATAATCAGTGTAGGCATCTGCGTAGCTTCTATCACTTTTGCCATAGTGTATGTCTTACCACTTCCTGTGACTCCTAGAAGGGTATTGTATTTGTTTCCACTAACGATACTTGCTGTTAGTTTTTCGATTGCTTCTGGTTGGTCTCCTGCTGGAGAATAAGGTGTGTGTACTTTAAATGGTGTCATTCGAGGATTATATCAAATTTGATATTAGTATGTAATTTATAAAAATAGGTATCTTTCAATATAAAGTATACTATAATACAAAAAATCCAAGGAATAATGATGACTGATATAAAAGATGAACTTAAAGAGATAATTTTGGAGACTATGATTCCAGAATCTGAAGAGTACTTACAAGAATTACACACAGAATATAAAGATACTACAATTCCAGAAGAGGAGAAAGAAGCTATTCGAGATATGGAGTCTTTTCTTGTGGAACTTGAAAATATTTTACTAGCAATTGAACAAAATAAAATTACTGATGATGAAGCGCATGAGATATTTCAAAAAATAACTATTATGATTAATGAACATTCGGAATTACACTAAAAATTTTATCTTATTAGCAACTTTTGCTGTTGCTAATTTTGAAAATAGGAGTAAAGAAAAACTAATAAAAGTTTATATTGATCAATTTTTCAATTTATTGATTTTATGATATAATTAATATCATCCAAAGGTTGCTAATGAAAAAAGTTATATTATTTATATTTATATGTGCTGCATTGGTAGCTTCGCCTACTCCAAATAATAATGAAATTTCAAAAAATAAATTTACACAAATAGAAAAAGAATATATTGCATCTCATACTTTAAAATTTGGGATGATTAGTGATTATTATCCTTTTAGTTTTAAAGAAAATAATAAAATAGATGGGTTTTCATATGATTATATCAATTTAATTATGCAAAAAAGTGGACTTCGAATACAAATAGAGATGGATAATTGGAGTCATACTCTTGAAAAATTTAAAGCAAAGAAAATTGATATGATAAATGGTATATCTTATAAAAAAAGTAGAGAATCTTTTACAAATTTTTCCAAATCCTATTTTGAGATATCAAATGTGATTTTTGCTAGAAAGGGGGAACTTAATAACTACAGTGGTTTTGAATCATTAAGAGGAAAAAAAGTAGGTATAACGAAAGATATCTACTATTACAACAATATAAAATCTTTGGGACTTTTTGATCTTGTAGAATTTAAAAACTCAAAGGATAAAATGCAAGCATTGGCTTATGAAAAAGTAGATGCTATATTTAATAATCTTATTAGTGGTCAAAAATATATTAAACGTGCTGGTTATATAAATATAAAGATTATTGAAGAGCTTGATAGTAACATAGTAAAAAAAGAAGATTTAAGAATAGGGATTGTAAGAGAAAATAAAATATTATTTTCGATTATTAATAAATCTATGCTAAACATTACAAGAGAAGAAAAAGAGAGTTTATACAACAAATGGTTTGCAGCAAAAATCGAATCTAAACAGAACGAAAACAATATTAACTTAACCAGTGAAGAAAAAGCATATCTGAAAGAAAAAAAGCAGATAAATATGTGTACAGATCCAGACTGGATGCCATTTGAAAAAATTGAAAATGGGAAACATATCGGATTGGCTGCTGATTATATGAAACTTGTAGAAAATAGTATTGATATTCCTATTATACTTATCAAAACAAAGAGTTGGACAGAATCTATACAAAAAGCGAAACAAAGAGAATGTGATATATATTCAATGGCTTCTATAACGAAAGAGCGTAAAAAGTATATGAAGTTTACATCACCCTACTTAGATACACCTATTGTTATAGCAACAAAAATAAAGGAACAATTTATAGATAATATAAGTCAAATTTTAGATAAAAAAATTGGTATTGTTAAAGGTTATTCAATTGCTACTATCTTAAAAGAGAAATATTCCAATATTAATATTGTAGATGTTGATTCAATAAATGATGGACTTAGACAAGTAGAAAGTGGAAAAATATTTGCTTTTATAGATAATTTGACAACTATAAATTATGAAATAAAAAAAAGATTTAAAGATACAATTAAAGTTTCTGGAAGATTAGATACTCGCATTCAATGTAGCATAGCAACAAGAAATGATGAACCTATTTTAAATGATATAATTGATAAGGTTATCGTAAGTATAGATGCAAATATAAAAGAAAAAATGTTTCAAAAATGGGTAAATTTTTCTAAAACAGAAACAATAGTAGACTATACGCTGATTTGGTATATACTTATGGCTGTATCATTACTTATCTCTGTGTTCATATATCGACAATATAGTTTACATAAATCAAATAAAGATTTACAAATAGCTGTTGCAAATAAAACAAAAGATTTACAAAAACTCAACGAAAGTTTAGGGATCAAAATTAAAGAGGAGGTAGAAAAAAACCTTTGTATTCAAAAAAAACTTTTCAAGTCTGAAAAGCTAGCCGCAATGGGCGAGATGATAGGAAATATTGCACATCAATGGAGACAACCATTATCTGTAATCTCTACGGGTGCTACAGGGATGATGATGCAAAAAGAGTTTGGAATGTTAGATGATGAACAGTTTATGAAAATATGTAATACAATCAATGAAAATGCTCAATATTTATCACGAACTATAGATGATTTTCAAAATTTTATCAAAGGGGATAGAAGTAAAAAAATGTTTCTACTAAATTCTGAGATAAATAGTTTTTTACAATTAGTCGAGGGTACGATTAAAAAACATGATATTTCGGTGATTCAAAATATGCAAGATGATATACAAATAGATGGTTATGAAAATGAATTGACACAGTGCCTTATAAATATATTTAATAATGCAAAAGATGCACTCAAAGATACTACACAATCTTTAGAAAAAAGATATATATTTATCGAAACATCTTTAGAAAAACAAAGAGTATGTATCTCTATAAAAGATAATGCAGGTGGGATACCTAAAGATATTATTTCACATATCTTTGAACCCTATTTTACAACCAAACATAAAACACAAGGTACAGGTTTGGGACTTCATATGACATACAATCTAATTGTAGACGGTATGAAAGGGAATATTGAAGCGAATAATATCTCTTATGAGTATGAAGGTGTAGAGTACCAAGGTGCGGAATTTATCATTTGCATCCCTATTGGATAAAAATATTACACTCTAAAAAGGGTATTTTTTATTTTACATGGTCTAATAAAAAATTATAAGATGAATTAATTGAAGTAAATTTATCTTTTTCTTCCCCTTTATATACATCAGGATGGTATTTTTTTGCCATATTTCTATACTGTTTTTTAATATCAGATTTTGTAAGTGTTTCAAGTGTACGCTTCGATTCAAAAAGATTGATAATATGCTTTTGCACAATATCTTCATTTGAAAAATTTCCTTCTCCAAATTGCTTTTTAAATTCTGCTTGTTGTTTTTGTTTTTCAAGTTGGTTGATGATAAATGTATAAAATATATTATTCAAAAGTAAAATGATCAAAAATGCAAATGTAAAACCAAAACCAAAAACTATCCAGTTTCCAATGAAAAGAAAAAGTGCGAGTTTGTTGATGATTTGTAAAGTTTTGATTTGACTTTTTTTAGGAACTAACATCAATGAATTAAAATATCGTATGATTATCACTATTTGTAAAAATAAAAATATGTACAATGGAATAGTGAGTGATACTTTATTTATAGAAATATCAAACCATAGCAGATAGAGTATTGGAAATGAGCTGTAGAGAAAAACAGAATGAAGTCTATTGGAAAAATTATCCATTGTTTTATTTGGAAGTCTATTCTCTTTGATAAAAATCTTTTTTAAGAGTAAAAAGATAAGAGCAAAAATGATGGCGAATGTTTTTTTTATCATATTATGTTCACTTTATAAATTATTTTATTTGGAGTGTATCTGAAGATATCTTTATTTATTATGAGCAAAATCAACTTTTAGATTTTGTAGGAATACGTATAACAAACTCTGCTCCTGTATAGTTTTTTTCTTCATAGTCATAAGAGAGATTATCTACTTCTATAGTCCCACATAAACCATCTACTATTAGATTATATGTCATATGGAGTCCTAGACCTGTCCCTTGTGATTGGTGTTTGGTTGTAAAATACGGCTCAAATATTTTATTGATAACTTGATCTGATATACCCAGAGCATTATCTCTTATTTTTATAGTAGCTATATCATTTTCAAGTGAAGTTGTAATAAAAATAAATTTTTTTTCAATATTTTTTTCTGCTAATGCATCTTTGGCATTATTAAATATATTTATCAAACACTGTGTGAGTTCATTTTCATAACTATCTATTTGTATATCTGATTCTATCATACTAATAACATTTATTGTATGACTTTTTATCGAACCTTCAACTAAGTTTAAAAAACTATTGATAGTATTTTTTAATAGAAATAACTTTTTAGTTCCATCCCCTTTGATAAAGTTTCTGAAGTCATCTATAGTTTTAGATAAATATTGAGCATTGTCATTTATGGCGGTACATGTCTTATTAAAATGTGCATCAGATAAACATCCATATTCTTTTTGGAGCATCATTCCAGTAGCACCCGTAGAGATTACAGATAAGGGTTGTCTCCATTGATGAGCTATATTTCCTATCATATCACCCATAGCAGCCAATTTTGATTGTTCCATTAGTATTCTATCTTTTTCAAATACTTTTTTTGATTCGATAACAACTCTTTGTTCCAGATTTTCATTGAGTGTCTGAAGTTCTGCTGTTTTTGTATTTATCATTATCTCCAAATTTTCATTCAGATTTTTGAGTTTTATTCGTGATATAATCTCTTGTGTAATGTCATGTAAGGTGATAATGACAACAGATTCATTGTTTTCCTCATCAATTAAAGACTCTGAAACTTCTATTGAAAAATGATTTTTTTTACCATTTTGCTTGATAATAGCTTTATAATTTTTATCTGGATTTAAGAGAATATAACTAGTCCATCGTATATTATCGACAAAACTTCCTTGGATATATTCATCATTTGGTACATCATTTTCAAACATATCACATATACAACTATAATCTTGATTGAACTCTTTCAATGTATTGTAGTCATTTAAAAATTTAAATAATTGAGTATTAGCATCTCTCATATTTTCACCATCACTTACTATGATGATATTAGGTTGGGCATCGAGGATTGCTCGGATAGATTTTTTTTGTTTTTCTTGCTTTTTGAGATTGTCGTGAAGATCAATATTAAGGATATGCAAATTTTTACTATCTTCATTTATATTTTTGGATATAGCATAACCTAATAATAAAACAATAAAAATAATAACGACAATAAGAAGAATCTTAAGTTGTAAATATTTTATTTTATCATGTTCTATTTTTTTATTGAGTCTATTTAAATCTATCTCTCCTTCATAGAGTAAACGCTGAATATTTTCTGACATTCTATTGAAAAATGCTGGTAAACTTTTGTAATATCTTCGTATTTTTCTTTCGATTTTTTCTTTCTCTTTTATTTTTTTTTGCTTCAAGAGAGTGTCTCTTTTCATGAGCATCGTATCAAGTTCATTCATCATAATTTTTATATCATTCAATTTGGGCTCTATATCAATAGCTTCTATTGAAAATGATTCTTTTGTATCTTTTTTATACGTAATTTTTTTAGTAGTATTTAAGTGTCCTGCAATATTAAGATACACTTTTCGTTCGAGTATTCCCCCATTTTTAATAACAGCAAGAGAACTTTTTGTAGTTTTTATCGAACTTTCAATATCATTTTTTATCAAGATTCTAGACTTTTCAGATGTAGTTGTAGTCGCTAACTCACTGAATAATGTTCTTATTTTTATAATGTCATAGGTGATAAATTCACTAATAGTCAATCTTGATTCAAGGTTTGTTGTTTTTTTATCTAGATCATAAATCAGTTTCGTAAATACTTGATTGAGAGAAAATAATACGATAAATCCTAAAAGAAAAACGATAATAAGATAAATCAGTTTTTTTACAGTATGGTTGTTTTTTGTTTTCATACCTTTTTATCTAAAACCGTACTTCTTCATAATCTTTTCTCCTTCTTTTGAGGCGGCTAAATTCATATAATCTTTTGCTATTGTAGGATGTTTTGAAAAACTTAATAAATTTATCAGCAATTTTTTGCGAGGAGCATACTTTTGATCTATCTCAATTATATCAATATATTTACCATTTTCTGACCAAAATGCAGTTGCTCTCCAATTTATAGAGAGATCTACTTTTTTATCTCGAAGTGCAATATTAAGATTTCGAGAATCAGTTCCTATTTGTACTGCCAAATCATATGCTTCTTCAAAGTATTCTTCTCCTTTATACTTGAAAAAGATTTTTTTTGTCATCCTTCCTATACTTCCACTTTTAGGATTGCACAAAATTGTATTTATATTTTCATCTATAACACTGTCAAGATTTTTTATATTTTTAGGGTTCCCTTTTTGGACAAAAATTGCTGCTTTATTAAAACCTATATATCTATTTTCTAAAAGATAACCATCTTTCAAATTACTTTTTATATAACTTGTGGATCCAGGAAGATATAAGTCACCTTTTTTAGAATAAGACAAAGACTCATAAAGATCTTTTGATCCACCTTGAATAATTTTTATCACACAATCATGTTTTTTCTCAATAATTTTTGCCATCTCTACCATAGGTTTTACCATAGTGATTCCACAATAAAATAATAAAACAGGTTTTGTAGAAGCAAGACTAAGTGTTGTAAACGTTAAAAGTAAGATGGATATAATTTTTTTCATAATAATCCTTTTAAGTAACAATATTCTATCAAAATTTTATATAAATGTTAATTGAAATCTACTTCTAATTCCCATAAATCACCTTGATTATAGTCAGAAGCACTTATATTACTAGGATCAGTAATTTGACTATTTTCAAGACCAAGTCTAACATATCCCCCATTTAAAAAGTAAATAGTTACAGTATCACCTGAAAATTCTACAGTTAAATTATAATAAGAAATTCCTGAAGCATAGGAATATGCACTACACTCGTATATTTTCCCATCAATATTAGTCTCTTCATATTCTGCAGCCATTGTAGCAGAAGATAGTACTACCCCTATAAATAAGAATATTCTTAAAATTTTTTTCATCTATTCTCCAAAGTATCTTTTTTTTCATTGCTATATTCTAGCAGTCTATAGAGAATCAAATTGTCTATAAACTATTACCTCATAACTACATATACTTTTTCAGTACATCAGGAATAGTAATAGTTCCATCTTCATTTTGATAGTTTTCCATCACAGCTACCATCGTTCTTCCTACTGCTAAAGAACTTCCATTTAATGTATGACATAGAGAGTTTTTCTTTCCATCTTTGTATCTTATTTTTGCTCTTCTTGCTTGAAATTCTCTAGTATTAGAAATAGATGAGATCTCTCTATAAGCATTTTGACCTGGTAACCACACTTCTAAATCGATAGTTGTAGCAGCACTAAATCCTAAGTCTCCTGTACATAATTGTACTTTTTGGTGAGGTAAGCCTAAAGATGTCAATAAATCACTTGCACAATTTACCATCTTTTCAAAAACCTCTGCTGATTGTTCTGGAGTAGTGATCGCTACCATCTCTACTTTGTCAAACTGATGTTGTCTTATCATCCCTCTTGTATCTCTTCCAGCACTTCCTGCTTCTTTTCGAAAACATGGTGTGTATGATGTAAGGAGCATAGGAAGTTCCTCTTTTTGAACTATCTCATCGTTGTAAAGATTAGTCAAACACACTTCTGCTGTTGGTATAAGATATAACTCTTCACCCTCAATTTTAAATAGATCATCACCAAATTTTGGTAATTGACCAGTGCCTTCAAGTGTATTTCTATTTGCCATAAAAGGGACATACCACTCTTCAAAACCTCTTTCTCTATTAAAATCTAAAAAGTAGTTGATCAAAGCTCGCTCTAATCTAGCTCCAATACCTCTCAATGCTGCAAATCTTGATTTTGCTAGTTTTACACCTCTTGTAAAGTCTATCATCCCATTGTTTTCACCAAGTTCCCAATGCTCTTTTGGCTCAAAAGTAAATGATGGTTTTTCACCAATAGTGCTAAGTACGACATTTTCACTTTCATCAGCCCCTAAAGGGACACTGTCATCAGGAAGATTTGGGATACCCATAGCGATATTTTGCATTGTAGCTTCTATATCTCTTACTTCATCTTCAAGTTCTTGTTTGGTTTGTTTTAATTTACCTATCTCTTCTTGAAGAGGAGCTATATCTTTCCCCTCTTTTTTATATGCACCAAATTGTTGAGAAAGTTTTTTTTGCTCTGCTTGACTAGACTCCATCTCTTTTCTTTTCTCTTTTGCTGTTTCTACTTGTGTTTTTAAATCAGACAAAGTCTCTGCTGTCACACCTTTTTTTGCTAAAGCAACACTTACCGCTTCAAAATCTTTTTGTAAAAGTTTTATATCTATCATCTGTTTTCCTCTTAAATTGTTTTTTTTATTATTTGGGTTATCTCTTCTTTTTTGACAAAATCAGAACCCATACTTACTATAAATTGACTCGCTTCTGCAACTGTTAATGTTGTTTCTTTTATTTTACTTTTGTCTACGATGACAGTATAACCACTCGTAGGATTTGGACTCGTGGGTACAAATAATACGAGAACATTTTCATATTTACTGAGTACATACGCAGGAACCCAAAGGTCATTTTTTGGATATTCTACAAGTACAACCTCTTTTTTATCATCTTTACTATTTGGTTTAAATAACTCAGTAATTTTTTTGATTATTGAATATATTGTCCCAATTGCAGGAACTTTTTCTAATAATCTATCTATTATAGAAACAAGATAAGATTTCCCTGCTCTTTCAATAGAAGACCCAATAAGTGCTAAAATGATAATGATTAAAATAAATAATCCTATAGTATATAAAGGACTATTTGTATACGATGATACAAAATCAAAAAGTTTTTTACTAATTGAATTTACCCAAAAGATCAACTGAACTACAACTAATAAGGGTATGAGTGCTAAAGCCCCTAAAAAAATATATCTCATTAATTGTTTCATCTATTACTCCATAAAATTTTGCTATTATATCGAAAATATACTAAGGATAAATTTGTGAGAATATTAAGTGGAATACAACCAAGTGGTACAC